>Ga0209611_10013098_pt1 | contig 11476 bp, 8 predicted proteins | sample S1TSphgellanicum_3_FD_187693 | JGI IMG/M metagenome (GOLD analysis project Ga0209611, IMG submission 187693) | Host-associated microbial communities from peat moss isolated from Minnesota, USA - S1T2_Fc - Sphagnum magellanicum MG (SPAdes) (version 2) | ecosystem: Host-associated > Plants > Peat...
CCCCCCAATTGGATAAACAATATGTGACAATCATAGTAGTTAGACAAGTGATGGGGTTATTAGGTTTCTATTTCCTAACTAATATAGTTGAACTTAGGATTAAAAAAATAATAACATTGACACACTTGGGGTATCATCTGAATAAGCTTGGGACCTCCATAATGGTTGATTATCAAACTAGCAAAAAAACAAATCCCTTTGATTTGGGCTGATGGTGAGTATTTAAAATATTATAGTATCTTTCTAGGTTCAACATTCGAATATTGAATAATTATTTTGTTTTTCAAAATTCATTTAAGCTATAAAACAAAAATTATGAAATTTCAACAATAAATATAAGTAACTTCTTTGGCAAGTTCTTTATGAACTTTTAACATGATGTGATTTTTCACAACATTTTGATTGGTTTTTTTAAGGGCAAATGAAGAGAAATAATGTTTTATCGAAATATAAAATTTATTGGTCATTTGCTTTGCAATGGTGGATTAGCTTAACAAGAAGCTCGTGAATTTTCACTATTTTTTGTATTTTTTTCTCATTTTCAATTTTCTTAAAACTCAACATTTCAAACAAATAATTAATTTTTTTGACATTTCCATAAACAATTTAATTATTGCCAAACCTAAAAAGTTGATATTGTAGTCCCCTTAGGTGATCCTAACATGTCTTCCCCAACTTCCTCATGCTTATCAATTTGTTTCACATCATTCTTACCAAGTTTGCTATCAAGTTTCCATGGTTTCACACTATTTGAATGTTGGACATGCCATTTTACTATTATGGGTGGAGATGTTCTTTGCACAATTTTGATGTGATTGTTTTCTTTCTATGGTTTGGGTGAAACATGAAGCAAATTAACGTGCAACCTTCTTTTATAAATGAAAATTTGACAAAATTGAAAAAAAAAAATCAAAAATGATTTTTTTGGGGGATTTCAATCACTAGAATTCAGGGGCGAGGGGGGGGGTGGGGGGGATCTTCCATTAAGTTGCTAGAAATACAAAGGGATGAGATTAAAAAACTAAGGTTCAAATTTGGCTAATTCTTCCTAAAGATGATCCCCACTTTTTTTGTATGGATAATCATACTTTGACTACACTGTACATGTTGCTTGTATATAGGGTGCAACTTGGGCATAGGGTATTGCTATATATGAAGGGGGTAGGTGAGGTTTTCCCCATACTTAACAAATATATGGGATTAATATTTATATATAAATGTTGTGGGTGTATATGATTATTGATATATATGTTAAGTAAATGTAAGTGTATATAAAAAATATATACATTGAACAAGTGTAAGTGCATAATTTTTATTTACATCTGTGTTAGTGTAAGTGCAAATTTAAAAAGAAAACACATACACATATATAGTTTTACACATTGTGTAAAATCATATAAAATAGTGTAAACAAATAAATGAACAAGACACACCTAGTGACATATACAATATTGCATTTCTTTTGTTTTTTCCTCTCTTTATAACGAACTTCAAAGTGATAGTTGTGGAAATGGAGTTGATTAAAAAAGAAAGAAGGAAAAAAAAAATGAAAAAGGGAAAGGGGCAAATAATAAGTATGAAGAAAGAATAAGGAAGTAGATAGGAAAGAAGATGAGGTTAGTTATGGAGGAATGATATCTTGCAAAGTTTCATTCATTGTGATGTTATGAACTCTTAAGTTGTGGCCCTTCGTCTAAAGGTTGCTTTCAACTACAATTGGTGGTGTTATCATTTCACAATTCTTTGCATTCTTGAAAGTTTCAACAACATGTTCTTGGTGAGTTTTTTATTTGTTGCTTTCTTTGTCATGTTGCACTCCCATTTTTAGTGGTTGTTTTGCGAAATTCTTTTCATTTTGGTTGCACAAAGTAGGATTTAAGGTGAACTCCTCCATGTCATTCATTTTCATTCACAATTTGCACAAGTTTAAGTGGTAACATCATGGCCATCTTAAAATTCCTAACAACAGGTTTCATTAGTGACTTGTTTCCTAGGTGACCTCCCAATCATCATCTTTCTTTCCTTGTGGTCTTGTCTTCTTGCTTTATAAAGCCACATTTGCTAATAAAAAGTGTCAAGTGCCATACCCTTAATTTTTTGCAAACCATAATCTCCAAGGACAATGGGCAATGCAATATGTCCTCATGAAGGTATTGCATTGTGATTGACATATACATTACATTGTGTTAATGTATTTCAAATATACATACACACATGCCATGCAAGTGTTAGTGTAAATCCCAAAATATACATGACATGAAGTGTAAGTGTAAAATGTTGGTGTGTAAGTGTTGTCATGTGTTAATGAACTTCAATTACTATTGTAACATCACATGACAATTTTGGTTAATTCACTTTCAATTGTTTAATTTCAAGGTTGTTCTTAACATTCAACCCAAAAACTTGCTTTGAAATGCAAAACTACAATTCATTTATGGCTTCAAACCAACTCAATAGGAATAAAGCTACTCACACAAAGAAAATATAAAGAGAACATTAAAAAATTCATTTGAGCTCACACACAAACACTTTCCTTCTCTCGTGATGTTGAGGATTTAACCCAAAAAAAAGAAAATTGACAACAAGAAATGGGAATATATCCCCCCCCCCCCCAATGTTGATTGAAGTTCCAAATTAAAGATAAGCTTGAATTTATCAACAACTATTCAAGTTTATTTAAGGGATGTTTTCATATTAAAAAGTTCCACTCGATATATTTTTTAAGACTTTTAAAATCATGTTGAATTTTAAGGCATAGAATTGAAGTCATAGGGTCCATTTCTATTTTTTAATAATGTAACAATAATAAGTAATGTTGATTCAATAAGTTCCAACTTATTGTAACAAAAGGAAAAGAAATTTGTGAAAATGATTCTTTTTTTAATTGTGATGAAAGTCCTCTTACTTACAAAGGAATGTGTAATATCAATTTATGACATGTAACAATACAAATTTTTATCAACTATTAACTATTGACATGTATTTAAATGATTTAATATTTCAGTTTAATAATATTTTGATACATGAATCTAAAGTTTTTTGGATCGTTATGTGTAGTAAAACTATGTTTGTAACATTAAGTGGTATTCCTTAGCACCAAAACACCCTATGATAAACTTAAGAACTTATTTACCCCAATAAGATGCTTTTTATTATATGATCAAAACCTTTTACTTTTAATGATGATAATTCATGTGACGATGTAAATGATTTACACTTAACACAATTTTACCCACATGAGGAAAATGGCCTACACACACTCTTTTGGATGAAGTAGAGCCTTCGAACACATTGAAACTCAGTTTGAGCTCATAAAATGTGTTTCACCATAAAGGGACCTCTAGAGAAGAAAAGGTCACTAATAGGAAATGACTATTTTCATTGGTGCATCATCAATGCTTGGCTCAATTAATTGATGACATTTAAATTGTCTCTCACTTTCTCCTATCAAAGTTTTTGAGTTGATGGGCATGGATGAGGGGATCAACTAACATTGTATGTTGAATGTGAAGAATATGGATATATAGGCACAAATAGGATGTATAAGTATAGATGCTCATCTCCAACCATACCCAACATTTGAGCAACAATATTGGGCTACAATGCTTCTCACATCTAAAGGTGCATTTCACACTTTGTGTTAGGGACTCTAAGGTTGAGTCTCCTTACACCATGCTAGCCATTTAGAACGTAGTTATCATGAAAATTTTATGTTAATCTAACATTGACTTAACATTAAGCTACAACGCCCATTTATCATTAGTGCCACTTAGATTTTCATTTAACACTGAGTTAACATCAAATGTGAATGCACCATAAGATGGCTTACGAACTATTTCTCAAGCCCCACTCATAAATCTGAAAATCGGGGCATTTAAGGTGGGAACTACCTAAATAAAACCACCTAGACCAATCCTTCTATTTGGCCAATCAAGAGCAAAATGTGGGATAATAAATTAGCTTTGAGCCAATATATTGCACAAGATGTTGTGCTTCCAATAAACATTGCACAATATAGGAATCTATTTAGCCACCTTTTTTCCTACCTATATATCAAATTGACTTCTAGAGCCTATTCTTGGAGTGAAATGCCCAACTCCCCAATGATCTCAAAAATTCTAAGTGTCCTTTCCAACTAAATGCCATGTAATTTGATTGTAATTAGTTTGAATGCAATTCATTCTCCCCCACATGATAGTTTTTAAAAAAAAGAAGATATCAATTTATTAATTTGACATATCACCATAGGATACCATTGCATTTTATCTACTTTGCATGGTTTCCTTATGCTCAAAAAATGAGGAAAATTATACTCAATAGTTTTGGTTAGATGCTTTGAATTTTAATTATAGCGGTTACAAATTGTAGATTTTTTTTTGGGGAACATGGTTATGATCATGTACATTCTTCAAGCTTCAAAAATATTAAAGTAAAGTAAAAAATTATTTTTAAAAAAATGAAAAAAAAAAAAACCACACTTGACAAAGTGGTAACACTTGTCTCATCTTAATATGCTATGTGTTGTGTGTTTCAAATGATAAATAAATAGTTTAAAATGTTGCCAACAATATGTGCTTTTAAAAAATGGGAATTTTTTTTGCCTAGACATGGTTAAATTTGCATATATACGGCCTTAAAAGTTTTGCTAAGTCTTTCTTTTAAAATTGTGAACTACTTTATGTGCTTCCAAGTTCCCTTCCCTTATAATTCCCTAACATTTGCCCCGAACCCCAAGTTCTTTTATGGCCAATGCTACCTACATTAGTAAGATGAAGAATATAGATAGAAAGAAAATCAGTATGTTCATTTAAAAAAATATTCAATAGTTTATTCATTAAAGAAAGCAGTTTATTCATTTAAAATAATTTAGATTTTTTATTTAAAAAATTAAAAATATTTTAGCAATTTGTTGATTCACATTTGTGCATGGTAGGTACTGGGATCCAACTCAAGCAAGCTCATTCCAGTTCCCTCAATTTCTGGGCTTCTTAAAAATTTCATGTTTTCTTGTCTGTGGGACCACAAATATACCATATATATATATGTGTGTGTGTGTGTGGCCTTCCCCCCCCCCATGGGCAAGGAGAAAATTGGGTGCTAAAAAAGGCAACTTAGGTATTGGAGTTATGCCTAAAATAAGGAAAAGACAGCACCTGAGTTTGGTCATAAACAAGGTGAGATTTTTAAGAAGATCTACAAAAAAGTACATTAGCTTGAGAGGAGGAGGGGGGGGAGGGGGGGAACTCACAAAACCATCGATTTCATACTGAGATTTAATAAAATTTCCTTACTTGATGGATACCAATTTCATACTGAGATTTAATAAAATTTCCTTACTTGACGGATACCAATTTCATACTGAGATTTAATAAAATTTCCTTACTTCACAGATACCACTGAAAGAGGTGTTATGGGGGCTGAAAGCAGGTCCAAAGACAGGGTGAAGACAGGGTGAATTTATGGATTTTTGAAAAAAATGTTGTCACTTTAATGGTGGTTGGAGAAAACTTTAGATGATTTTTTTAAAAAAAATTTGTTAATAATTGGGGTAAATTCTAGCTTAGGTTGCTTATTGTGTATTCTTCCTTTTAAAAATGTGTGAGCTAAAAGCACAAGGGCAAGGGCATTACCAAAATAAAGACCTGTTCATTTTAAAGGGTTTTGCCAAGTTTGCCTTGGGTTCACGAGTGCACCCACATTGGTACCATGGTAAAAATCGCAAAATCCATTAAACTTATTTCTAAATATTACAAACATCCGCTGATTTTTAGACTAAATCAGGGTCTCCAATTTGAGATCTAACATTCTTTGAGATTAATATGGCCACTAGGAGGCATCACTCAAAATGGTGAAGGTTACCAACATGGGTGCGGGTTCACCTTGGCCCTTCTGGTTTGTGGGTTAGCTAGACGGAGATCTAACCCTAAGATCTCAATACAATAACAAGCATTGAATGTGCAATTTTACACCTTGCAATTTGCTGTTTGTTTTCATGTAGCATTTCTATGCTCCCATTGAATTTTTGACTCAAGAGTTTATGTTATCACTTGCCACCAAATTGAAAACAAAATGATTGAGTTTTTCTAAAAAAAAGTTTTAGGGTTAATACAATTATACTTGAACCAAACCTAAATATAGTTGGACATAAGCCTTTTCCGCTCTAACCCTAAAAAGCATCATCTTAATACAACACTAAATTTCAAAATTTTCTCTTGGGGTACCTGATTGGATGAGGATCTTCATCCACCATGGATGAAAGATGTAACTCCCAATGTGGTTGTTGCTTAGCCCCAAGCAAAAACTTGTATATCCTACCATGAAGGATGGATGGTGAGAATTCTAAGAGTCTAAGGTCCAACGTCCAATGAAATAAAGCAATCCTATTGGATGATGAGAGCCCGAAATTGGACCCATGGCCTTTAGATGCGGGTCCAAGACCAAAAAGTGGTCAATGGAGGCTAAACCTACATGGCACCATTTTGAAGGGAAAATCAATTGGTTTGAACCACAAAACAAACAAAAAAGAGCTAAAAAGGAGAGCTCATGATTTGAAGAATCAAGATGCAAGGTAGGGTTCAACTCAAGGATTCAATTTGCTTCAAATGAGTCCAAATTGGTTCTAGGAAATTGGACCCTAATCCACTATCCCTAGATAGTGGATGCTATGTGAATCAAGGGAGGTGGGGAAAACCACAAAATAGTGTACTTAATTTTGTGTGTGCCCACCAACCAACCATTGTGGCTTTAGGGGCCAAAAAGGAATATAAAGGAAAACATTTCCTTGAGTCTTTATTATACTATTGTCTCATTCTATTATGAATGACTAATGATCTAGTGTAAGCTTCCTAGGGTGGTAAGATCACCTTATTAAGATCCCATCTAGATTAGGGTGGACTAGGGGGTGACCAAACCCTTAAGTGCTTAGGGCAAATCGGATCCAAAAGGAGGGCTCCGTTGTTTATGGTGTCCAAACAAAACTTGAACCCCTCATCTTGATGCATCTGATATACTAACAATTGTCAAAAACGGATTAGAAATGAGAAAGTTATAGCCTCCCAAAATAAAGGGAGTCAAAAACTCAAAAAAAAACAAACCACCAAACATTACAAAGGCTGATTCTCAAACACCCAAAAAAATACCTTGTATGTTGCTTTGTTGCTATTATGAAAGATGATTTGTAAAACTTCAGTCGGCACTCTTATAGCACTTTAAATTGTTTAAAATGAATAAGAAATAAAAAAGTTATGATGTTTGAAAATAAAAGAGGTCCAAAGAAAGAAAAAATAAAAACATGTTTTGTAAGTTGAAAAGCTTGTTTTTAAAGTTGAAAAGCTTGTGGTTTTTTTTCTTGTTTATTTTGTTCATTACTCTTTTTTATTTGCACTTCAAAGATGATTTCTAGAGCTTGAGGCAGCACTCTCATAACATTTTAAATCACTCAAAATGAAGCACATATGATGAAGATATAAATAAATGTTCAGTTCAAAGGCAGACGATCGATGATGGGCCAGTCTACCCTATTCTCACAAGAGATGATTATTAGTTATTATCTAGAAGTCCAATACCTATTTGTCTTATGAAAACATGAAAACAAAAAAAAGATATGAAATCATTGATGATGGGCAACATTTGAATCCCATGCCAACTAAATAAAATCCCCTTTTATTTTGTTGTTGGCAAAAAGAATAAAATAGTGAGGTGGGTGGGTTACAAAATCATCATGATGTGGAGACATCTTTTTATACTCAAAACCCAAATAATGGAAAGGAACTTGATAAGTTATTACTACTCTCCTTTCCCACTTCCTTTTATCAATTGATTGGGGGAAAGGAGCATTTATAAGGTGATACCTACCTACTTACCAACCTACCTACCTACCTACCTTTCCCTCCGACCTTTAAATATGTACATATAAATAATTTCACCCAAGTACCCTTTCCTCCAACCTTTACATATATACATATATAAACCTTATATATCTTTATATGTATGTATGTATGTATGTATGTATATATATGGCTGACCTAATTTGCTAAAATTATGAAAGATGTGGGCATGGCCACGTCTCCAATATTCGCTACCATAAACTAGCAAATAGGGGAGGTTAAGTTTAGTGGCTTGTAGATGTAGTTCATATTACTAAGTTCTTTTTTAGCAAGGGTACTCATCTAGGCTCTCAAGTAGAGTGGTAACCCTTTCTATGTCACCCATATTTTAGGTTTAGGTTTAGGTTTCTTTTGAACTTTGAAGTGAGTACTAGTTATCATTGTGGTATACTTTTTTTTAAATTTTAATTTCTGATTTTTTTTTGGCGAATGGTTTTTAGCAAAAAAAATTATTTGTGACAAAATATTTCCTTTTAAAAAAAGGTTGTTTCTTTTTGGAAAGAAAATTGCCCCCAAAAAAAGACTAGTACCCACAACATAATTGGTAAATAAAATTTTGAATTTTTGATATCTGAATTTGCTGATATTCGATTAATAAATAAATGATGAATATTGAAAAACACTAATATCTGGGTTAGATTGAAAAAATTGAAAAATTGATATCTGACCGAGATATCTTTTTTGTTAATTTAATATTTTTACCCAATGAATTAAAAAAGGAAGATAACCTTATCTGATGGATATCCCCAAAAATTGATATCCGCCCAACACTGGTATATACTTCCTTCGTACCAACCAAAAATGAGTCTAAGACCCACTAGGTAGTACTAGGAGCATGTTGTTGCCATGGAAGTTTTTGAAAGGTGGGTTGCTTTGTGTTTCTTTCCTCTTTGCAATGAATTTTGTTCATTTGCGCCCCAAGAAAAAAAGGTTTGCCAAATGGACTAGGTTACCATAGTATCATTTGTAGGTTTTGCAAATGAACTTGAGACCCAATTCAAAACCAACTAGCACTCATTTGGATGGATGTTGGATATTAGGTGGGCTAGAAGGGGAGAACGGGGAAATGAAAGCGGGTATCATCCCGGGTATTTGATAATTGGACCATTAACGAATATGCTATTGTTTAGAGATATTGAACTAAGGTAAACCCTAGTTTAGGTCGCTTCCTCAACCCTTTCAAGCAATCCAATAATATGATTTTTCGACAAGGTGAAAGGATAGTCACGGAGGCACTAAAGATGGTAGAACAATTGTACAATTGAGCCCATGAGGGATCGTTTGCATATCATTGTTGTGTGGCCACTCAATGGTTAGGTTTCAATATTGTTATGTTCATCATCCAATACCACATTTACAAATAGACACAAAAATCATCCGGATCACAATGTTCGTATAATTTTGGCAATTGCAAGGTGGTTTGTTGGCTAAATTATAATACTCAAGTTTGGGATTGTGTGTATTATTTTCCACTCCTTTTTGTACATTTGGCAATGGCAAGGTGGTGTAAAGTCATAAGGTGCATGATTTTGGCTTGTTTTTTTTATATGGTTGCTTGACTTTAGCTCTTTAGTAGTCCCACAATAGGAATGCAACAATGAGGAAGGTGTTGGGTGTCTTGAATTGACATTGAAATGTATGGTTTTGACTTGTGCCACACTTGCTTGTCCTTGGATGATGCCAATCAAAGTGTTAAAACTCATTGAGCCTCAATTTTCAAATTTTATTTTATTTTTTGGTTCCCAACTTGTCAACGATCTTCACTTCAAATCCAACATTTTGTTGATTTTTGTGATGCATCTAGTTTTAGATTTTCAAAGTTTTTTGACAATTTTGAGTGTTGGGAATGTTAAAAAGCCTCCCAAGAGGCTCATGGAACTTAAGGGTCAAATGTCCTTTACTCCAACAATGCAAAGTTGGCCTCTTAGAAAAAGAGGACAATGAAAAGGTATATTCTTGGAGGAGTAAGAGTATATTGTGCTCGTGCTTGTTGAAGGTTTCTTAACCAACTATGTTGTTTCCGAAATATACTTAGATTTGTGATACTAGCGGTGTATGGTTTATAGTCAACTTGAGGCTTGCATATCACACAATCTATGAATATAGGGGGGGGGAAAAAAAACACAAAAAATGTGGCAACTAAATGAGATGAAATGTCCACTCATTTCTTAAAAAATTGTCATTTTGTTTTTTGGGTGCCATTTTAATACTAGTAAAAGAAAACTAGAAAAACATGTTGCATATTTTCTCTCAATTATTATATCCCTAGCTATTCATAACTATCTTTGGTTCTTTGTTTAATTGGGTTGACCATTGTAAGTCATATCTAATAACACGCATAAGCTGAATTCACATTGAGGTGATAATGGGAATGGACTAAAAAAAAAAAAACACTAGTCCATTCCTAACCCTAACCCTAATTTTGTCTCATTCACACACAAAAACCAAAAAAATACCCAAAAAATGAGTTGGCAAGTGATGTGTCATTAGGATTAAGGAAGGGGTAAATGTTTTGAGTTATCTTAGTTTGGGTGGAATAAGAAGGTTAGTTTGACCCCTTGATTGAAATTAAAAGATTAAAATACTCTCCTCAATGACTTACATGTCAATTAAATTTATTATTAAAATTTTCACCTTAAGTTTGAACTACTCAATGTAAGGTTAAACTAATCCCATTGTATAAGTTTTATTTATTTTCCATAAATAGTTTGAGTAAACTAACGAGGGGAGTAAACAATGCATGAGTTAGTTTACTCCTTAAAATCTAAAATTTCAAACCCCTAACCAAGGGAAGATTAAATGGAATAATGATTCCTCTATATTTGTTGGTGGGTGATTCCAACTATAGTTAACCCACAACCATGTCCAAGGTTGCCATGATTCCTAAACATTTGACTTGTTGACTTATTATTTCGATGAATTTCTATATATTAATCTAGGTGCTTGTTTTGTTTTGCACTTTTTCAACCAACAAAACAAAATTTATGAAACTTCAAATGATTTTCATCAATGAAAATTAATCATGAATTATAAAATCAGTTTTTTGAACTAATCAATGCCTCTTCATCATATTAAGCCTTTTGATGAAGTTTCATTTGGGAGTTCACACTTGAGCTAATAAGATTTTTTCACAATTGGATTTTTTTGAAAGTCATGTCTCTTTGAGCCTTGAATTTTTTTTATAAATAAAATTATATATATATGCCTTTAAATTTTGATTTTTTTCATTATAATTTAAAATTTAAGCCCAATTTGACCAAAATAATATTGGGATGGGTGACCTTCCAGGATGTTTCATATATTTGAGCAAAACACAAGGGCCCACTAGTAGGAATGAAGAAAAGGAAGCTAGTTAGATCAATTTTTAATGACCTTTTAATTGATGATATGTGGGAAATATGGCCAAAAATTGATTTATATAACCTAGGAATTACTTTTTCTTGCTTTTAATTCTTTAAATTTTTTTCATACTTGAAAAAATTTCAAGTTTTTAATGTGATTATTTGTATTACTTTAAAATGTGAAAATTGAATATTGTAATACCTCGGTGGCTTCAACGCAAATTATATTATTTTTTAGAAATGCTGAAA
>Ga0209611_10013099_pt1 | contig 11474 bp, 10 predicted proteins | sample S1TSphgellanicum_3_FD_187693 | JGI IMG/M metagenome (GOLD analysis project Ga0209611, IMG submission 187693) | Host-associated microbial communities from peat moss isolated from Minnesota, USA - S1T2_Fc - Sphagnum magellanicum MG (SPAdes) (version 2) | ecosystem: Host-associated > Plants > Peat...
AAAAGGCACATTTATTGTGCTTTTTCATATTATTATGGGTGACAAATGAGAAAGGATTAGTTCTTTCATTGGTGAGATTGTAGTTTTCCCTTAGATGTATGGATGATTTGATTTTTTTAAAATCTCAAATTATGAAAAACAACCATGTGAGAGAATTGAACCGTGGCCAATTTGGTCTTGCCCATTGTAGCACATGGTGGATTTACACATGAAATCAACATTAATAGACAATACCAAAAAAAAAGAAAAGTTAGTATTGAGTAGTTTCTATAATTTTTCAGAGTCAAGATTCAAGACTTGTTAGAAGGATGTCCATTGTCAAGGGCCAAAGTTGTAACACTTAAGATGAAAATCTCCAATTTACTCGAATAGGGTTGAAAGTAGAGTGACCAAGATTAGGTAAACAAAAGTCACCATAAATTAAAATTGTCATTGAGACCTCAAAGCTCATCATGAGACAAGTTACAAGTTACAACAAAACAAGCTTAATAAGATTTCAAACGTGAACCAAAAACCTCAAAAATTTGTAACATATGACCAATAAAAAAAACTCAAGGGAAAACGGTATGTTACATGCCCATCGCCCAATTGCAAAATAAAAATGGTGTTTCCCAATATCAAAGTTAAACATCAAGTGCTTATTGGCTATGGGCAACCTTTTAGTCCCCAATAGTTCAATGATAAAGAACATTCTCAAAAATATAAAACTTTTGAACAAACATCCAAATGAGTTGTCAATCAATTTTGAAGTTTGCTTTCCATAAAACTAAATGGATTAAAACATTACCCATCTTCCACAAAGTCAAAAATTTGCACAATTATTAGTTGTCACAGTTTTTTATCACACAATAAACATCTTCAATCAAATTAAGGTGCAATTGAAAGAAAGTTTTATGGTCAAGGCCCAACCAATATTGGTGATAGACAAGCCTAAATGCATCCATTGATTCATGATAAGGGAAATGGTTACCAAGTTCATAGATCAATTCTTCAACTATAGATACACACTAAAATTTCATTTTTGCCATTGCCTTTGCATAAACAATTTGAATTACAATTTTTTTTATAGAAGTGGCATGGTTTGTATACCTTGCCCAAATATTTTGCCCCCAATTCAAAAGCCAAGTGACTAATCTTCTTATTCAAATTTGTGGGTATCATCAATGCATTCCACCAACCCATTGACATTGAAATGTTTTAAAATATTTTTTTTGAACATTTTTTTTTCTTGGAAGACTGGTCACAATACATCCGAAACAAATTTAATTTACAAAAAAAACTATAGCAATGAAATCATGAAAACATCTCAAAATTGGGAAATTTTGACGAAGGAATGCATAATATTTAGTGTTCGAATGGATTTAATAACAAATTACTAAATAATTAATTAAATATCAAATCTTAACTTCAATAGTTGGTTTTTTAATTTTGAAATTTTTGGTAAGTAATGTTTATAAGAAATAATAAACATGAATTTGTTGTTTTTGTGGGATAGTCTAAATGTGTTTAAATTATCACATTTTTAAATTCAAGGAAAGGCAAGTATGAAGTTTGAATTCGATAGTCGAATATTTTAGAATTCAATTTAATAAAAATTATAATTTTTTTTGCACAAGTAATAAATAAATTTCCAAAAAATTGACAAAATAAGAAATAATTTAATCTATGCCAAAACCGTTCATGTACTACAATGTCAATAAAAGTAATAAACAAGCCGAGCTAAACATCACTTGGACATCATAAAACTAATCCAAATTGCTTGCTGCCAAGGTCACAATTATTGAATCAATTTCCATTTTCATCAACAATGGTAATATTTTTCAAGTACATGTTTCAACAAATTCAACGCACCAATCCATTGAATTTTTATGTTATGAAATAGCTTATTGCCTTTTGTTTCCATGATTTGGGTCAATTTAATTAACTTTAGGTGACACTTTGGAGATTTGTAGAAAAATGTGTAAATGGATTGGAGCAAATCCTTGAGGTGTGCCACCATAGGCAAAGTAAAAAAAGTTAGGATTGCCAAGTTGGTATTGTGTGCCATATAGTGGATCCCCATCAAAAAAAGGACCATGTAAATTTCACAATTGAATTATAACCTTACCTCAAGCACCTTGAAAGGTATCACACCATTTGCACAAAAGCATAACAACTTAAAGGGCATCTCAACTTCTATTAAGACTCCAACACTAAATAAAAAATTCATTACAACCTTTGTCAAAATTTGGGCATTGGAACCTTCAAGAATGTGTGCAATTGGAAGCAAAACATGGATTCTGCACCTTTTTTGAACACAATAGCCATGGATAGAAATCCAACTCTAATTATTTAGAGTAGTCACTTCATCACAAGTCAATCCCACAAACCTAGTTACTTGAATAGTAGATTTGCTAGTTGCAAAAACTTGGTTGTGAACATGTTCAATAATCTCCCACTTGATTATGCCATTCCAATGTTTCTTGAGGTTGGTTTTTAACTTCAAAGAAACAAAAAACAAGGTTTGTAATTTCATAGTTAATCATTGGCTTTCCCTTGTTGAATACATAGAAATAAATAAAGATTGTATTATTTTCTTTTTGTTGTTTTGTTCACCTTCATCTTGAACTTGTTCAAAAATAGAAGATCGATTCATTAATACATACACTGTTTCATTTTTGGCATGAACACACCACCTAGGATCCATAACCTTCAATCTTTATTCATTTTTCCTTTCCCCCACGTGTTTATCAAATGAATCCCACTTGGGGACCAACAATTTTTCCTTGTGTTTAGTTTTGTTATAGATCATGCATTGAATTGATATTAGATTCTTAACAAACATCAAACATAACTTCAACCCAAAGCATTTTCATGGACTAAAAATCTTGGAACTTCCTCACATTATTTATTTAGGTTTAGATGTTCTTTTGCCATTGCATGAATGACATTTGGATTTAAAGGGATAGATTCAAGTATGGACACATGAAGGCAAAAGGTAGCAAACAAAACAATAATATCCACATCGATCTCAATAGAAAAAGGTGTAGGTTCAAAAATTTGTGCAAGGCAATTTCAAATCTCCCCTTATTTGCTTGATTTTGTTTTAGGGATGATTTCAAGTTTTAAATTCGTTGAACCTCTCTAAAAAAACATCTAAACCTAAAGATTGTAGGCATGATGATCATAGGTGCCATCTAAAAGCTTTAAAAAATGATGAATTTGGTGGACCTCAACTTCCAAGTTCCCATTCCATAGCAATTTCGATTGCAAAACTCAAAATACCCCCCAAAAAAAAGAGAGTATAAGGTTTAAGGAAGAATTTAGTGAAAATTCAAGAACATACAAAAAATAATAGGGTTACAAGTTGCTTACTTGTGATAGATTTGGGCTATAAAGTCTAGACTTTGAGCTTTGAAATGGCAAGCTTGAAGGTTTGATGTAAATTGTAACAAAATAAAATTTTGATGTTGGATGGAACTTGAAGGTTTGAAGTAAGTTGTAAAAGAACAAAACTTGGATGTTGGGTGATAGGGCTAGAATGAACAACTTGAATGTTGAACAATGAAAAATCAAAACTTGTCATTCAACACAAGAATCAATCATCCAAAAATCAGATTACATTGTACAAATATTCCAATTTTCATTGTGACATAGAGGTTTAAGGGTTTAAATTTTAACTTGTAAATAATGAGTTTAGGGTTTAGGGTTTAGGGTTGAGCAAGTTGAAAGTAATGAAGAACCACTAACCATCAAAGCAAAAAAGGGTCTTAAAAAAAAAGAGTCTCCCTCCAAAATGAATGGCCATATGCTCATAATTATAGTGACTCTAAGATGAACCTGAGTTATGCTCATGATTTAGTAACTCTAAGATTAACCTGAGTTGTTCATGGCGATTGGAACAAGTTACCAAGGTGATCTTTGTGCGACAAATGACTAACCCTAGATCGGCATGATGGCGAGATCTTGCCCTAATGCAAGGGCCTTTTACATAAAAAATGACATTAAAAAAAAGTACCCTAATTTACAGTATACTTTTTGTGAACCAACCTCTTTTTAATTTTGAAAAAGTCAAAATTTTGGCCCAAAAAACAACACTGGTTAAGACCTCAGGTTAATGCCTCCATAGCAAAATTAGGCTTACCGACGCGAAGTAAAGAAGTAGCGTCTGGCATGTACCTCGTTCGTTAGGAATCGTATATCGTTCGTTCATCGTTCGTTCATCGTTCGTTTGTCGTTCGTTCGTAATTCGTTTGTCGTTGGTTTGCATTTCGTTCGGCGTTCGTTGGGATTTCGTTTGTCGCGGGTTCGTTCGTTCGTGGTTCGTGGTTCGTGCCGAAGGCTACGTAAAGCACGCGAGAGCAAACCCTGGTGGCGACGACAGAGAGGGCGATGTGCGAGAGCTCCAGCGAGCAAACCTTAGTAGCAGGTAGTTGCTTTCTTTGACGTCTTTTGTTTGCAGCCCTTGTCTCAGAGAAGACGCAGACTGCAGATTGATATCGAGACAGACAAAGAAAGACAGACAGAGAGAAAAGGAGATTCGTCTGGAGAGGTGGTGTGGAGGAAGAGCACAGGAGTGGAAAGAGATTTTTTTTACTCTTTGCTGTTTTCTCGAAAGGATCTCTGGCGATGGGAGAGGAGGCGGAGGGAGGAGTGGATGCCAGCGGCGGAAGTGTCACAGTGCATGTGCGATGCTCAAATGGTAACAAGTTTTCTCTGGCGGTGGATTTGACGTCGACGGTGCGGGACTTGAAGATGATGTTAGTGGAGCGCTCGGAGATTCCGGCCGACCAACAGCGGCTCATCTACAAAGGACGTGTGCTGAAAGATGAAAGTTCCCTCGACAGCTATGGTGCGTTTTCTTTTTGGTCCTTGTGCTATTGGTTCCGTCTCGCCGTTGCCTATGGAGCTTTTATTTTTCGATTGTCATACTTTTTTTGTGGCTGTTGTTTCTCCCGTCGGGATTTCGGATACGCTACGTTTTTCCGGTGGGGAGAGACGCATGTGCCAGCTTTGTTTTTGTTTTATGCGATTTGGTTCCAGATGCGGATATATAGATGGCCGTATTGATGTGTGTCACTGTTGTTTTTATCTGCCATGGAGTCGGATCCTGTCCCCTTTTTCCTCTCATAAGGTCTGGTTTCGGGACTAGGGCTTGTTGCGGAATGCTGATCTATTGTTGCCTGATATAGAATCGCATAAGGATGTCAATTTTGTATGGTTGTGTTGGCAAAGGACAGGATTAGCATCCTCTCATCAAGTTTTGCAGACCTGGTGGTTTGCTGCAAATCGGGGATTCATATCTATTTTCTATGTGTTTGACCCCTGTTTGATTAATGGATGTGATGCAACATGCTTGCTTTAGATAGGTTGGTGTACATAAGATGTGAGGATGATGATCACATGCTTCATATGCTCAAGAAGTAAGCTTGTATGAAAGAAACATGTTGTCCTTTTAGAAATGACAGTTTCATGAATCTGGTTGTTTTGAATATCAGTTAGTTGTGTTGGGATTTTGTTACCAGCTTGGTGCTCCTTTCTAGAGGGAGGAACCTGGTCCCTTTGTGGAGATGGTATTTGAGTAGCTTCCTCATTGTTTAGGAGTGGTTGTGTTATAACATGCAGAGTTGTCATCTGCAGCTCCATATCTGTGGGCTCTACTGCCCAATTGATAGGGTTAAGGTGCTATGTGATTTGGCACTCTTCACTTTCATGTCAATTGTGTAGAATTGATTTCAGAGTCTTGGACATCACTTCTCCTACAGTTGGGATGTGACCTAGGTTCTGACCATTTCATTTTTCTTTGCACCAGGCCTGCAACATGATCACACTGTCCATCTGGTTCGTGGAGCTCCGGCGTCAACTACACCTGCCTCCAGTGCAACAGCAGTACCTACTAGTCCAGCACAGGTCCCTGCAGCAGCAGCTCCAGCAGCCAACTCTGCAAGGCTAGGGGTCACTACTGGCCCAGGGGGCAATGGTCTTGGATTCCCTAATTTGGGTGGATTTGGTGCGGGCGGTGGTGCTGGATTCTCAGAGTTTCAGCAGGTGCAAGAGCAGTTGATGCAGAACCCAAATCTGATGAGAGAGATGATGAACATGCCAGCAGTGCAGAATTTGATGAACAACCCTGATCTTATGCGCACCTTAATCATGAGTAATCCACAGATGAGGGATATTATTGACCGCAACCCTGACCTGGCACAAATACTCAATGACCCTGGGACACTGCGGCAGACGCTGGATGCTGCCAGGAATCCAGAACTCATGCGCGAAATGATGAGGAATACCGATCGGGCCATGAGCAACATTGAAGCATCACCAGAAGGCTTCAACATGCTCAGGCGCATGTATGAAACAGTTCAAGAGCCTCTGTTGAATGCAGCAACGATGGGTGGAGAGGGAGGAAATGATTTGGCATCCAACCCTTTTGCAGCTTTTTTGGGCTCTCAGGGAGTTACACAAGGACGCAGCCAAACTCTGAGCACAAATAATACTGCTGGAACACAACTGGGCACTGGAACTACTGTTCCAAACACAGCACCCCTTCCAAATCCCTGGAACCCTTCAGGTAAGTATTTCATTATATGTGACTTCTCTCTGTATGAAGCTTTTTTTTGATGCTCATTGTAGCAATGTAGGGTTGCAGTGAGATGCCATGATTAGCTTGAGTGCACTTGTTGGTTAAAATTATCTTAAATTATCCTTTTGAGATATTGATTGTAGAGTCTTAAAAGGAGTTTAGGAGGAAAACCATGGAATTGTGAATTTCTACTTTCTGCTACTTTGTTCCCTGTGGCAGCTTATACAAAGGGCTAGTTATGTGTTCCAGTCTCTCTCTTCTTCCAGCGATGAGCATAGGCAAAAGGCCACCACCTTCACAAGTGACCTTTTGTGGAGTGTTGGTTGATTTCATTTCTTCTGTTTGTTGATGTTGGTGGGTCAGCATCATGGCTGTGTCTCCAACGAGTATGAATGTTGTTGCAGAAACTCTGTCTGTTGGTTAATGTAGGCCTCTCTATGCCTTAGGCTTAGATGCTTGGTTGTATAGGGACAAACTAAAATGAAACAAATCTGACCTCACAAGCTTGTTGCAGCTTGAATGAGTAGACTATTGAAACTTTTGCTCAGTGATGTCTCTTATGTGCTAGCCAACATCATGACTGGGTCTTGCTGTTGCCTCCAGAAATGTACACAAACATAAGATGAAGCTGTTTGTGTAGTGGTTGGCCCAGAGTGTTGGGAGGATTATTGTACACTCATCCACAGCCGCCATCAGGAGCTGATGAAGTCAGTGTGCACTTATGGCATCTCATCACTGCTATTCATGATGAAGCTGATAGTCTGATATCTTGTGAGTGACTCTCATAAGGTTATGACTGCCCTCATTCTTGTAGTGTTGGATCCAAAGTTTTTTTGTGGAGATTTCTCTGCAATCTCATAGATATATGTATGACGTTAACCTATACACACTGGCCAGAGCTGATGAAGTCAGTAGGGATGTTATGGTAGCTGGTTGTTACCATATATGTTGCTGTTAAAGGCCACTGAAGTTGCATGTGACTATTGCTGTTGTTCAAAATGGTTCTTACTCTTTCCCTGTTTTTATGTGTTTTTATGTTTGGGGATTTTTTCCCCTGTTCTTTCTTTCCACTGGTATATCATCAGATCTAAGATCTCTATAAGCTTATTATTGGGTCATCTATCATTTCTATCCAGGTAAGGTATGGAGAAGGTCAATACTAATGAAGATACATTATTCAATTGGTTGAGTTGGTGGGCCTTGTTAGGCTGTGTCTGTAGACATAGGGTGAGGTTGGGTGAGTTTCCACTACTAGATGAGATTCAACTAGGGAGCAAGTCTTTGGAGCTGATCTTCACCTGTAGCTGATGAGTTTTTGTATGATTGTGGTACCAGCTACTGGAGCTGGTGCAGGTGGAGTGCCAGCCAGTCAGCCACCAGCTGGAACTGCACCAACAGCTGTGCCAGGTGGAGGACTTCCCAACTTGGGAGGACTGCCAGGTCTTGGCTTGCCAGATCTTGGATCATTGGGTGCTGGAGGAATGCTGGATCCAAGCACAATGCAGCAGATGCTGCAGAACCCCCAAATCCAGCAGATGATGCAAGGCTTGCTATCCAACCCTCAGTACATGAGTCAGGTACAGTCATAGTTTGAACCTCAATTGAGTTTGTTTGCTTTCTGGTCTATGATTTTTATCAGTACAGGTGTCATATCAAAGTGGTAGTTTGCAGTGCTGGAAAGATAGAGCATCAGTGGCCAGACCATCCTGGGGTTGTGTTTTCTGAAAATTAGGTTACTTTGTTCCCACTGGCAAGTGACAAATCATGCACTATTAAGTTTGATTTATCTATGGCCCTTCTTGTCAAAATGCTAGGATATGCTCATACTGGTCAGGAGTGTCAATGGAGTTGTGCGATGGATAGGGATGCAATCACTCATAAGGTCTTGACACAGCAGTGACTTCACAATTTTTTTTCATTTGTTTTTGCAGATAATGCAAATGCAACCACAGTTGCGGTCACTTTTGAATCAGAACCCTCATTTTAGGGAGATGCTGCAGAGCCCTGACTTCATTCGTCAAATCAGTAGCCCTGAAAGTTTGCAGGTATATTTTCATATGACAATATGCTGAAAGTATCCTTCTCATATTGGCTTAAGTTTTGGTTTTCTGCCACTTTGTGGGTGGTTCTGCCATAATAAAAAGTGATGTCTTCTGCAAAGCAGAGAGGTTCCCACAGCTAGTGTCAGCTATGTCTAAAGCAACTCCTGTCTCTTTTGCGTCACTTCAAAGTAACCACATCAGATAGTTGTGTTGATTTTTCTGCTCAAGTAGAGGACATCTTGAAAGAGATTCCTACAAATCTCAACAGTGTGGTTTCAAAAATTGTAGTTGCAGTAATTTGAGCCAGTGCAATACAGAAACTTACTGTCCAGTATGTGGGATTCAGGAACTGATGCAGCTACAGCAAGCTATGTCTGGCCAACGTCAGGGTCGACATGTACCTGGACAGTAAGCACTGGACCCTCTTTGATTTCAAGTTAGAACTGATGCAAAAGCAATGTGGACAGGTGCATAGAGCATCCAGTGCCTTCCTGTTTGCTGTCTGCTGTAACCTCTTCCTCTATTTAAAGTCTCCAGTTAAGACTCACTTTGTTGTAATGCTATGGGGAGGAAGATTTCCAGTACATCAATGGAGAGTTTGTCTATCTTTGCAGTTCACTAGATCCAGATTGTTTCTGCTGGAACCCCTGCATAGGGTTGGAAAAGCATTTTCTCTTGGTTTTTAGTCAATTTTTCTCACCTTCCAAGTGCCTTGCACACCAGTTAACTTAAATTTAAAAGTGATCCAAAAGATGATGATAAACACTTTGGCTGGACCTACATGTGTTCTTCTGTAGTGTATGCTTTATCAGGAGCTGCTTAAGACTATTCTCTTGTTGTTGCAGAGTCCCAGGACAGACAGGAACTGGTATGGGCGGTAATCCTAATTTGGATATAAGCTCACTCCTAGGTATGTTTGGTGGCCTTGGCACCGTAATTGGAAACACTCCTGAAGGTAAGTAAACCAATGCATCTGTAAGAAAAGCTCTCTACTTTTTTTGTTTTCCTGATTAGTCCAATTCACACTGTTTGCAGTGGAATCTTGTAGTGTCTATTTGTGTGCATGGGTTTTTCCAATCCTCCTTCTCCAGTTAGGTGGTGCTTAAAACTTGTCTGCTATCTGAACTTATGTTGCAGATTTGTGATTAGTGAAAATTGCCCATGAGACTGCATAACCTTTGGGTATTATATTTGGTTGCAGTCAATACTGTTGCCCCAGAGCAACTCTATGCATCACAACTGTCTCAGCTGCAAGAAATGGGGTTCTTAGACACACAGGAAAATGTTCGAGCCCTGGTTGCTGTTGGTGGAAATGTGAATGCAGCAGTGGAGCGGCTGCTTGGCAATCTTCAATAAAATAACCACAATGACAGGATTTCAGTTGACCCTTTTGAATGGTGGTGTTGACTATACAATCTGGAGTCTGCTCACAAGTGGTTTCAGAGAGACTGCTCTGCTAATTGTACTGTTTCCCTAAAATCAGTAGTATACTTGGAAGAGAGTAGGGAAATATATCTGGTGCTAGTTCTCCTGTAGAACTTAAGAGAATTTGACTACTTTTGAGATGTGTAGCACACTCCCGATTCTTAACTTCCAAAGAATTATAAGAACCTGGGGTCTATGTGCGGAGAGATAAAAAGGTTTGCTTCAACTGACTGAGGTGATTTCTGGTGACAACAAAAATGTGGGGCAGGGTTGGGTGGCATAGTAGGCCTCTAGAGGTTCTGTACTCTATAGTTTTATCTAGAGTCTCTTTGTTTTTTTGCTTCAACATTTGAAGGTTTGGGAAAAGGGATGTGGCTATGCTCCCAGATCTAGCAGCTAATGCCTGTTGCAGGTACTAGCTGTTTTTACTTTCAGTGTGTTCAGCCTTTAATAGAGTTTAGCAATTTTGAGTGTTAGGCTCCTGGATGTGGGGATGGAAAGCACAGGTCCAGGCCAGAGGTCCCACCATTTCTTTGTATCCTGGAGTTGGCCATGCCATTCTGAAATGCTATATAAGAGATGAACAAACTGTAAGACTTTGTCTGTGAGTCAGAATTGCACTTAAGAGTGAAAAATTCAAGCAAAGTTTTTCCTCAAGTTTTTTTGATGTATCTGGTTTTGTAATGCTCTTTAATTATGTGGGAAATTTTGATGCTTTTCAGTGACGGTATTTGTGATGCATCGGTTTATTAGGGCTTGATGTTTTGAATTTAATGAATGAGGTTTGATGTTCATGGAGAGCGGTTTGCCATTTATTTGTTACTCTTAGCAATCAAGTGTCAACTGGTGTAGAAATGGATGCAAAATCCTTTCAATTTTTCTTGAAAAGTTCAGCAGTGGATGCAAAATCCCTTCAATTTTTCTTTGAAGTCCAGCAATGGATTCCCTTTCTGGACTGGTGCATTTATTAACAAAGTTTGACATGTTTACTAAATCCATGGAAGTTGAAAATGGAGTTTAACGGAGATTTTGCTGTCCTCCATTAGTTCAATCTTTATCCATTGTTTTATGTTTTTAACTTTCCTAAGTTACATATCATCTAATTTACATTCATTGCCTTGAAGATAAAATAACAAAACGATTAGGCTTTGTAAGTTGTTCATCCATTGTCCAACTTTCTCAAATTGCTCCAATTCCTTGGGTTCATCCATTATCCAATTTCATCAAGTTCATCCAATACCCAACTTTTTCAAAATGTTCCATTGTCTAATTTCCATGAGTTCATCCATTGTTGGACTTCACTAGTTGTCCCAACTTCCTTGGATTGATCCATTATCTAGCACCCCATGTTCATCCATGTCCAACATCCTGAAATCATCCATTGTCCCACTTGTTTGCATTGCCCAACTTTATCAAGTTCATTAAGTGACCACTTGTCTCTTGAT
>Ga0209611_10013100_pt1 | contig 11474 bp, 6 predicted proteins | sample S1TSphgellanicum_3_FD_187693 | JGI IMG/M metagenome (GOLD analysis project Ga0209611, IMG submission 187693) | Host-associated microbial communities from peat moss isolated from Minnesota, USA - S1T2_Fc - Sphagnum magellanicum MG (SPAdes) (version 2) | ecosystem: Host-associated > Plants > Peat...
TCGAGGGCTCCATTGACCTTTGATGATGTGTGTGTGTCGAGGTCCATGAGCTCTCAAGGACGATGCAGAGCGCTTCAACAGGACTCGCTGCTTCGACTCAGGAAGCTGATCGACATCATGCTCGGCGTCATATCGCGTCTTCTTCTTCTTTTCGTATGCCTCCCAGCTTGCTGTGAGCTGATGCTGCTGCTGTTGCTGCTCACGGTCTGCAGCTTGAAATGCATCAACCAAAAGGTCATGATCGCTGAAGCTGTAATCCAGCTGCTGCAAAGCAGCAGATCCCTGAGCTGCCATGATCTGGTCATGGATCTGATTCTTAAGCTCTGAGCCCCGTGCGTGTGGGAGAGCTTCCAGGACCGTCACTGATCCATTCTTTGGCCGGCACCACCAATCCGTTGCGCCCTGGGTTAGCGGCTGCAGATAGTTGTAATCTCTCCGTTGCAGCTGTTCATGACTTCCGACCACCATGAGGCATGGATCCAGCTGCTGCAGTCTGTTGACGTTGTTGGGACTCGCAGACAGTAAGCAGGCCGGTCGGCCGCTTGCTGGATGTAGTGATCCCAAGTAATTTTGGATCTGAAGGGAGCACCCTAAGCTCTGGGTGTCGACGTTGTTGAGCTGCAGCTGCATGACGGTGGGGGCGATGGCGCTAGAACCCCCCATGAAGCTGGTGCCGTGCACGACGTCTGTTGTGCCGGTCCAGGCATAATGAGAAGCCGACTGCTGTGCATGATTCTTTCCAGCTTCTGCTGCAGAGAGCTGCATCCTGCAGGCAACTTCTACTAGTTCTGCAAAGTTCTACTGTCGTCCAGGAACTGTATAACTCAATACTGCATCTGCTCTCGGCGACAAAGTCTGCACCAACAACACCACCACCATACATGTTTTTTTTCCCAACAACAGATTCTCGAGCAGCATCAGATGAAGAAGTCGAACAAGGCCATGACTGATCACGCGGCCGACCTCCATCCTTTTGCTTCCAGCATTAGAGCACAATATTTATTGCTCCACAGATTATCCTTTCACTGCTTGTTTCACGCAGTTCCCAAAATTCAACACCTGTTTTTCTACTGGTCATGCGGCATGTCCACATGAGTAGTAGTCACATGCAACGCCTCCTACAAGAAGCTGGAAATAACAGCGACGCAGAGCTACTGCATGAGCATCTAATTAGATCCACATGTCGAGCTTCCAATTACCGCTGCAACGACGTCAATGAGGCAATACCCCATGAACAACGTCAAGATCTAAACCAGACATGTCAGATTCACGAGTAACTGATCAATATCAAGGAAGCAGTTAGTGGATGCAATTGCTACAACAATAGACTATAAAATTCTGATCACCTCTACGACTGCAAACCGATCACGCGCTCTAGAAAGATAGGTAAGCAGAGACTCACAGAGCACAAGCTACTCGTGCATGAATATTCACACAACAAACACACGATCTGAGACTCTCTGAGTACTTGATTCAAAACTAACGACAAAAATTATACTCTACAAAAGAAAAAGAGAGAGAGAGAGAGAAGAGAGAACCAGATCCAAAGCAAAAAAACAAAACCTGCAACAAAATCTCTGGGCAGACGACAACACAGAAACAGAGCCCCAAAAACACGCCGCCCTTTTTTTGCTTCTGATCCTCCGTCCGTCCGCACAGGCTTCGTCTGTCGCATACGGTCCTGTATACGTACAGCACCAGGTCGTACGTACATTTGTAAATCAGTATCATACTACATACCTATATTGTACGTACTTTGTAAAATACCGTGTATCTGTATTATTGTTTCTGGGTACATTTTGTTATACGGATTTTTGTGACGGTTCGTCTTCCCCCGAGATCTTTGGAAGCCCAACCGTCACGCTTGCGCAACCGCCGTCTTCTCCGTATCGTCCGCCACGTGTTTTGATCGGACGGTCATTGGCTTTAGTAACTTCCTTGCCCTAATTTTTGGTACTTTGGTACTAATGATGTTCTCTCTCTCTCTCTCTCTCTCTCTCTCTCTTTTTAGGGTTTAGGGTTTAAACCCTAAACCCTAAAATTAAGGGATCTATCAAGTGTGTGCAAAAGAGCTCTAAACTCAAAGCTGTGTGAAGATGTGGTCTTCTCCTATTTACCCTCCTACCTTGGCACCTTCCATATTAATTATATTAATTTCAAAAATGTTGAAATTTTCGAAAAAAATCCTTTCAAATGATAGAAATTTGTGAACCAAAATACTTAATCTCAAGAATATTTAATTTGGTGAAAATGAAAATTCCCAAAATTAAATAAATTATTTGACATACATGTATGTGTTGAAGTTGGCAAGGTGATACAATATTATTATTATTATTATTATTATTATTTTGAACTTTGAACTTTGTTGAGAATTTGTAATGGTTGAGAGATGTTTTAATTTTAGTGTGAGATTGGGAATTTAGCTTTTTTCCCATTGATTAGTTAAGCTACTTCTTTATTGAATGATTGATTAAATTAAATAGTTAATTGGTCAATTAGAATAAAATTTTGATGAAATGTTACTATGTGGTTTTTGGATGGGACTTTTTATTTATTTTATTTTATTTTATTTATTTATTTTGCTGGAAATGGGTTGGGAATTGGATTACAATCAAAGAAAGGCCTTGGGATCTTGGCCTAAATGACTTCAATTCTTTTCAACATGCTAACCTAAATGAAAAAAAAAAAAGGGAAAAAAAAGGTGCATTTCTTGATCATATTATGTCAATTGTGAATAAGATTTTTACTTTAGCATAACATCATGTCTCGTGTGCAATAGTTATTTTGGCCATATTTGGGATTCTTTTGAATTCCTATGTTAAGTTTGAGATGGTTGTTGTCTTTTGGTGAGAGTGTTATGAGCATGAAACCTCTCAAAATCAAAGAATTTTCAACATGCATAAGGGTTAGAACAACTTATAACAAAAAGAAAATTAAATGTAAGTTTAAATAACGAAAAAGATAATTAAAACAAGGTGATGAAATATGGAAAAAAATAATTCAAATTGAAGTTAAATTTTAACATGGAAACATTGGAAATATGAAATAAAAGAAATAAGGTTAAAATATCATGGGGAAGATTGTGTGTTAATTCTTCTTAGTATGTGCATTAAAGAAGTTATTATTTGGGGTATTATGTGAGGGAGATTTTTAATTTTTAGACTCTATTGTTATTTAAGTTTTTTATATTTAAATATTTGAATAATCTTAAATTTAATTTAAATAATTTGATATTTGCATTGAATTTGACATAATATATTTAATTTAATTTAAAATATAGTTGAAAATGTGAGGAATGATGAAGAAAAGAAGGTGATTATGTTTTACTCAACAAAAATATCATGCATGTTCCAATAATTTTAAAAGCACGTCAACAAACATTTTAATATTAAATCACATTTCAAACAATGAAAATCATGTTTGGCCTTCACAAAATTATTATAATTTTTAAACATTTGGTAAAAAAATTCTATAGGCAAATGAACGTTTAAAAATGAAGTTGTTGAGTTTTTAAATCATAACATACAAGGTGTGTATTGCAACCCAAATAAGTGGACCACCAAGTTACATTTAGACTTTCATCAACTTTTGGTCCTAAACAAATAGATACCACCTTAATCATGTTACCTCTTGTACATTGAACTTTGAGAATAAATTACACAATCTACATCCTATTAATTGAACCTACTAACAATTTTAATATCTAAAGTCTCTTATACATATGTTATTTTTAAAAAATTAATACCTATTATTAGTGCATCCATTACTTTAGTTATTTTGAGTTTTGAAAATAAACATAATTAGATTATAGAATTAATTGAATTACAACAACCAATATATGAAAGCTTATATTTTTACCAATGTAATTTTCAATTACAAAAAAAACGTGTCCCTTCAAGTAAAATATAAAATTGTACCTCATATTGTTGTTAAACTTAGTAAAGGTAATGAGGAGGACCATTTTAATTTATACTTGTTTGAGAACTTAGACATGTGGCCCATTACCTAAAAACTTTCTTAAACGCATTTAAAAATATATATTATACATGACAAGTAAACAATGGTGGATGAATTTCATCCATTTGGATTTGTGCACATTTCATCATAATGAAAAATGATGGATGAATTTCATCCATTATGAATGAAAAATGAATGTTTATGAAAATGAATGTTCATGAAAAAATTCATCCATGGATAATGAGTTAGATGATGATGGATGAATTTCATCCAATATGGATGACAAGTGGACATTCATGGATGGTTTGCATCTATGAACACCAACCTTAAGTAAATTATTTTTTTTCCAAATTAAATGATAAAAGTCCTTACAAATGTCTTATGTGGAGATAAGTTAAGGAATGTCATCCTGCCAACCCAAGATTTACTTGACCTTAACTCCTGGTCTGAAGGAGTGACCTAAGGGGCTTGGGGAAGAGGTGGTAGTCCAGTTTGTCAGTGAGCAAAGTGTGTGTGGGTTCCAAATATCTTCTATTGTTGGTCAGCTCAATTGAAGTGGAATATCATGAGGTACAGAGAGATATTGTGTTTAGATTCATTATAGAGTATATAATAGCTTAAGGGATTTTTATAGGCCCCTAGGTAATAGGCCTCTTTTTATACGAGGATTTTTGGAAGATGATATTTTGGCTTGTGTTGAAACTTGAGATCAGTTATTATAGAGTTATAATATCTTGAAGGATTTTGGTTTCTTTCAGAGGATTTTTTGAAAATTATATTTTTGCATGGTGAAATATTTGAGTTTACATAAATTTTTCTTTTGCCTTAAGATACTTTTTAATGTAAATGGCAGGGCCGTGGAGTGACACACCCCTTGTTTTATTAGTTGTCTTATGTAGCCAAACTGGCAATCATCCACAAGAAGATTGCCACAAGTAGATATGAAAGAAGGAAAATTCAAGAATCATTTTCGTATTTGGGCTACTTGCTTTAAACATCTTGAAGCATGAGACAAACATTATCATGAGCTTAAACATACTTAGGCGCACTTTAGATGGGTCCAAGGTCCAAATTCCTTTGAACCAATTTGGACTCATTTGAAGCAAACTGAATCCTTGAGTTGGACCCTGCCTTGGACCCTAGCTTGAATCTCGGTTCTTCAAATGATGAGCACTCCTCTTTTGCTTTTGTTTTCTTTGGGTTTGAACCAATTGATTTTCCATCCGAAATGGTGCCATGAAGGTTTAAGCTCCTCTATTTGCCACTTTTTGGTTTTGAACCCTCATCTAAAGGCCACGGGTCCAATTTATGGCTCTCATCCAATAGGATTACTCTATTTCATTGGACCCTAAACCTTGGACCCTCATCTAAAGTGGCCCTTAGATCATGAGCCAAACGAGGGTTTTTTGTTTTTTGAGCTACTTCTTAGCTTCTAAATGTCAGGGAAATGCAAAGATACACTGACAAGTGAACCAATTTCCTGGTGTTCCACCCTGACATTTAGGGGTTAAGAGTGGGAGAGATTTTCACCTTATCTTTTAATGGGTAGGCCTAAGATTGGGGAATAGGAGTGACATTCATGGATACAAGGTGCCCTTTAAAAACACCTTGAAAGTTCTGGGAGTTCTGTATGATGAAGCTAGGTAGTGAGTGTCAAGTGAGACAGAATTCTTATCTTTGCAATTGCTTAACAAAGCATTTCATAAGTATTTTTTTGGGTTTACAAAGTGAAAATGAAAGCTGAGGAGAGATATTCAACCCAACAAGGAATCACAGCAGCTTTGCTTGCAGCAGAATGCTGAGACCACTCCTCCAACATGCTTTCCATGCCCTCATGTTAGATACCTACCCTTTTGTCTCTCTTTTCATGATTGCAAACACTTTAGAATCAACACACAGAGTTTCTGATGGAAAAATCTAATCTTCTTTGATATCTGCAAAAAACCATCACTCACTTTGATGTCCACTTAGTTAGTCCCTAGGTAACTTCACTTCAAGGTCATCATCCTTAGTACCAAAATGAGCAACTAGGGAACTGAAAATTTATGAGGCTAACCCTAGTCAGATCAACGGTAACACCTGGAGGACCTTAACGGGGACTTGGAACGATAAATAATAGCATGGAAGATACAAAGTCACACCAGAATATCGGGTCAGCATACAAGCTATTAGCTCATAAATCCCCATTATTTGGGTAGCCGCCATTGAAATAGTGGGTGGGTTGGTGGGCCGAGCCATCCTCACAACCCACCCTACTCCTAATTCATTGGCTTAGTAATCCTTCAAACCCCAATGAATCCCTCAATTTAGAACATACTTAAGAAAAGAAAGGTTCCTTCAAAATACAATAACAATAGCACACATGTTTTGTATGGCCCTTTGCCAATAAGGCCTAGCCCGTTTCCTTCACCAATAAGGCCAGGCATGCCCTTCAAATTTAAAGGCCCCTGACCGTGCAGCTGCTTAAAGGATTGAGTTTCACTAATGGTTCTCACAATGCCACAATGTGTGCGACTTATGAGAGGCTAATGATCCCTGGACAGATCAAAGAATGTTAACTACAGTGAGGTTGTGCAGAGTACCTAAACTTTTACTAAGGTCCTTAGTTTTCTCTGGTCCTTCCAAAGGCAGAGTCCTGCATCTCTCTTTGGCCTAGCTACTACACTCCTCCCAAGAACGCCTTCCCCTCTCTTCTTTTGCTTTTTCTCTGCAGAAGCTCCCCCAATGCTTCAAGCTTTTCAATGCTTTCCTTTCTTCTTCTTCTTCTTCTTCTCTTTCTTTTCTTGTTTTTTGGTTTTTTGGTTTTTTTAAAAAATTTAACTTGTCATTGAAGAAGGAAAATAAAACTATTCTTTATTTTCTTTATTTTTTATTTGAATTTCTTTTTGAGTGTTTCTTGTTGCAATTTTTTTATAAAAAAATCTTGTTCTTGTCACATAAGAATTTACTCCTCCATCATCTAAGGGTACTCCTCACAAACATTCAAATTCATGTTCAATATAAAACTTTTGTGCCTTGTATTTCTTTTGTTTTTTCATATTTTCCAATGTGTGCAAGTTAGTGTAGTGTATAAAAGAAATATAAATAAGAAGAACCTTTTAATTAGCATTTACCTATTTCTTTACATCAAAAGTCAACAATAGCAATGTGGTGGTAGTTCTTTTGTTGATTTCCTATGGTTCTTTCACATAATCAACTTGTAGTGATATATATAGTTTTTCTTTCTTGAAATTTTGGTATACACACTCTCTTTCCATACACACACTATCACATATTTTGATTTCATCCTGAATTTAAACTCTTGGATCAATCGCTTCACAAACAATATTGTCATGAACCTTGCACCACTCTTTTGATACAATCACATAATTTATATCAACTCTAAACTAAACTTTTGAGTTTCCTAGTGGAGGAATTTATTCTGCATCTTGCCATCATTTTTGTATTGTGGTCACTTGAATAATTTTATACATGTTCACAAATTTACTTTTCTAACTTTTTGCCCATTTTATTTTTGAAATCATTTTTTTTCAATCCCAATTTGTGGGCCTTGATCACCCTATGCCATATTGCACATATTTAACATGCTTCTTTCCACACAATACCCCCCATCCATCATGAATGATTTATATTAACCATAAAATCAAATGAGAAATAACCTTTCATTTTTAGTAGGAAAACATTGATTGTGACCACAACATAATGAGGAATACCTTCATTGGTGAAGCTTGAAGGTCATTGTTAGCACAATTAACAATGCAATACTTTTATCATGTTGATAAACCTTCAATGTTCTTATAATGCAATACTCACACAATAACCTTAAGCATAAAATGTATTACAATACAAGCATACAATTGTATTGTGTATCTTCGGCAAGAAGGCCCCTTGGTGTGGGGCATGGTTTGAATATGTGAATGTTGCAAAAACTTATTCCTCCATCACCTTACATTTACTTCAACCACATTTGGTTCACCAAATGCAATACTTGCATTCATTCATTAAAAATATTTGAACATTTTTTTGCTTTTCATCCAACATGCAAAAATTGCAAGGAGTTTTTTTTTTTTTTTTTTTTTTTTGTTTAAGTTTCTTGATAGGTGCATCATGTCATCATGGCCCCATATGAAGGTATTTGTGAAAACTTGGTCCATCATCATTTAAGTCCTCATTAGATCATGATTGGTCCATTGTATGCAACATTTTCGTCAATGTTATTTCATATATTTTCATAAAAGGATAAAAAAAAAGGTTCATTATACGAGGCTAGGGAGGCTGATTATGCAATGCATACACAATACCTTCATTTGTTATCAACAACATTGCACCCTTGGTGGGTTGCAATTAGGTAGGTAGGTTAGTATGCGAGTAAGAATAGGTTAATAGTTTTAAAAATAGGCTAAGGTGGTGGGTATGTTAGTTTGTAAATAGGGGCAAGATGGTAAGTAGGTGGATGTGGTTGGATGAAAAAAAAATTAAAGAAAAGTAGGATTAAGTCAAAAAAATAATTTAAATCAATCTATGCTATCTTGTGTAGTTAGGACAAGGATAGGAACAAATGAAAAATCAATGGCCATTCAATCACATACATTCCCAACTAGTGTAATTGTAGGGGTTGGTTCACTTTAGCCTATTGTGAAATTAAATTATTATTTTACCAACCCTACTCATAAACTAAAATTGAAACCACAATAAGTGGGAGACTACTAGGTAATAGAAACCCACCTTGACCATCAAATGATCTAGCCAATCAACATGTGTGTAGGCTTTTTTGTGCCTTTTACCAACCTCTATGTCATATGCAAAAATGTTGAACCAAATCCATTTTGCGTAATTAAATTGGGGTATTTAAATTTTTCTTCATCCAATTTTCTTTTGCAAGGCCATGTACTAATCATTAATAAAGAGTAGCTCCACATGTACCCCTTATTCAAGCCTTTAATTTTATTTGTTACATTTAATACAATGTGTTAATTCTTTCCCAATTCTCACCCATAAATATGAAAAATGAAATAATATAAAATGAAAGATTATTGAATTGTAATCACTTGAATTAATCATTATAGGTGGCCAATCATGAACAGTCAATTTGACAAGGATCCTATGCACATTCATTGACATAACTAACCTTCTCTATACCATTGTTATCCAATTATCAACTTTTAGACCTATCTTGTGAATACCAATACATGATATTCTTTTTTGTCTTCATTATAAGCAAGGATGGTACCCAAAAAAGAAATTTACAACAATTGGTTACACATTCAATTATTTTCCTTCTTTTGCTAGTTAATATGAATAGGTTGGTTTTCAAATTGAAACACTACATATATGCACAAAGGTTATGCATACCAAATTTCCAATTTCTGTTGCTTACAAAACATTTTACAAGAGAGTACAACCTAACCTCTTAAAACAAAAAACAACATGAACTTGAAATCAAGAGTTGAAGCTTGAAAACAAAACACAAACAAGATCAAACAAGGAGTCCAAAAAATGTCACAACAAAAATCAATGATAAAAGCCAAGGAGCTTGGAAAAGTGTTGATACCCATTGTGTTGCAATGAAAAAGGAAAGAGTGGCATGAGGGTTCTAAGTTCTTCCTAAACCCTAAAGCATATGCATGTCTTAGTTTTTGAGAACCTTAATGATTATATATGTATTTTGAATTGACCCCCTTTGGATCAATATGGTTATACAAAAGGATAGAACTTAGGTTCACATCCAACAAATGTGTATCATGATAGATATGAAGAAAAATTCAAAATTCAAAATTCAAAAATGATTTTAGCCATATCCAACAATTATTCATAGTGATACCTAATTTTAAAAACTATTTGGGCAACATTGTTCTCCACCATAAAATGGTTACATTTCATCCAAAATATATTGTGTAGACCAATTTATTGCTAGTGGTGCATGGTTGCTATAACTCATGAATATTATCACAATGTATTTTTTTGGTAGGGCATCACCTTCACCAAAAGTGAATGCATTTCCTCACGTCACACTTGCATATATACTCACACCCAATATGTGAACCCCTATGATATTTACCACATCCAAAATATGTGTAAGTTAAATTTTCATCCTCATCCATAAACTTGAAATCTTGGACAATGTAAAGTATTAATTATCAACCAATCAAAATTAAGGTAATCAAAGCTTAAATGGAGGTTTAAAGGTTTCTCAATTAAAATGACAGAAACTAGATGTGGAAAAAAAATCATCCTTTAACAAATAGGAAAGTAGTTAGGTGCAATCACATTAATATGAACCATAACAAGTGTAACTAGTGCTTAGTTTTTCATGTTTAAAAATGGTAATTTAATTTGGTGTTGAAAATATAAGATTGTTTTATATAATAAGGTTCATAATATATCATTGGAACATGTGAATTAAGTCCTTTTAGTGTTTAAAAAATTTCAAAACTTTTAACAATTATATATATTTTAAAATATTTAAAATAAAACTTGACATAATAATATAAAGAAAATTAAAAAAATTTGAAAACTTTTTTGAAATTTAAAAAAAAATTAAAAATCCATCAAAAGTAGGCCCAAAAATAAGTGGGTGTGGCTCATGTTATCCCATTTGCACCCAGTTGAAGGATAATGGAGTCATCATTTTTTGTCCATCTATGAATTACTTACACATTTTCAAAGCTTAAACACCTAGACACCTATTATGTGAAAGTAAGGGGTGCACATTGTTGCCATCAATTATGAACTTATTGCCCATTATGATTTGCAATGAATTTTACAAATGTGCCACTTGCACATAATGAATTGGGAGGAATACATAGTTAAAACCATGGTGAGTGATCTAGAATCGTGTTAGCTACTTTCCTAATGTAGGGTGGAATTATGTTAAAGCAAATGATGTGGTGATAAAAATATACATGGCAATGCTTGCAAATTGAACAAAATGAATCATATGATGTATCACTTCATGACCCCAAAATGCATACTACCCTTCTTTAAACAATGTGTGATACATCACATTGCTACCCAAAATATTAACCTAGCCTCCTTAAACAAATCGTTAATCAACCTAAACTGGCTAAATCAAGTAACAAATGAACTTTATTGATCCCTCCTTAATTTTAACTTTCCTAAGGCACAAACAGTGGCATTTGATATTCCTGGCAAATTTGGGCCCAAATATTGGCATCTGAATTAGGGCACTCTCCATTTAAGGTTCAGCACCCTTAGTCATATTTATTTACTAAACCTTTTGAAGAGTAGTGTATTCTATGCATCTTTTTATGTGTTCAAAGTCAGTTTCACTTTATCATGTAGGCCATTATATCACCTGGTGGACCTGCTCTAAAATGAAGGCAATTGAAATATGCCCAAAAATCTTACCAAGAACAGAAGTCTGATGGGAAGGAAGATCCTCCTTTGTTTGAAAGCTTCTCTGTGGGCTTCTCTATGATCACCTCTTAGGTGGGGCTTCCTTGAAAAGCTCTCTCATATGGAATTTTGGACAGCAAGGGACCCTGAAGATGTGGTTT
>Ga0209611_10013104_pt1 | contig 11472 bp, 10 predicted proteins | sample S1TSphgellanicum_3_FD_187693 | JGI IMG/M metagenome (GOLD analysis project Ga0209611, IMG submission 187693) | Host-associated microbial communities from peat moss isolated from Minnesota, USA - S1T2_Fc - Sphagnum magellanicum MG (SPAdes) (version 2) | ecosystem: Host-associated > Plants > Peat...
CCCCCCCCTTCCCCCCCCCCCCCCCCCCCCCGGGGGGAATCAACGGGCATGCGGGAAGGGGAACAGCTGAGTGGGCGGCCGCCCAAGGTGGGTCCTACGGGTTCCGGACATCCGGCGGACAAGCGGGGACGCCGGCCTGATTGATTCCATCCACACAATTTGAGGAAATAATGTTACCTTGAAAAGGTAATTTCGTTGAACAAGCAAACTACAAGGGATCCCTGGAGGGTAGATCTACCAGGAAACTGCACTTTGGACTGATCCCCAAAGCAGCCGGTGGTAGATCTACCATGAAACTGCACTTCGGACTGATCCCCAAAGCAGGCGGTGGTATTTCTACCAGGAAACTGCACTTTGGACTGATACCCAAAGCAGCCGGTGGTAGATCTACCAGGAAACTGCACTTTGGACTGATCCCCAAAGCAGCCGGTGGTAGTCTACCACGAAACCACCCTTCAGACTGATCCCCAAGGGAGCCGGGGTGAGGGTTTTATTTTTCAATTTTGTGATGTAGCTGAAGTGGTGATCATTCATTAGATGACTTAGCCAGATTTGGTTACAGACTAAATATGAAAGTAGAAAAAAAAACAGGATCCTTCTATATTCTTGGTTACCAATGAAAACTTATTGAAAAAATCTGGCTATCTGGAAACTTTTTTTCAAAATCTGGCAAATTTGGGCCATTTCTTTTCATGGAAATTCCTTTGTATAAGTCAAAATCATATTTTTCTGGTTGAAATTTGGCAAATTTTGGTGGGTTAGGCACACTACAGCCAAATGGTACACAAGTCCCAGCATGGACATTGGCACTTCTAGCCAATATCCAAAAGAGGAAAAGAATCACTGATCAGTCTTGTAACATGAAACTGGGGAACCTCCTCTCACTCCTACACTCAGTCCCCTCTATGCTTGTTTCTTACTATCCACACCCAGTGTCCATAGCCTTACAGTGTGTGCAAACCATAGTGACTCTTCAGCAGGCTGCTGCACTTGGTTGCCATTTTTCATCTCTTACACACATTGTAACTAATGCACCTTTCTCACTAGTCGATTTGTGACAGATGATAGCTCTTTCGTCTTAGGTTTTCTTTGTTATCGTCATGTCATTTGATAACCGTGAGTTCTCTTTGCATAAGGTCTCTACCTAATTTTTGTGGATTGTTTGCTTTGGTTTTGTTCTTTGGGTTGTGTCTACTTGTGTTCTCATTTGCCTTGTACTTTTGATGGATGGGTTTCCATCCTTGATTTTTATTTCCAGGGTTTTTATTCTTTGTACTGGACCATGTTACACCTCTGACATTCAGGACCATCATGGCCATGGCAACTTGTGTCAGCCACAGGGAACCAGCACCCACCAACCCACCACCATGGATGGATGAGACATGCACATTTTTTTTCATTGTCAAAATGTGTCGGCCAGAGTGAGCCGGCACCCACCAACCCACCACCATGGATGGATGAGACACCCACATTTTTTTTCATGGCGTGTTTGTTTGTTTGTTCCCCAACTAACCTCCCCATAGCTAAGGGGTTCATCGAACTGGGTGGCTTCAAAAGGGGGAAATAGGGGTGGTGTGTTGGCGAGCACTTGATCATACTAGCCCAAGTTTCCAATTGTGAAAAAACATCTGGAGTGTGCAAATTAGTGGTTCCAAGACCAAGGTAATGGGCTTGGTCTGGACTTTTGAATTTGTAACTTGTAAAACCCCCCCATCTTTGGAGTGTATGGTACTCCCTTGGCAGGTTTCACACATCTTTGTAGAATAATTAATTAATTTTGAAATTTTAATTTCAATAAATAAAATCATCTTGAAGCTTCAATATTTCCCTGTGCAAAATTTTGTATTTGAACTTTTTTTGGGGAACATTTCAACATTTTTGGAAATAATATAATGAATGTTGAAACTGCTCAAATAGTAGGGTATTAGAGGACATGTAACTTGATGTGTAACTTAATGTAATTACACAATTATTTAGGTAATTGTTTAAAAAGGTAAGTTGAGTGATAGGATTCCATAATTTGGTCATGGTGCATTGACTTTCACATATTAATTTATGTGAAAGTCATGTGCACCATGTGATTATGTTTCCTTGTGATTAATTGCGGAATCACATGTGCACCATGTGATTATGTTTCCTTGTGATTAATTGCGAAATCACATGTGCACCATGTGATTATGTTTCCTTGTGATTAATTGCGGAATCACATGTGCACCATATGATTTTGTTTCCTTGTGATTAATTGCGGAATCACATGTGCACCATGTGATTATGTTTCCTTGTGATTAATTGCGGAATCACATGTGCACCATATGATTTTGTTTCCTTGTGATTAATTGCGAAATCACATGGGGAACCATGTGATGGATAAACTTTAGGAAGTTTCTTGACTAGTTTCATTTTGATTGGTATATAAGTGAGTGTTTGTGACCTTGAGAAACACCTTCACATGTACAAAGTTACTATATGAATGAAAAGTTTGCTAGAATTAAAGTTTTGGTTTTGAAAGGTTTTTGTTTTGAAAAGGGTTGGTGTTTATGTTTAGTTCATGATAGAAGAATGGGGAGACATATTGTTATGCATAGACAATAGAAGGTTGAAAAGATATTTTTGCAATCAAGAACATAAATTTTCATAATTATGTAATAAACATACATAGTTTCGGTCCTAAACCCGTTTGGATTGTACAAGCACATTTTGAAGAGGAAATTTTCCTTTAGTTTTGATAAGTATTTGTTTTTCAAAATGCCTCCCAATTTTATTTTTAAAAAATATCCATGATACCAAACATGTATTGTGAAAAAAATAAAAAAATAATCTCACACATGTTTGATGTGCAAGAAAGCATTTGGCTGTAAGCTTTTAATAAAATGGGGCCAACACTTGGCTCTACCTTTTAGGGCCCTTATTTTGGAAAAGCATGTGTGACATGCCCTTCTACATGGGTTAGCCCCTAACCCAAGTGGGGTGGGCCTCGTGCTAGGTCCACCATGGTGGCACAAGAGGCTTAGGCCAAGGCGAGGGCTATGGGATGTGATTCCCCAAGTCTTCAAGTACAACTTGGGCTCAGGAGGTCAAGATAAACAAGCAAATCCAGGCCAAGGGGACAACTAGTGGTTGTTTTTTGTATTTCAACATCTAAGGTTTCACTTCACTAAAAACCCTCAAACAAATGTCCAAGGGCAACACTCGGCATTACCCTACTAAAACCCTTGGGATGATTGAAGGTTGTCCTGCAATAACACTTGCTGTTGTTGCAATAAAGCCTTTGGACGCAACCATAAAGGTTGCTCTGAAGTCTCGGAAGGACATTTGGTGTCATTCCAATTTAACTTTTCCCAGTGGGCCAACCTAAGGATTGGCTCTTAAGAAAAGTTCCCAGAATGAGAAGAGATTCCCAGGGCAACTCCAAAAGACTAAGTCATAGTCTTCTTAGCAAGTTTAGGGTGTAAGTCACAAAGGAAGGCTGGAGCTTTATACTAACTAGGCGTGTCATGGGATGCACAGGTAATTAGTAATTAAGAGGTCGAGCAGTGTAAGAGGTTTGATGAAATGCGTGGAGCATGAAAACAAGCACAAAGGGCCGTTGCACTGTGGTTGAGGGATTTGCCGATCACTTTTAAACCTTAAAGCTAGCAAATCCATTGGACCAATTTAAAAAACCTTTCCAATGGAAAGACAAATTGGCCCCCACAACTTTACATTCAATCAACCAAATGGACCTATGTAGGGTATTCAGCCCTATCACCACACACTTGAGAAATGAATTTCATACACACTTCAATTAGCATAATTGAGTTTTGACCCTTTGCAATTTGTGAAGCTGCAGATGGTATAGAAACTTTGGCTATAATTCAACGAAATCATGTTAGGTGTAGAAAATAAATGGGTCCAAAGAGGAAACCACACTTCAGATTGATCGCCAAGGTAGGTGCCCCATATAGTAGAACTCACATAGTGACTGCCCTGGCATTGATGATGAGATCATCACATGTGTTCAATGGAAGAAAAGGTGAGGAAACATTAGTAATGTGTAAAAGCCTTTTTTGATTATCTATAGCCAAAAAGGGAAATAAAAATTTGAAGTGCTAAAATTAAGTGCCTTTTGAGATTTCTAATAGCCAGAATTTCAAGAAAAAAATCACCAATTTCTATATATGGGTTCAAATCAGTGGCCAAAACCATAGAAAGATGTTTCAAAAAAATTACTTTCAAATTTAGCTTGTAGGCAAATTTGGCTAAATCTTCCTATGGATGATTGTCACTTTTGATACATCACAAAATTGACCAAAAAAAACATTGATGTGTAAGCAGCTCTCCCTTTGCCATGTAGCTGCTGTCTGCAGATCAAACATCCCTAGCCACAGCAATATCATGGTGTGTCCCCTATGTTTTGGATGAAATATTTCAGTCCAATAGTGTGGAACTCAGTTAGGGCATGCAAATGTACTTTACAAAAAGTGTCTTCCAAGAGGGCCACTAAAATGACTGTTTTCCATTAGAAAGGTATGATGATTGACACAGGGGGGTCACGGCTTAATAGTCTCTCATTGCATGGTTACTGGACACCATTTGTAAATTGTGCAGCTTCACACTGAAAAAATTTAGTTTTCCATGTTTTTCTCAAAAATATTGGTGAGGAGTTTTGGAGAAGGTGTTGTGGGTCCAACTCCCAAAAAGGCCATCATAGATATTCCCCTATTAGCCAACCCAGCTATGAATCGCCTTGGTCTTCAAATCAATGAGCAAAAGAGCAAGAGAAGGAGTAGCAAAAGAGGCAAAGTGCAAACTAAGACTCCAGTGAGCTAAGGACTAAAAATGCAACTAGGTAACCTCCTCTTTGGTCAAGTTTGTGAATAGTAGATGATGTCAACTATGTATGTTCGATGACTTCACAATTTTCCAATAGATTCTCGCAACCCATTTTCATAGGCACAAGTCACTTTTTCACCAAGGAAACCACTTTGCAAGTTCAACCACTTGAATGACCTTGCATTCCAGAACACTACTTTAACAATTTTATTTGGAGTTCTTGAATGAACGGTGATAGGGTAGATACCCCATAGTTGATTTTGGTGGATTGAAGAGAGGTGTTGGGTCCAATTGTCTCTTTGGAAAATTAGGAATAAATCAATATGGAGCATTGCTAGCTTTGAGCTTGATGGCCATATGAATTCAAAGGGCCAAATCAAGCCCATCACCTTGGTCTTCAAACCAATGAGCATCATACATTGTGTGTTTTTGTATATTTGACAAATCAACTCACAACAAGTTTTATTCCAATGTCATTCCACCATTCATTGTATGTAATGGATTAGTCCACCCAAATCTAGTTCAAAATGCTAAAAAACTTTTTTTTTTCCCCTTTTAGACCCCTCCTACTTCCAAAGCTCATAACTTTCTCAACTCTTGTTCAAATTGAGTGATCTAAAGTGCTACGAGAATGCCACCTTAAGTTCTATAATTCATCTTTGAACTCTAAAGGTAACAGAGCAACATAAAAAGATTGTTTGGGTGTTTTCAGATCGGTTTCCTAGTGTTGGGTGTGACATTTTTTTCAACTTTTTGACCATGCACACTTTGATGGGCCATAACTTTATCATTTCTAATCCTTTTTTGACACTTTTTAGTGTTATGAATGTGCCAAGAAGAGATCTCCAATTATTCTTTGGACACCATAAACAAAGGAACCTTCCTTTGAATTTTCATGAGCTTTGAATTCTTATGTGTTTGGACATTAGCCTATCTACTTAATGCATTGGTAAATAACGAAACTTCAATTTTACTAAATATTTCTAATGATGGTACAACTAACATAATAATAGCTAATATATATATAGCCATAGCCAACATAAGAATAACCAACATAAAAATAGCCAACATAACCTAATTATAGCCTAAATATAACCTACATAGCCTAGGGAAACATATATGAAAGCTTATTATTATTATTATTAGTTAATCAAGTCAAACAAATCATTTGTTACATATTTAATGTGACATTAGTTTGAAAAATCATATGTTTTTAAAACTACCCCTTCAAAGTCCTAATATTACTCTTCAAAATAATGCATTTTAAATTGCATAATTGACAATTCTTTTGTTGTTTAATAGATATTTGATAGTTTAAACATATTTTGACAAATTTATAATACTAATTTTAAATGCATTTTAAAAACCAATGATTGTTTTACATGTGTATGTGATGATGTCATTATGATTATATTTAATAACAATAACAATAATATAATTAGTTATATATGAATTATTTTTGTGTTAATGTGTCTATAATTTCAACATTAGTTGTTTTATGTGCTTAGTTTTGAGATTGTCCATACTCTATAATGTTTATATTGCAATTTTGGAAACAATGAACATTAGAAATTGATGGATTTCAAATCAAAGTTTAAAGGAATGATTTTTACATTCATCATTGTCTAAAATATTTATGTTGTGTGCCCTTTGAAACATATGATTTTAGTTTGAAATATGTGGTGCACATTAAACTCTAGATAGATTTGAATTATTAGTTTTTAACATGGTTAAACAAGAATATTACTAGTTTGCATTATTTATATAATTTTGATCAATATATAATAGACTCATTTTTCACATAACAATGATGAATGTACATTGGGCATTGCAAAGCTTACAAAATACATCCTACGTTGATAGTGCCACAAAAAATTGATCCCACTGAAAATAATGCACATTTCATTCATGAATCTAAAGGTAGCATCTAATATTATATCAAACGTACAAAACTTTGTTGTCCAATTTCCACTCAAAAAAATCAACATTATTGAAACCCAAATTCTATATACCTTGCACACATGTATCATATGTCTTAACCCAAAAAACCTATTAAAGTCAAGTAAGTTTCATATCTTCCTTTATCCACATAACAAGGGAGCATTTTGCATCCTATATCCATAATTGAGGCAAATCTTCATGAAGGTTTGGACATTGTGACATAACTTTTCCTTGGAATGTTTTACTTTACATGATTAAATAACATCAATCTAATATGGATTCCCATGGAATCTATCTCATGTACCTCCAAAAATCTATCCAAAAGCCATGTTCTCAAGTATATTATCCAAAAGGGAAATTATTAGATGTTTTTTATAACTTGACACAACTAAATTAATTTGTTATATTATTCTCAATTCTACCAAAATTATTCTTAAAAACCATCTAGATTTTTGAAAACTCACATTCAAATTTATTAATATATCCATTATAAATTTCTTTCAACATGGGTCCATGATTAAAAGTAATATATTATTTCACCTCCTTTTGGATTTTGGTCTTTTGTTGGGGGAAATCCAAAATCTTCCACTTCAATTTTTAAACCATTAGAGCTTTTCAATCTTTTTCTAAGAATGCCATAAGTATTTTTAGCTAGTATTCCATTGTTAACATGCATTAGAATTGATTATATAAAAAATAACTTGACTTCAACCACTTCCTCCTTTTCCTTCCCATTCTTTCCATTTCTTATCTTGATGCATTCACTTCTACAACTACTAATAATCCATCTATGTAACAATGGTCAACGATGGAATCGATGCCTTATTTGTAATGAAAAAAAAATGCACAAGTCCCCACTTTTAAAATTCCCATGTTAAGTGAAGGATATGAAGGTTTTAAAATATATTCAGTATCCCTTTGAAAGTACATAGTAACCATATTTACATCTACCAATTCTAGGGGAGATAGATTTGTTACTTTTGAATTTTCCACTTTAGACAATTGTTTTAGTTTTTCAATTATGCTTGCCATTTTCTTTCATTCATACTCTAAATTTTGATCTACCACCTCCACCTTGAAGGTAATCACAAATGGAGTTCTCAATGCGATACTTACCATGGAGGTTGGGTAAAATGCAAATTTATGGTTGCTTTATTCAGCCTTTTATGGGAAAACTTTCAACTATCCTCCTTATGAACAACTACCATCTCAAAATCAAATTCTTTTTTCTATGTCATTGGTTTTTTTTTATTGTTGGCTTTAATACTATCTCTAATAATTTTCCTTTAAAGTAGTTAGGCAACATATCCCCTTCAAATATAAACACCTTGTGCTTTCTTGCCATCTTATTTTTCAAAAACTTCCCAAACAAGGGAACATTATTTTCATCCTCTTCTTCCCATGAGCTTTCCACCTAGAATCCTCTCTCCCTCCATTGAGAAAAATATCAATAGGTGACATTCACTTCTTGATTATTTAAGGATCCTTCCATTTTTGAGTTAAGATTAGTTGTGCCCGTGGTTATCCTCATTGTGGATTGCACATCAAATATTGTCCCATTATAATAATATGCATTTCCATCCTTCAATTCTTCTTCCAAAATTTGATCTAGTTATTTTTTGTACCCCCTCATCATTATATGGCTCATGGTTTTATTACAAGGGTTACCTTCAACAAAAGAAAATTTCCATGTGAACTAATAGTGTTTACCATCCCTTTTCTACTCTACTATGGTAATAATGTGGAGTTTTAAGTTAGGTTTCATCCTCGAAGTCTTGGGTTGGGTTAAAGTCCTAAAGCCTTTTACTACCTTTCTTGGATACTTCTACTACCACACTCTTTCATTCCAAATCTCATATCTTTAAGACTCGATCTTCACATTTTCAACACCTCACAACCTTCCACAATGTAGTTTTTTTAGGGACATCAACCACTATTGTCAACATTGGATAATATTTCAATCACTACCTATCGTTTGCAACACTTCTTCAACACAAATCATTTCATAAGATTCACACCAAATCAACATTTCAAACCCCAAATTTTAAAATCCAACACAAGTATTTTAAACCATTTTTTTTGGGGATGGGATTTGCAACATGGTTGTTAAATATAATATCACAAATTCAATAGCCATATATTAATTTTTAATGAAGGCTATTGGGTGGAAGCAATTAAAAACACAAGAAAACACAGTCTTAAGGGAGGGCAACCTTACCTTTTAAAGGAAGACACAAAAAAGGAATTAAAATAAATGCGAAGTGGAATTTCCAATGTATCATAATGAAAGCATGAAGGTAGTTACTTTCCAAATTGCCTAAGATTAGAAGACTAATTTTAAATTAAAATCCCCTCCCCCCCAAAGACTATTTGTTCATAAATACTTGGGAAAAGTTGAATTTGTATCCAAAGGTTTTGGTTGCAATGACAATAAAATTTCATGTTAACAAATTTGTAAAATTTTTCAACATCTCATAATGATGACCTAGTGGGCAATTATTTTTCCACAATTTTTGTGAATTTTTTCACACAAATTGGGTTTTGGGGGGGGGGGGGATATGGTTTTCTAGTTTAAATTTTAGTAGAATTTCTAATTTTGGGGGAAAATGCCAACATTTGGATATCACAAATTTTTAAAAAGACCCTAGACATAACCAATAATCTATGCAACATATGATTTTGTGTTGGCATGTGACCCCATTCTAAACCTTAACTTGTCACATGGAAAAACATTGTCATGGACGTGATCATGTCATGGAGTTCATAACACATTGTAAGGATCATCTTGTTGATGTGGCAACACACCATTGGACAAGAAGTCCCAGGTTCTATTACATATTTTGTTGGCTTCTAACATTTTCATGCCTCCCTAATACATTTTTGCACATTTTTAGTTGCGGGTAATTAATTGAACTTCATATTTCACCCTTATTTGCATGTCTCATAACCTATAAGCTTGACACTCATATAATTGGTTAAATTTGTTAACTAGTTTGAATGTTTTGATATTGTCAATAGTCTCAACACTCACATGCTTCGACTATTCACAATCATAATAACCTTCACATTCTCACTAGTTATTTTGTCCACAATGCATGTGACAACATATCAAAAACATGTTTATTCATGCAATGCCATCCCATGGACACATATTTCAACATCAAATTAGAGTTTTACACTTTTAAGTTGTGGTAAATACTAAATTTTATTTCTATGCAAACACACTCAAAACAAGTATTAAAATGAAATTTAAACTATGGGTTTTCAAATCTTTTACTAGCAATCTTGACAAGTATTCTAATTACTAATATCGATTAGATTTTGTTAGGCAAATTATCAATTCCTTTTTAATTTTCCTCCACATGACCTCTACTTGTTTTGGCACACACAAATTAATCCTTTCAAAACATTTCAACTTGCAAAGAAAAATGATACACAACAAAAACATGGAGGAAAAGAAATGTTGCCCCATTTCCTTCCAAAACCCCAATTGAAAATCAGACAACAAAAATTCAAAAATAAACTACTTCATGTCCAAATTTGAACCAATTTTGCAACTTTCAACATGTCCAATCTACTTGTTTAGTTTCATTCTACCTACTTGTCCAATTCATTTTATCTACCTATCCTTTAATATTAAACCCCTCATACTTTGGATTCCATCCTTGAAATCCTTGCTACGTGAAATCCTTACTACATAAGTATGAACATTCATTTTTATTGAAGAACTTGTGGAACATCATGTAACACATTAATTTCAACCTCCTATTTTTCATCCATTGCCATTCTAGGTACCAATTGCAAATAAGGAATGTGTAATTTCCTTTTCAAATGGAATAACAACCAATGGTGAATGAAGTGGAATCAATACCGATTTTGTTAATTATTCTTGTTCCATTTCTTGTGTAAACTATTCCACTTTTCGTAAGTTCTATGACAAAGCAGTAAACTATGTTAATTGAGATGACAACTTTTGACCTTCTAAATCCTCATGTTGTGAAACTAGTTTTTTGTCATGAATGACACCATCACCTTTGAGGTTAATTGGTGTTTGTACATCAATAGGTACTAATATCTATTGTGCCTATTTATTTTGAGGCAAATTTGGTTTAGTGCCATTAGGACTTGCTTGAGAATATGGACGACTTAATGGTGACCTTATGCTTAATACTAGTGAAATGTACTGAAAATAAGGAAAGGTGATCTTGTACATTTACAACTAATGATAATATAACTACCCATAAGCTTGTACTTGTTGTAGCACTTGGTGTAAATCCTCCTTAAACATATCTTGAAGGTGGCTTGTGCATGAGCATAAAGTTTGAACTTGGAGCTTGGAGCTTATAGCTTAAATTTGAATATGATTTTAATCCACCTACATGGATGAATGTGTCCATCGATGAATTATTTCATATGGATGAATGTCATTTTTGCATGAATGAATTTAATCTATGAATTGGATTTTTAAAAAAATCATTAGATGAAATTCATCCATGATTGTAAAATAATTAAATTTAAATTTATTTATATCCATCTTCATTTGTTGTCCAAGTATTAATATCTCAAACTTTAAATGTCATTTAATAATGATGGATAATGTAACTATAGGGGAAAATATGGTGATGCCCGACCAAAATAATTTTAAAATTTTTGTTGAACAAATCATTTTCATTAACAATTTTAAGCAATTATAAAAATATTGTCATGGGATGAGTGTGA
>Ga0209611_10013106_pt1 | contig 11471 bp, 11 predicted proteins | sample S1TSphgellanicum_3_FD_187693 | JGI IMG/M metagenome (GOLD analysis project Ga0209611, IMG submission 187693) | Host-associated microbial communities from peat moss isolated from Minnesota, USA - S1T2_Fc - Sphagnum magellanicum MG (SPAdes) (version 2) | ecosystem: Host-associated > Plants > Peat...
CATACATTAAAATACACCCTTATGTCATTGTAGAATACCTTTAGGATGTAACTAATTTGGTGACTATTGCGACTAATGGGACATATCAATGTATTAATGGATGAAAATAAATGTAAAATTGATGCAACCAATAGGATAAAATTTCTAATAGTTGCATCATAATTGTGAAAATGACCAAAATAGTTGAAAGTTGGTCTTGTAGTTGCAAATATTCACAAATCTAGTCACAAACGATTACAAGTCGCATGTAGTCGTAAATTGAATGGTTACATTTTGGCTGATTTTTACTAGTGTAATGTTTTCAAAACATTCAAAACTTGCAAAGAAAAATGATACACAACCAAATTAGGGAGGAGAGGAAATGTTGCCTCATTTCTTTTCAAAACCCCATTTGGAACAACAAGAATTCAAAAACTACTTCATGTCCAAATTTGAACCAATTGTCAAACTATCTACATGTTTAATCTTACCATGCCTATCTGTACAATCTCATTCTGCCTACTTATCTAATATTTACATTACCTATTTGTTCCCTTAACATTACTCACCATGTAATTTGGATTCCATCCCTAAAATCCTTGCTATTTGAAAGAAAAATAATTATTACATGGTGAAAACATGGTCAAAGGAATCAGGGGCACCAAAGTAAAAGTCCTTTTCCAAGGATTGCATGTGAGAGATGTCATTTCTATGTTGGTTTATAATTTAAAATTTTATATTTTGAATATTCAATTTAACACTACATGTTAGATATAAATATGTTTTGACTACAAATTGATTTTATATCACATGTATTATGCATTCATCTCCTCTATCATATAAATATGAATATTTTTTTTGTTAAGGCCACATTTTCAAACTCCATAATTTTTAGGGTAAAAAACACATTGTAACCAAATGTGCTCAAATCGATTATAATTTTTTAAAAAATTAGTTCAAGTCATTTTGCCCTTCTAATCATCAAAGTTAAAATCCTCTCCAATTTTCAAAATGAGTGTCCATTCAATTTTTAAAAAGTGTCCACTCATTTGGGTGGCTTCTTTGACTATAATTTTACAATATAGAAGTTTGAACATCTATGAGCCTATTAAAAAACTTGTGCAATATCCTGAAACAAAACAACCTCAACCTCCTATTCTTCATTCATTATCATTTCAGGTAATGGTTGTGGATCAAAAATGTGTGATTCCATCTTATATGAAACAACAAATAGTGGTAGTTGAGATGGAAGGAGTATTAATTTTGCCATTTGTCCATGTTGTAGCTCTTGTGTATACTATTTTAGTTCTTGTAAAGTTTGCAACAAATAGGTGAACTATGTGGATTGAGATAGTATCTTTTGACCTTCCAAATCCTCCTCATGTTGAATTGCTTTTATGTTAGGAAAAACACCACCATCTTTGAATTATGTTGGCATGTGTACATTAGGGAGTACTAGCTCCTCCTATTCTACCTACTCACCATGGTGTGAATATATTCTATTACCAAATTAGAACCTACTTGATTATAAATACTACATGGTGGTGATTCCGAACTCAATACTAGTGGGATGTATTGGAAATTGAGAAAGGCAATCTTGTATGCTTGCAACTAGTGGTGGTAGAAATGTTCATTAGTTCATACCTATTGTAACACTTGCTATAAATCCTACTTAAACATATTTTATACCTCATCCCACCATTTTGCTAACTCACTTGTTTAAAGACCCAATGTTTCACAATGCAAGTTTAGCAAAACATTTTCTACCTTGAGGTCTTCATATTCTTGCAACCTATAGTATGTAGAATATGGTTATTGATTATTTAGTTTGGTGATACTACTTATCAATTTGGTGATTTCTTTTTGCGGCTCTTATACTTCCTATTTAATCTCAAATTCATACCATTCCTTTGCATATTTAAAAGCACACTTGTTAGTTGTTTTGGCTTCTACAATTTGCAATTCTTTTGCATGTGCTTATAAGTTACGTATGTTATGGTCCACAACCTTGCTACTACATTGCCAACCTTCTTATTTAGCACCCAAGTCATCCCATTATTGCTTCATCTACCTATATTCCTTGTTCTTGTTTTCATATTCCTATTGTAAATGAAGATTCTCCTACTTAACTCCTTGTAGCAAGAATATTTTTTGGGTGATATAAAATATTCATCCAAATATATAGAATGATGAGTTTGACATTTAAGAATTATTTCCCATAATATTTCAATAATGTTTTAAATAATTAATGAACATTTAACTTAGTTTGATAACTAATTTCTATGTAATAGTGAAACATCATTCATGTATGTAAATTGTTGAATGAACAATTATCGAAGCATTTATAAAACCAAAGTGTTAACATCATTTGCAAGTTCTAGTTTAAGAGTCAAACACATAACATCATCACAAGCATTAAAATTGCCAATGTTCATTGTACTTGTTTTTTATAACAATTTAGAAATGCATTCCTACCTACACAATAGGTATATCGTGAGTCAACAAAGAATTGATAATAAATGTTTTCACCAAATTGGCGAATGTGCTTCCTATCGGTACTTTTTTGTTGCTTCAAGCGCTAGCACCATTGGCAACCAACAATGGAGACTGTCATGGCACGGAGAAAGTGGTGACCACCATCACCATCTTGGTCCTCAGCCTCGTTTGTTTTTTCACGTCCTTCATAGACAACTACAAGGACAAGAATGGCATAGTGTATTATGGATTTGTGACTATTAGAGGAATGTGGAATCCCAATTTCAAGACTGCCAACATTGGGGGTGGGAAGGGTTGCATGCTCACATGCTTAAATAGTAGCAACAAAAAGAAATACACGTTCAAGTTTAGCAATTTCGTGAATGCTGCCATCTTCGTCATAGCTCTTGTGGTTGTTTTGCTTTGATACCTCCTACAACTACTTGTTTCTACCTTGGAATCACCACCTCCATTGTCAAGCCCATACCTTTGGTGGGTCTAGTGCTATTGGTCATGCCAATCTTTGGCTTCAAGACCAATTGCAGAAATGGAATTAGATTAGCTCTAGTTCCTATCGAAACGTCTCTTGACTCTGAAACCATAACAACCTTGTTGAAGACTTTCATCTCCAATGTTCCACCAAGCTAAAATCTACATGTGCATTCTCAAATGAAATATATTTTAAAGTTGTAGGGCAAGTTTATCTCAGAATAGAAATTGCAATTAATTTGTTTAAGACAATCCTGCAACCTTAGAGAGAAAAAACCAAGTATTTGTCTTGGACCAAGTTTAGGTTGTTTAAAAACATTTTTCAACTCTTGAATCAACTCTTGAATCATCATAAACCTTGCAATAACTTGGTATTTTAATGGAACATAACATTGATGAGATTCGTCATTTGAATCAGGGTCAACTACCTTTGGGGTCCAAAGATGGATTATAAAGTTGCTCTGGGCTGCTTTTTAGATTGCTCAATTTGGTTAAGGGATGTTCAAGATATGGCACCTTAAAGTAAGGGAGGGTCTTGTTGCCTAAAACAAAATCCTCATCAAATGTCCCACACCCTTAACTTCAAGCAATAGAGCCCCTTCTCACACACATTTCAAAGCTGACACATGTACAACATTTATGTTTTCTTTTCTTCTCTTGCAAGCTCAACTTCTTTCTCACATTGTGAGCTTGCTCTTGATTTTCAACATATTCTTCATCTTCATGTTTGGTAATTTCTCTTGAGGTACATGTGGGTGATGGTCCTGAAGTTCATGTTTTTTATGTTTATATTTCAACCTTTATAACTTGTGTTTTCATTGTGACTGGAAATGGAGGCATTTGCATTGGTGTTCATTGTTTTGGTGTTCCATTTCGTTAGCTTTTTATTTATCTTCATCATTTTCATTTTTGCAACTATTTTTTGCACATTATTTTTTGTCTTGTGCTTACATGGACTCTTGGCTTTACCCCTCCTTGTTCATCATTTTCACATTTGTTGCAACAATTCCTTCCTTTCATATTCATTGTTTTTGTCTTTTAATTGTGATTACAAGAATTCTTGACCTCCCCTATCTTTTTTGTTCATCTTGTTCATCTTTGTTTTGTACTTGCAAAAGATTTCGGTCCTCCTTTTTTATTCATTCCATTCATCTTTATTGTGAGACCTTCCCACTTTTTCTGTTTATTGTTTATGCCTTCGTCTTGTGCCTACAAGAGCTCTTAACCCTTCCCCCTTTCTTCTTTGTCTTATGCTTACAAAAGCTCTCCTTTTTCCTATTCATCACATTTATCTATCTTTATTTATAGAAACTTTTTGCTCTCCCTTTCATATTCATCCTATTTGTCTTTGTCCTGTGATTAATTTTATTCATCTTCATCTTTGTTGCAACAACTCCCCCCTTTCATGTTCGTAACATTTGTCTTTGTCTTATGCTTGTAAGAGCTTCCAAACCTCCCTCCTTCCTATTTATCTTGTTTTTCTTCATCTTTTACTTATAGGAGCTCCTAATACCCCTCTTCATGTTCATCTTCGTCTTTGTTGCACAATTCTCCCCCCCCCTTCTTTGTTTGTCAAGTGTTTGTCCTCTTTTTGTGTTTATACGAACTTCCCCCTTTTTTTCACCTTTGTTTTGATTCTCATTGCCTTGTTCCTCCCATCATGCTAGTTGTGATCATGATCCTTTCATCTTGTTGGTACCCTAAAATAGTTTCCCCCCTTCCTTCTCTTGCTTATCAATTGTCTATTTGAAATTATTTTAAATGTGTTACAACTTGTCTTTTTACTCGCCTGTTGTTCATCCTTTGACCTTCTATTATCCATCCATTTTAACCCCTTTATCACCAAATGAGTGAACTTGCATTCCAACTTGGAAATTGTGGGGAAATCTGTGTTGTACTGTTGAGATTCCATTGGCTAACCAAGCTAAAATGCAATTTGCTCATTGTTGTCCTTCAAGTTCCCTCTGAGCTACTTTTTTAGCCCATGTTATTGATATCAAAGCTCAAGGAGCTTTTTTTTCTACATTTCCTTCATTTGATTTTGTTTAATTGTTTCTACTTCTTCTTTTTCAATTGCCTTTTGTTACATGATGTTAAATATCAATATGAAATTACCACATGGCTTTTTGAATACTTGACTAATGGATCCCTACCATTTGTCCTTCTTACAAGATATGGCAAGGATACCATATTGCTAATTGATAATGTTCTTTATTCAAACACTCGACATTATAAATTTTTATTTTCACCTTTGATGTAGGGTAATTTATGTCCATAACCAAATTTGGTGGATTTGTTGTGACTTTTTAAAACTTTGTGGTTATGGGATTTTAAAGCATATTTACATAGTACCTAAGGTGATCTTGAAACACATCAATAATAGTTGATTCATGATCTGCAATTGTTGCAATATTGATTATTCTGCTACAACAAAATATTCTTCCTATAACATAATTTCATCTTCCTCATTTGATATGGTATCACCCCCTTCTTCCCTACTCATATTGACTGATGTATGGGTCCAAATGGAGAAGAAGACATAAAGCTGGGTTGTAGAGAGTGGCAAAGATACTTCATATGAGTGGAAGCTCACGTGGCAAAGATACTCCGCATGAGTGGAAGCTCATGTGTGTCCCGTCTAATTCTGCCTTTGCTTGTTTAGCTTCAACCGTTTGTTACCAATACGTACCCTGTTTGGAGGGTGGATTCTGCACACTTTTCAAGCATCTTACTTTGCAAGATGAGGCCTTCTTTGGAAATGTGGTGATTTTGACATAAATGTTGGATTTTAGGAAACCACTGCTTTATTTTGAGCAGAATCTGCCTTCAAAATTTCATTTATGCTAGGTAATCCCCCCCCCCTATGGTGCGTTCTGCACCTAGTATGAGCCTCATCATAGAGGCTCACTAGGAAGCAGACATTATCTAGTACATAACTGGTTCCTCTGTGGAAATCTATGGTGTGGCATCACCCCATTGGCAAAGAGGTCTCCAATTACAACCCGTGTCCACTGTGTATTGGGTCGGCCAGACGAGCATAGGGGGTTATGCAGATAGTGACAACAGCATTCATCCCTGACGTCCAAGTAGTCATCAATTACGAGTAGGTGAAATCTCATCTGTCAAGTCACCAGTTATGTCCCATTTTTCTCCAGTAACCAGGCTGCTCTCGCTGGTTACACAGTCCATAAATTCAAATACCACACAAGACGGCTGGTTTTTTTTTCCGGGCTACTCTTGCTGATTACGTAGTCCATAAATTCAAATACCGCACAAGGCGGGTCCAAATGGAGAAGTAGCCCTAAAGAGGGTTAGAGATGGGGCACGCACATGATTGTGAAGACCCTGGGTTCTGCCTGCCTGCTCCTTGAAATCCGCTGGCGAAAAGGAAGGCAGGCAGATAGAATGTGCATGCACATGCACTCATAGTCTGTCCCCTTTTTAGCTGGTCCATCTAATTTTCTCTCCCTGCCCTCTAGCCAATTTGTTAAAAAACATTTCCTTACATGGGAAGCACCTTTCCTAGTAGCTGGTTCCCCAAAAAAACCTTACTATAAAGCATGTGAGGAGTGCCAATTGGGTGGCACCATCATGCCCCCAAGGGATGTTTCTTACTTTTTGAAGGGGTGAGTCAATTGGGTGGCACCATCATGCTCCCAAGGGAAGTTTCTTATCTTTTTGAAGGGGTAGGGGCTTGATTTCCTATCAAGTTCCCAAACAGTTCCCATCAAATTCCTCTTGTTCCTTTCAATAACCTATCAAAATCCTTTTGTTCTCATCAAGTTCCAAACAATTCCCATTAAATTCATCTTGTTCTCATCAATAACCCATCAATATCCTTTTGTTCTCATCTGGTTCCCATCAAATTCCTCTTGTTCCCATCAATAACCCATCAAAATCTGTTTGTTCTCATCAAGTTCCCAAACAATTCTCATCAAATTCCTCTCGTTCCCATCAATAACCCATCAAAATCCTTTTGTTTTCATCAAGTTCCAATCAAATTCCTTTTGTTTCCATCCCATTCCTATCAAAATCCTTTTGTTCCCATTAACTTCCCATCAACTTCCTTTTGTTCTCAACCCAACCCTACATAAACCCACACAAAGCTCTAAACTTTGTGAGAGACTCGGGCAGAGTGCGAAACGGAGCGCCGCAGTTCCTGGGCAGGCCGGAAGGGGAGCTCCAGGAGCACGCAGACGTCTTCCGGGTGCGGCCGAGCAGAAAGTCCAGATTCCTTGTGTCCCGTATAATTGTCTCTTCATTCTTTCTTTCGCTTCACCGTTTGTTACGAGTGCCTATGGTGTTATCAGGCTCTCCAATTTGGTGCGAAGGGGGCTATAGTTTTAATCTCATGCGACTTCTTTGCGCGCAAGACTCTCCATTGTGTGGTCTCATTGAAAGCTGTGGTGAGCTGTGCTTTGAACCAGTCTGCTGAACCTGTTTGTGGTTGTGAGATTGGTGCTGCTGTTGGGGCACCGGGGAATTCCAAGCCCCTCAATTCGCTTGCTTCCTCAAATCTTCGTGGTGATGGCAGTGCGCCATCGACTCACCGTCGAGTGGCGCCGGTTAGGACATGTAGTGACTTGCGGCAGCAGAGCCGTGGCAAGTAATTGGGGTGGAAAGGGTGGACCAACAGCAGCGGGCCAGAGAATCGAGACACTCTGGCAGCACTTCTTTTCAGATCCTTCGCGGTGGTTGGATTGCAGGTCGGAGAAGGCGACTGCACGATACCCGGATTTCAAACATAAGACGACGCAGGATTCACTCTGGATTGGGGACCGAAGGACTCCCCCTTGGGTGGATGCAAAACCGGCCGCCGTGGCACCTGGGACTGTGCAATGGACGGGTTCTCGTGAAATGCGAGGCTTGCAAGGTGCGGTAAGGCTGAGCAACACGAGAAGACTATTGCGCTTTTCCAAGAAATGCAAAAAAAAGGCATGACTCCTAACACATTAACTTTCGTTCCGGTGCTCAATGCATGTGCTAGCTTACGAGCACTTGAAAAGGGCAGGCAGGTTCATGAACAGATAATTCAAAGTGGTTGTGAGGGTAATGCCTTTGTGGGGTGTAGCCTCGTAGATATGTATGCCAAATGTGGCAGCATGGAGGATGCTCAGAGAGTGTTCAACAAAATGCCGTCACGGGATGTGGTCACTTGGACTGCCATGATATTGGGACATGGGAAACATACACAAGGGCAAAAGGCACTAGAACTAATTTCACAAATGCAACAGGAAGGTGTGAAGCCAGACTCTGTTACGTTTGTGGGGGTGGTGAATGCATGTGCCAGCTTGGTTGCACTTGAAGAGTGCAGGTGTGCTCACAGGCAGATCATTCAAAGTGGATGGGATTTGAATGTCTTTGCGGGGAGTAGCTTGGTTGACATGTATGCAAAATGTGGCAGCATGGAGGATGCTCAGAGGGTTTTCAACAATATGCAATCACATGATGTGGTTACTTGGACCACCATGATATTGGGACATATGAAATGTGGACAAGGGCAGAGGGCACTGGAACTATTTCAACAAATGCAGCAGGAAGGTGTGCAGCCAGACTCCTACTTTTGTGGGGGTGGTGAATGCATGTGCCAGCTTGATTGCACTTGAAGAGGGCAGGTGTGCTCACAAGCAGATCATTCAAAGTGGATGAGATTCGGATGTGTTTGTAGGGAATAGCTTGGTTGATATGTATGCAAAATGTGGCAGCATGGAGGATGCTCAGAGAGTTTTCAACAAGCTGCCATCCTGCAAAGTGGTCACTTGGAATGACATGATATTGGGACATGTGAAATGTGGGCAAGGACAGAAGGCACTGGAACTATTTCGACAAATGCAGCAGGAAGGTGTGCAGCCAGACCCCATTACTTTTTTGTGGGTTCTGAATGCATGTGCCAGTGTGGTTGCACTTGAAGAGGGCAGGTGTACCCATGAGCAGATCATTCAAAGTGGATGGAATTCAGCTGTCTTTGTGGGGAATTGGTTAGTTGACATGTATGCAAAATGTGGCAGCATGGAGGATGCCAAGAGAGTGTTTGATAAGATGCCATTGCAGGATGTGGTCTCTTGGAACTCCATACTTGGAGGATTTGCCATGAATGGGCATGGTAAGGAGGCTCTTACCTATTTTGAACAGATGTGTGAAGAAGGTGTACAGCCAGATGATATCACTTTTGTTTGTCTTCTGTCAGCTTGTAGCCATTCAGGTTTGGTTCATGAAGGCATGTGCTTTTATGCTTCAATGAAGGAAGTTTACATGATTTCTCCAACAGTGGAACATTACACCTGCATGGTTGACCTTCTTGGCCGTGCTGATCATCTACAGGAGGCTGAGAATATGATCAAGAGCATGCCATGTAAACCACATTTTGCTACATGCATGGCTTTGATTGGTGCTTGCAGAATTCATGGAAATCTGGAGATGGGAGAATGTGTTGCTAAGCAAGTTATTGAGTTGGAGTCTGAAAATGCTGCTAGCAAACATCTATGCTGCTTCTGGCAACAGGGATCTCTGTGAGGATGTTGAACAGCAGAGAAAGGAAAGAGGTGTGAAAAGGCAGCCAGGTCACACCTGGATTGAGGTGGATAACAAGGTGCATACATTTGTAGTAGATGATCAAGACCACCCTCAGATGGTTGAAATCTGTGCAGAACTGAAGAGCTTGTCAGGGCTCATGCATGATGCTCTGGGTATGTGCCACATACTACAATTGTGCTACATGATGTAGAGGAAGAAGGAAAGGTGTTTCATTTGTGCCACCATAGTGAGAAACTGGCATTGCATTTGGGCTCTTCAACACAGCACCTGGTACTCCACTCTGAATAAGAAAGAATCTGAGGGTTTGTGAAGATTGCTGTACTTCCACTAAGTTCATTTCAGAAATAGTTGGGAGAACAATCATGGTGAGGGATTCGAATCACTTTCATCACTTCAAGGATGGTGTTTGGTCTTGCATGGATTATTGGTGATGCTAGTAGTCTGTCCTGTCAATAACTTTATCAACTTCAGTTTTTCCATACCATGTGTAGCAGTAATATAAACTGCCATAGGTGAACGCTGTTGTCAGATGTGGTACCACTGAAAAAGTGGACACAGAGCCTGCCAGTAGTAACCCTGCCTTTACCGTTTGTACCACCTAAGTCTAGTGGCTCTTTTCTCTTATGTATGAGTTATTTTTGAAACTAAGTGGAATTTGAGACTATGGCAACATTTTCAAGGGTTTCAGTTACATCAGAAATGGTTACATTCCTGCCTGCAATAAACTACTGGGGGGCCAATTGATTTACAAGGATATTGAGCTTGTTGATTTCAAATTGCACTTAACTACCTCAGTCTTCCATCTCCAAATCATAAGCTTCATGGCTTATTAGAGTCAGTTAATAACATGCAAATGTTAAGTGAAACAAGGAATCAACAATGTTCAAGAGCATTGTCATATGAGCTGACTTTCTTTTGCTATAATAGATGTTACTCAAGAAGGCCTCCTTTTGAGAAAAATTTCTTGAAATTTGATTTCTGAAATAATTTTCCACAACTCCTTTTGATGCAAGAGGAATTCCATTTTCATTTTGCAATATAACATTGTTCAGTGTCAAGTTTCTCAATTCCTTAAATGTCTGATCTAGACAGCAAATGTAGACACTGCCAACTTTTCCGAATAATTAGGCACCCATAACTTTCAAGTTTTCAAGATGTCAACAACTCAAAAACATGACTTACAAGTATCCAAACTTTTATGCCACATTGGAAATTGACAACATACAAATCTGGAACAATAGGTTTAGAGAATAACCCTATTTATGGAGAATTCTACACGCAATCTTAGGATGACACAAGTTGCCATGATTGTCCATCAAGTTCTACTTATTTCTTATACATTACACCCAAGGTGTGAATTTTATAGCAATATCATGACATCCACATTTATCATCAAATATGAGAAAGGACATCTCATGTCAAAATGTATGAAATAACTCTTAAGAAATAACTAAAGTATTTTGAATTTCCAAACTTAGAATGCATGCCAAAAGATCTTTGATGTAAAAGGTTTTGTGATATAATGTTTTGATATTCAACATTAAGAAGCTTCAAAAACTTTTTTTTTTCCTTTCAATCGCATGACAATAAATACAATGACTATTTTTTATTATGATGCATAATTTTAAGAATGTCAATGGGGAATAAGGAAAACCACTAGGTTTTTATTCTCTCAATTTGTGCATATGATGAAAAAAATTAAGAATGCAACTAGGGAACAAAGGTGGAAACTTAAAGCAACAAGTTCTTAGAATTGTCCTAACCAAAAGAGAGGGATGGCAAATAATTTGAAGTGAAGAGGCTATCTTATATATTAAATCTATAGGTGTGTGTGTGTGTGTCTGTCTGTCCGGGCAGTTTCTAGGCACTGCCCGGACCTTTGTTTTTTTGATGGGTTTTGTTTTCTGTGTCAGTTAAACTGCCCGGACCTTTGTTTGTTTGTTTTTTTTTTGGTTGATGGGTTTTGTTTTCTGTGTCAGTTAAACTGCCCGGAC
>Ga0209611_10013107_pt1 | contig 11471 bp, 7 predicted proteins | sample S1TSphgellanicum_3_FD_187693 | JGI IMG/M metagenome (GOLD analysis project Ga0209611, IMG submission 187693) | Host-associated microbial communities from peat moss isolated from Minnesota, USA - S1T2_Fc - Sphagnum magellanicum MG (SPAdes) (version 2) | ecosystem: Host-associated > Plants > Peat...
ATTTTATAGATCAAAAAATTAATGAGGATTATAATTTGGATATTTTTTTACAAATTGCTAGCACAATTGAATTGACAAAAAAACTAGCTAATATAAAACTTTTGACTTTCAAACAATACCAAACAAATGTTAAAGATATTGTTAAGGAGATAACTAAGGTATTAACAAGGAGAAAATTAATTAATTGAGGAACATACATAGTAAATATATTTTTAATTCAAAATTTAAAGGGAAGACTTGGATATATTTCCTTTCATATTTTGATTTTAGACATTAGCACATTATGTAGAGTTTTTGATTACTATGTTTTTGACATGTTGCACACATTGGAATTCTAAATGAAAAAAAAAATGTCACATATTGATTCTTTTTGTATAAAATAAAAAAATGTAGATACAAGAAGTAGGTACAGAAAATAAAAATAAAAATTTGAATTGTGTACATTATGTAAGTTTTGCATATTATTTTGTTAGAAATACATTTTGATTTTGTGTTTGGATTATTATAGATTAAATGATAAATTATTATTTACCATTTAATGACCATCCCCAAGATGAATTCAAAAAAAGAAATCAGGATTTCAATGATTTGCTATTGATTTCATTATTTTAAAAAACAAATAGGACAATGTGACAGGAAGTTTGTTTATTTTCAAAAACAATTATTGATTAGTTTCTTTTAATACAAGAACTTGAGCAAGGTAGCTATTGTAAGGGTTTGAGTTTGAAAACAAAAATTATAAAAAGAAAAAAACAATGAATGTAGAAAAACATGTCTTGAATGGTGACCCAAAGTTTGTAGAGATAAATGGATCAAGCAACCAATTAAAAGATGATGAACAACACATGCATTAGGAATCAATGAAATTTTCACAATAGAATGGGTGCAACATATAATACAACATCTACCAATCTAATCAAAAATTGACCTATAAGGTACAGGACACCTTCAACAAAACATTGGGGACCACAAGAAACATTAACTTGGAGAGCACATAGGTGACCCAAAAACCAAGATCATTAATCCTTGAGGGACACACAACTAGTAATCAACCCAAGTGTTTGAGAAAAAAATGCAATTGGGACCACACCTATAAGTTTAAAACAATTGGTGCAAAGGATAATAGAAAAGAATTTGTAATCCTTTAATCACTAGGATACACATAATTAAGAGTATGTTCAACATAGTTTTCAAGAGGAACAAAAACAACATCATGATCTTGGTTATTACTAGGTGGTCACCTTTCTTGATGACCAAGTAATTTGTTTTACCTTCATATTAATGACCACTAAAAAAATGGGAAGAATACTTGGACAATAATAAGGTTGGACAAGTAATGCCATTGATCCTAAAGTTTCAACCACATGATGAATATTTGGAGGAATAATCATATGTGATTGAAGTAATATATCAGCATTAGAGACCAGAACTTCAATTGGAACATGATATTTAATTTATATTTATTTATAAACCATGAGCAGTTGTGGAAACTGCTAGATATAGATTACAAACTAAGGAATTAATGATGATGCATGGTCAATAAATAATGGTTTAATCTATAAAATGGCTATAACACAAAGCTTCATTGTGTGGTTCATGTACTAGGACCTATGCCCAACAAATAAAATTATTGTCAATAGAAGGGACACAACAAAGCTTTGCAAATCATGTTACAAGCATTATTCTAAACAAATTAAACATGGAAAAATCACAACATTGGGAAGTCATGCAAAGAAACTTGGATGGTACCATTCATAATCTAAACTTGAGCTATTCAATACATAAGAAATGGTGGGGAATTGCAAAGAACATCAAATGTGGTTTGAATTCCTTGACCATTATTTCATCCATATTTTGTTCCTAACCGAATGCAGTTGGTAATTGTTCTAACAAGGATGGGATACACTAGAACAAGTCCTATTCAACATATCATTCCAATTATGCTTATAATTTGGGCAACCTAAACAATTACAACCTCAAGTGAAATATACAACATTGTACATGTTTACATTGGAGTGTCACAAAATGTACATACTTAAACCATCATGAAGAGAAACAAAGTGTTAAGGCCACCCAATGAACAGTTAGGTTTTTGAAATAATAAAATGGGGAGCTGAGAAAGAATCTTCTTATCCTTGAATAAGGAAAAAGGTGAAACATAAATTGATTGTCCAAACTAGTAGGACAGACTCATAAACTTTCTATGGAAACAAATATGAAGCAAATACAAAATACTTGTAGCATACAAAGAGAAAATAACTAGTAAAAATTTTACATACAAATATATGACAAAAAATTATTTTACTCCAAACACCTCTTGTACAATCCTCAAAGGCACAAAGCCTTAAGTACCTTTAAAAAACTATAGTATATGTGTTTTTTATGAATAAAATTGTTTTGTAAAGAATTATTATTCATACAAGGTTACCTATTTATATTACCAAATATAAGACTTAATGATAAATTATCCAATTGTAAAAATCAAATTGTAAATTGTAAATTTTCAATTCTTTACAACTACAATCCATACAATAATTATAGAAATATAAGATTTGAATGGTAATATCTATTTCTAATAAATGCTACCTACTAAAACTTATCATTGAAATTTGGCAAAATAAGGCCCTACCTAGATGATGAAGCTTTATATTCAAAGTTTTTTTTTCCATTTCTGTCTAGTGTGAGCTTTAGGGCAAATTGTTATTGTCTTCATGCATTTGTATGGATGGGTTGATAGTTTGTTGAAGATTGTTTCCTACATTTTGGAATGTATTATTGTTTGTCTTCCCAACTTGTTTTTGATTGGTTACTTCAAGCTCATAATGAAAACTAAATTGGATGCCCAATAATCCACGATTACAAACATCTTTGTTTAGTGACATATTTGTAGGTGTCTAATCAATTTGTGTATTTATTATTATCATGAAATTTGTTGGATGTGTATTGGATTACTTCCATGGGAATAATGAACTTAAAATGTTTAAAAATGGAAAAACGACTCCAATGGCCAAAACAACTACATATGTTTGAACAACCACAAAATCTATTTACAAATCTTGTGTTAAATTTCTATGAAAAATCATGCACACACAATTCTCACAATCTCCTCATTTATAATACCCTATTATTGGATCCAAACCAATTCATTCCCCCCATAGGTTTTACTTTTATTGGTCCTATTCTTAATTTTATGAAAGGATATTTCACCTCATTTATGATACTGAAAATGATTATTTGTGCCAATGTCAATAAAAAAATTAGATTGTTATACATACCTAACTTTTTCCATTTAAATATGAAATTGGGTAAAATAGTAAACTATTCCATTACACCAAAAAACGTCATAGTTCACTATGGGTTTCATTATATTTTAAGTGAATTTGAACATTTTTACCATGGTGAAACTAGTCAACCTTCCAATGAACAGGGACTAATTGATACGAATAGTAAATTGATCCATTAATACTTAGTGAAACAAGGTTATTTTCAAGTGAAATATAAATTTACCAAGCCATTTCACTTATTAGTTAATTAATTAGGCAACTTGGAAATCAATTAAATTTAAATTATTAAATATTTAATGTAACATTTAATATTATTTTTCAAATATTTCATTTTAAACATTATAAAAACATAAACTTTGAAAATTCATATTTTATTAAAATTTTGTCCAAATGAATGATTAAAGTTAAATTTAAATTTTTTTTCAACAATGTACATAATTAAATTTATTTCTTTTTGAAAGTGTAAAATCTTTTGAACAAATGTTTTTTTGAATATCATTATTCAATAACATTTTAATGACCATTCTTTTATAAATTTTTTAAAAAATAAATGAATAACATTTTTGCTAATATAATAATACTACCTATGTTAAGTTACTTTTAATTATTCTAAGGTTACTTTTCATTGTTCTAATTATTTCACCTTACATTATTTATGGTTATTTATGGCTATTCTCAATTTTTTTGTTATTTTTAATTATTTCACCCTATGTTACTTTTGATTATTCAAAGTTATTTTTGGATATTCTAAATTATTTTTGGCTATTTTATGTTATTTTTGGCTATTGTAGGCTATTTCACTTTAGGCTACTTGTAGTTATTATAAATTTTTTTTTAAAATTTTAAGTTATTTCATCTTAAGTTATTTTCAATTATGTGAGATTACTGTTGGTTACTTTTGGCTATTGAAAGTTATTTCACCTTATGCTATTATTGGTTATTCTAGGTTTTATTACAATATGCTATTTGTGACTATTTTATTAGTCACTATTGTTGGTTATTCTATTGGTGGCCATTGGTGCCTATTTTATTGGTGGCTATTAATGGTTATTCTATTAATGACTATTTTATTGATGGTTATTAATGGCTATTTCATTATGGCTATTGGTAGCTATTTTATTAATGGTTATTGTTGGCTATTATATGAATGTCTATTGGTGGCTATTTTATTAATTGCTATTAGTGACTATTCTATTAGTGGATATTGTTGGCTTTTCTATTGTAAGCCATTGATGGTTATTTTATTCGTGGTTATTGATGGTTATTCTATTGGTGGCTATTTTATTAATGGCTATTAGTGGTTTTTTTGGTTATTTTAGGTTATATTACGACTATTGATGACTATTTTATTATAAGCTATTGTTGGATATTTTGGGTTATATTATCATAGGCTATTGGTAGTTATTTTATTGTAGACTATTTTAAATTATTTTACTTTAGGTCATTATAGTATATTTTAGATTATTTTAAGTTGTTATACTTAGGATAAAATAACTTATAATAACATAAAGTATAATGACCTTGAATAACCTAAAATATAATTTGAAATAACATATATTAACTTAAAATAGAATAACCTAAGGTATAGTTTAAGGTTAATTGAATAATTTAATTTAAAATAATTTAAAGTAAAATAATAACATAAAAATAAACCTATTACTGCAATAAATTATAATAGTGAATTATGTTAACTAGTTGTGAACACGATGTTTACATATTGATATTATAATGAAATAATTTAAACCATGGTGAAATCACTAAGATGTAATGAACTTATTTCACTTTTAAAGTCCCATAATGATTTAAGCTAGTGAACTACACCCCATTTTTATTCTAGTGTTCGTTCATACATTAGTTGTTTTCTAATTTATAATGTGAACAAAAATTTGAAGGATGTTATTTTTAAGGTCCCATGTTAGATAATATATTGTATAAAATGTGTTTATGCAATGAGGTAGTTACCATTAAATTATGTGTTGCCAAATAATTACTATGTGAGGTGTACCTAGAGGGACACACATTAATTGCCTAATGACACAAATACACCTTCTACACTGTAAAAAACATAGCCCATTACCTTATCTTTTTTTCAATGTAATGTTTTAAAGTTCACAATGACCAATTTCAAATACATATGTGTTTTGATATGTCATTCTAGGTTCTTTTCTAGCCTTCAGTTATTTACTCCTTGAAATCACACACGTTAAAATCACATAAACATGTTTAAAATCTCTTTGGTTTTTACATCTTCATTCAATTTATTTAATGTCCATAGTGTAAGTTAAAGGGAATGCATATGTATTGTTATTTTTAATTGTTAAAAGAGATTTTTAAATTACCACTTTAAACCTAATATTCCACATTTTCATCTTATTGGCACTAATTGTTTCCTAAATGAAATATATTATATACAATTTTTCTCTTCCAAATTCAAAATAATGTCCTTTAAATCCGTGCAAATTTTGAAATTTTAACTCCTTTTTTTTCAAGTACCATTTTTATTTTTAATTGTTTCTAAATATCTTGACAATTGTAGCTTTCATACAAAGAATTTGGGATTTTCCAATATCCAACTAATATCTCCCAATAATTTTTCTTTTCTTCAATTTTTTGCCTATTTTCTATTCTAGAGATTAAAAAAATCCTTGTTGATTTGTTACATCTATATCAAGGCTATATGTTTTCCATTGTTGAAAGTTAAGGTCTAATATATTGGCGCTTCAGCTTCCCAACAACTCATTATGCTAATTGATAGTTATTGTATACTGTGCCTATTGGATTTTGTGTATGCTACAATTTTCATGCAAGTTATAATATTGAACATTTATTTTAATTTTTTTTCCATTAAAGAAAACACCTTACCAACATTTTTATTTTCCATATCATCTTTTAGTCTTCTTCAAGTTTATTATATCAATGCATGCAAATAGAATATTGTTGTACCTTTTCCCTTCCTTGATCATTTCTTTCATTTTATAATTCTACTGATGGTAATTCTTCATGTTGAAAGAAAGTTTGATCTTAATAGACTAGGGTGAAAGCATGGTAAAGTATATAGAAAAAGTTGTTGAAAAAATATCAAGTTAAAAAAGAGGCAGTAGATTCAAATTTTACTTAAATTTCATTTTGAAACTATTGAGCCTTCAATTGGGTTTATTGTAAATCAAGTACAAAAATTTAAAAACTTTGGAATAATAAAAGTAGGGAATAAGTAGGTTTGAAATTGATTGGTCAATATGGTGTTCAAACCTATTTTTGCATTAGAAAATTAATGAAATATACATGTATGAAGTTATAACATAAAGATCATTGTATATTCAAGGGCCTTACCAAAAAAAATCTACTTTCTCTTTGGTAGAATATACTTGACACATATTTGAATCAAATGTTACATTTCAGAAAGTAGGTTTTAAAAGTTACTTGCATTTAGAAAATTCTATTTGAAACCTAATTTTATAATGCAAAATAAAAAAATTAATGCATAATAATGAAAAGGTATCTTGTTATTTATCATTCAACTAAAAAGATTGAATGTATAACAATTTTGTGATGGGTTTTGGTCCTATTTTTTGTTCATTTAACAAGTAGATTGGCAAGTACTTTTAGTTGTACACTTTATCATGCTTTCACCCACTAGTGATTGATTTTAGTTTTGTTCAAATAACAAAATAATGCCATTGTGCAATGTTGGATTTTCAGCCAAGTTTAATTCATGTATTGAAAGATGTTGCCTACGTAGAAAATAATGTTGTCATCAATTCCATCTACCAAGTTGCATCCTCTGGTCCTCCAAGATTACATTAGATGGTTAACATTGATAATCATTGAATAGTTGGCAAAAGCTTGTTAATGAACTATCAAGATATAGTTTTCACACTAGGCACAATTGTGTCTATGGGTAATGACGTCCCACCAATTGTCAAAATGAAATGTGAACATGACAATCGACTTGTGCATTGTGAATCATCAAACCTGTTGTCAAAGTTGACATTCATTAACCTAAGGGATTCATCAGACTCCTTAGGAGTTTTGCATATGGAGCCTTTGTGCCCTAAGGTCTTTCATTAAAAGGTGGACCTCAAACCCTTGTTAAGATTTTGACATTGCAAACAATTGTCTTATGAAGCATTCTCAACTCACTAAAGGCAATGTTTCAAACTTGACATGCTTGAAACGAATTAAGGTCTTTGGATTATGCCACAATGAGAATTGAAAATGTGCACTTTCTTTCGACCATGTTCAATTGTGATGTTCTGTTCCAACATCCGTCATTTGCAAGCCAATGGGAATTTAAAAAAAAATGTAAGGTATGGACAAAAAGTACAATGGTCATGCTTGGTGCAAGGTAAAGATGACCAACATAAAAAACCCTTGTGGTTTGATTTTAAAAGCATTAAATGTTTGGCCCATCTTCATTGTCAAAATGGTTCTTGTTCTATGTTTCTTTGATCAGGTGCTTGCAATGAAGTTGATTAGAATAGCAACTTGTCACAAGTTTTTATTGTTGGCCAAATTGTTTCAAATCCTCTTGTTTACACCATTACCATAAGGTTTGTGGTTTTTACTCCTTCTATGTATGAATGTGCATGTGTGGTATGTATTACATGGTTCAATTTGTTGGACAATCTTTCAAAAGTAGCCATCCACTTTGGCACCCATGCACATCCTGTGTTAGAAGATAAATGCAAAAAAATTATCAATGAAATGATCATGAGAAGAAAAACACATATTTTTTATTGGTTTCTCCGACTAAATTTTTGTCGTAAGCAACATTTGTAACTAAAATCCTCTTAATCGCCTTAGACAAGTCACATGTGATATTAATTGCAAATGATAAAGCATATTGGATGAAAAAAAAAATCAACAAGTACAAGTTCATCTTTTGACTCCAAAGTATAAGTATTGTCAGATGTGATTAAAATGTGACTATTTGGTCACAATTGAGGGCAATTGTGCTACCACATGTCCCAATTAGTTAAATTTTTAAAATATAATAATAATTATTATTTTGAAATAATCTAGGACATTCAATTCAAATGTTCGAATGATTTTATATTATGACACATTTGCAAATGTAAATATGCTACGTGGCATTTTATAATGAATTTCGTACAAAACATTAATATTAGGTTGGTAGGTACCTAGGAAGGTATATAAATAATTGCCCATAAACCTACCTACCTACTTAGGTAAAAAGGTAAGTAGGAACCTACTAATTTCTTAAGTTAAATACTTACTCATATAGGTACGCACTTAAGTAGCTAGGTACATAAGTCGACTTAAATAGGTAGGTCAAACTAAATACCTACTTAGCTAGGTAAATAAGTAGGTTGAAGACGTAGGTGGTTTAAAATTGTGCATAAATTTTATTTTGATTTTGGGTTAAGCCTTTTGATTGGCTCATCCTATGTGCACAAATTTTTTAATGTGAAATTGGATGATTAGGTACACCCCTTGTTTAGATAGTATTCAAAATAGGATTGGATAACAAACAATATGGGATAGGTTTTGAAGTCACAACTTATTCACAAACTGACTTGCAATTTAAAAACATTCTTCATGCCTTTTGCTCTTAATTTTTAGATTTCTAAATAATACAAATATTCTATACATGACTCACCAAATAATTAGATACTCATTTAACTAATAATAATTAAATTTAAAATATAAAATATACATTACAATTATTAAATATTCACTATCAATTACTTAAATAACCAAAAATTTCAAATATTTTCTTATTAAAAAAAATTTGGTCGAATTATAAATAATATATTTAATGTAAAATAATTAAATTATTATATAATAATTCCTATGATTAAAATCATTACAATAATTATTATAATTATATTATAAAATTTCCAAAAGTTTAATTCAGATTTAAAATTATAAATTTTAGATTGTGAGCAATTATGTTTAATTTGAAAATAATAGTGCATATTCTATAATTAGTTTATATCTGAGATAATTATAATGATTTTAAAGTATAATATTATTAATTACAAAAAAAATATTTCTATTATCATAAGAATATAAATTATATCATATAAAATTCTATGTTGTAACAATAATTATTTAGAGTAACTAATAATAAATATAATTATTTACAATTACTTGTAAATTTTATTTCTTATGGAAAAATATTTACAAAAAATAAATATACTCTAGTACAATCCATGTAGTTATGGTCATTACATTAATTATTTTAATTAAATTATGATTATTCATGAAACTTCAATAAAGACTAAATTATAGATTATGAATAATCAAATTCAATTATATATTAATTATGCAAGTATTGTAATTATAAATTAAAAATAAATTAAGTAATTACAATTATTTTACAATAATTTTATGTTTTTATATTAATATTTTATTGCAAATAAGCCAATAATAAATAATACATATAATTATTTAGTATATCCATTTTTACTAAAATATACTAATTACATCAACTTTGCTTTTTATTTTAAGATTATTATAAAATTGTGAAATATAAATCTTTCTTATAAGACATAATCTCTAAATTATGGATATAAGATATAATTATTGATATTAAAACGTAAATATTTTAAATATAATAGTTAGTCACTTAATGTGAAAATTATTTTTTAATATAATTCATTTATTTTAAATAATAATAATAAATTATAATAATTATTATTTTTAATTTTATATTTAGAAATTTCTAAAATCTTATGATGTAGGAAAAAATTAAGTTTTAAATATATAATTAAACATTCTATTGTACTATAATATGATTATAGAAATATAATTTATTCATTTAATTATAGTGGAAATATTTTATTTTAAAAAATAATTAAAGATTAAAACATCAATAATTAAGCTGAATTTTAAATTATGTGTCTATTATTATTAATTTATAATTAAAATAATAATAAGTAAAATAATAATAGTATAATATTTATACTTAATTACATTAATTTTATTTTTATTCAAATAAATAAATAATTAGTGTAATAGTTTATTTTGGAATATGTTTGATTTATGTGAAATTATGGGTAGCTTAATGTAATGGAATTAATAGAAGTACAATAATAATATCAATGACTTTAATTAGAATAAAATTACTATGAATATTTTGAATATTAATTTGAAATAAAAATTAAAAATTATGATTATTAAGTTCAATCATAAAACGAATAATTATTGTAATTAATGTAAAACTAATGTAATCATAATGATTTTGCAATAATTGTATATTATTTACAATACATTTTTTGTAATTGTTGGAGTTTTTGATGATTGAAAAATTAACAATATAGTTTGTGTACAAAATATAACTTACGTATAACTTGAATACAATCAATAGATTTAACTCTTATTATACACATGGACATCCTAATATATTGTCATATGTTTATGGGTAGATTACATTTAATACACCATTATAAACCCATACACCTTAGGATACAAATAGTACACTTTGAATACCAAGAGGGTTGTGACTCATTTGGACAAATTTGCAACTAATTGTACATAAATGGGTCTTGGATTTAAAAATGTTAAAACAGTCCAAATGAAAGGATGAAAAAAACATTAATCACAATTTAGTTGGAACATAGTTGGAAACATGACCAAATCCAAAAAATGGTTGCAAGTGACAAATAGTCGCAAGTAATTGCAAATTGATTGGTTACAAAAACCCAAGTTTCTTTTAGTGTGAAGAACATGTGGTTGTAGAAAAGGCTTTTAGCATGCCCAATTCTACATCCTTTGCAAAAGCACTGATTGTGAATAAGACATCTCTATATCATCACCTTTTCAATGAAAATGGGGAAGGTCTTATTGAACTCCTAAAGGGTGAAAATTTCAATCAAACCATGTCAAAATTTGCACCCTTATGTTCCTTTAACATTCATAACTTGATTGCATCTTTCAAGCATCGCCTTGAGAACATGAGCTTTATTGATTGCATCATCATGTTGAAAGCTTTTAGTCCTTCTAACTGCATTCAAAACAATTATTTTCCTAGGCAAGAATTTGCACAAAAGGTTTATCTTTTCAAGATATAGGTGAAGGGAGATGGCTATGGAATCGATTTAGTCAAGTGAATACAACTTTGGGGTGATTCAAATTAACATTTCATTTTTGTTTGATTTTTGAAAGGGTCCCATAATGACTAAAACATCAAATTTATTATGAATATAGTTACATCGGATAACT
>Ga0209611_10013112_pt1 | contig 11469 bp, 6 predicted proteins | sample S1TSphgellanicum_3_FD_187693 | JGI IMG/M metagenome (GOLD analysis project Ga0209611, IMG submission 187693) | Host-associated microbial communities from peat moss isolated from Minnesota, USA - S1T2_Fc - Sphagnum magellanicum MG (SPAdes) (version 2) | ecosystem: Host-associated > Plants > Peat...
TTAACATCAAAGAGGTTTTGAGGTGTTGGAGTCTTTCCTTTCATTGTTAATGAAATATGAAACCAAAAAAACTCATAACATGGTGTGTTTACTGTTAAATCCTAGGTTTAAAAGCCTTTCCATAAAAAAAATTTATTAGTAGTGAAGAAAGTGTGGCTATCGTTGAAGAATATGACAAAAGATCATTATATTCCATGCATACAAATGTCGTTATCATTTACATCTTGTAGTAGAATTTAAAGTTGACTATGCAAACCTAGTGATTGATGAACATTGAAATTTAATTATTTCTTAACAAATTGCCAACACAAATGAGTTAACGAAAGAGCTTGTGGGCTAATAATTGTTGATTTGTAAAAGATACCAAGTGGATATTAAAGATATCAAATGTTTTTTTGAATGGTGGGGAGAAGCATGAATCTATGTTTCCCATTATTAGTTTTTTGGCTTGCGATATAAAACATTGTAGGATCTCAAATTGAGAAGGGAATTTTTTAAAAAACTTGCATATTAACAAATTTAAGATGTCATTTACAAACGGCCAATTTGGAAAAGTTGATATTTGTGAACAAGAATTGGCCCAATCTTAGGGTTGGTTGCAAATGACCTTTTAATTTGATGGAGAGTTCATTGAGAAGGTTCTAGAGTTAAAAGAAAAGTTAGAGCAATTTGAAAGTTCATTTGAACAAAATGAAGTTGTGGACATATGAAATTATGGAGGAAAAAATCACTCTATTATTTTTGCCATTTTAAAAATAAATGTTGTAATAAAAAATCATTTTGTTAAAAATAATTGAACTTTTGATTATTGACTTGTGAAAATTGATTTTGAAAACTAATTGGTCTTAAATTTGTGGGAACCAACATTTAAAGTTTCAATTTATTTTTTCAAAATGTTGATACCTTGGCCAATTTCTTTAATTGAATTTCTTTTTAGAAAAGTAGTTTGATTTTTAAAATTTTGTGTGAGAATCAAAATTGATGATTCTCACCCAAAAAAAAAAAAATATATATTGTTCAATGTTAGAAAAGACCATCATCACTTGCAACCAAAGACAAATAAGACAAATTTGTTGTTTAACACACCACTAGCACAAAAGTGAAAAGGGGAAGAGGGAAACTCTTACTAGAATAAAGGTAGGAAGGACAAATTGAAAACCCAAAACCTTAGCATGGCAATTTAGGATTTTAGTATAGGAAAACAATAGTTGCCCCATCACCCCACTAGAAGTTCCCATTTTTTTTCAAATGATGTGCCAAAAAATATAAGGTGCAATTGAAAAAATAAATTTTATAATTCACTTAAATGTAGATATGTCCTTATAATTTGATTATGAAATTATACCATTTGTTCTAATATATTCTTAATGTTAATGGCATGTTCTTTTAATATTTTCACGACTATGGGTGCACCCAAAGATAGGGCACATTGAAATGTTTTTCAACTCTAGGACCAAATGGGCCATCACTAGCCTATCTAAACCACTTAACCAAAAGTGAAAAATATGGTGTATTTAATCTTTTATCAACTTCAAATGTGATAGTTAAAGTTGGTTTGAATTACAACACCCACCTTATTATTCATACCATTTGTTATACACTACTTGGATATTATGTGGCAATATTAAGATATTAAATCTACCAAAAATGGCAAAAGATGAAAATAAATTTACACAAATTCAGTTTAATTCTTTGCATATGTGGGTGTAAGTTATTCTAAAATACTCAAGCTTGAGGCATAATCTCTAAATTTTGAATTTATGGATTATGGACATTAAAATCAATATTATTTCTAAAGTAAATTCTTTTTGCTTAAAATGAAAGGGATCTCAACCAAACATGTATGAACTTTGAAAATTGGAAATTTCACATAGTTAGACACCTACAGTTCAAGACTAAGGTAATTAGAGGAGTCACAATCAACATGTCATAAAGTCAAATTGGGTTTGAACAAATGTAGGCAAAATCTTACCTTTGTATAACATGAGGTGGGGCAAGGTCTTTGTCAAATGGACTACTTGTTGCACACAAGATTTCAATATCCTTGGTTAAGCAAGTTATCCAGCTATCATTAGATGGTTTAAGATTCACTAAAACTCATCATGTTATCCATAAGGTTTGTTTATCAACAAAGATATACAAATTTCAAGAGAGATGGACTTCAAGGATACAATCATAGCCACATATCTCACTTACAAAATTGGAATTCAAGCCCAAAATGGAGAAGCACTGTAATCTACAAACTTAGGGTTGAAAGGAGGAATACTTATTGGTACAAATTATAAAGGAAAGGGAGAATACAAGTAGGTTATTATCCTTGTCAAATTCACACCAATCCTAGTAGGGTTCCCATTGGGTCTCCAAGAAGATGCATACCTACGAGATTGTAAGGTCTCCTCCTAAGGTCTCCTCCTGCTCTACATTCATGTTAGAACCTTTTTGTTACTCATGACCATCTCAGACCCTGGATGAAAGATTTGTGATTCTTGATATACCTGCTCTTCCACTGTGATGATACAAATGCATGAAAAGCTCACCCATCCTTTGCAGAGCCATAACAGAACTGTTTGAGTTCACAGGATTCTGCACGTTTGTACAAATTAGTCAACAATTTCTCAATGTCATCTAGCACTTCTTGGGCTTCAGCATGATAGAAGTGTTGTTGAACATTGTCATATTTAACTCCAGATGCATCTACCACATCTACCTTATGCTAGTTATGTCCTCACATTGAGCAATCTCCAAGAAAACTGTATGTGTTTCCCAATCAGAGGTTCCATTGGAAGCATTCTGATGCGAAGAAGGGCCAATCAAAAGCTGATGAATAAACTGAGATCAGAGGGCTACAGACTGAGCTTGAATTGCCCATTGCAACAAGCATGGCTTGAAATCTAGAGAGTTCTTCAGCTGCTGCCAAAATAACATTTTTCAAGACTACCGATGGGTTCAACCCAGTATTTGTCAATGCCTTAATTAGGGCACGATTCCCCATGCTATGTGCCAAGATATGAACTTCTGAAATGGAAACCTGTAGTAGTATAACAACAAAGAGTCAAGAGAATTATACACGACTTGGATCCTCTTAACATGCACTGTCTCCATGTTGGTAGAGGTAATTGACTTTAGGATAAATGTCTAAAACCTGGTAAAAACTAGTTTGAACATTGGATTCTTATTCTGAAATAAATAAACTAACTGAACGAGGCCAGGCCGAAGCTCATACCTTCTCCAATAAAATGGTTGTGATGAATTCTTGAAGCAAGGCTGCAGTCTCCTGAATCACCCTTCCATCTCGGCCATAGGCCCACCATTTCTCCTTCGTAGGCCAACTATACAAAATTACTTGGCCTCCAAAGTGCAGATCATGTTTTAGTTGTGCTGCACACTTGAGGGCGTTGTAATAGGGTACATTGTACCCATGAATATACAACAACACTCCTGCCGCATTCTGCATCCAAAGGTCAGGCTGTATATTAATTTTTTTTAAAAATTCCTGTGTTGGAAAACTACTCTTGCTTCCCCACAAAACATGTTTAACTTGAAGAAAACTGTCTAGAAGCAAGTTCAATCTTGAGCAAAACACCTTAATAACCCTAAACCCTAAACTTCTGAGGCCAACCACTAGAAGACGCAACATCGTTAGCAGAATGACTATTTTGAGGTGGTGTAATGAGCTGAACACACTCCTGCTCACGTGCCCCTGTGTTTCCGTTCAAAAAATCGGATTCCTCCCATGGGAGACCTATTCCGTCTAGCATAAAATGCTTGAAGCCATTAGCATGCTCGGGCTTGTTGGGAGACTCCACTTTCCCTCTCTAATGCACGCGAGGTATGCTCACTTGCTGGACACCGTGGTTCAACCCTTCTCCCTACTCCGTAATGTAACTTCTCCCACATTTAAGCCTATCAGTTGCAGAAAAGACTTATATTTTTTTCCACCGGCATCTACTGTGATACTCCACTTTTCTTCGGATCCTGTGACATGAACTTTCTAGTCAGGTTTTTGAACGTCTCCAAAACCTCTACTCCCGCGCTGGGGTGCACAATTTGGAGAATGTTCCTAGGGTCAATGTTCATGCCCCTCACAAACCCTTCGGAAATTGGGCCTTCTTAAGGCTGGCAATCTCCCAGCTCAATCATCATCAACTTTACCCTGCAGGTAGGGAAGTACTCCAGTATCAAATGCAATGGAAACTCTATTAATTCTCTGAACAGGGACTTCGCTTGCAGTATTTCTTGATTCCAATTTCTCCGGCTTGAGTCACCCAGCACCCACCAGTGCACCATCCAAAAAATCCCGTTCTGAGATTTCATGGATGGAATGGAGCTGTCCCCCAGGGGTCAGTTTATTTGATCAATAGTTTTTTTTTTCTTCTTGGCCTTTTTTTCCTGAGACTTTTTTTTGGGGAGCTCATTGTTTTTCTCCTGGGCTCATTTTGGTTTAATTTTTTTGGGGCCACCACCCTAACCACCATTTTTTTAATTCGGGGGAACTCCTACCTACCCTCCAACCTACCTCCCTTCCCACCCTTCTTCCTACCAGCCCATCTACCTCCCTCCCTTTTTATGTTCAAGCTCCTCTCCATCACCAACGCTCCAAATCCAGTGTGAGCAAGGTTTAGGGCTGATCAGGGTTTAGAACTAATTAGAGGAGAAACAAGGGTACAAGCTCGGAGTGGAGCACTGTGGGCACAAGGAGTGGAACGCTATTACAAGGAGCTTGGAGCTTCAAGGTAAGTTTGGTTCAAAACCTCTTTTTTCATTGCACTTTTGCTTTCTTTCTTTTAGAGCTACAGAAGCAAGGGCCACGACAACAAGGAGCTCGACTCCTCATGATCATTTTGTTTCTCTTCCAAATTTACGAAGGCAAGGGCCATGATGATGACAAGTCGAGCTCCACATTGTCATGGATTTTTTTTCCTAAAACTTCTAGAACCCAAATGATGACAATGAGCTCATCGTCTTGGTTTTTTTTTTCCCCAAACCTGCAGAGTTGAAGGCCAAGATGACAATGAATTCAACTCCTTGTCGTCTTTGTTTTTTATCTTCCAAAGCTATAGAGGCGAAGGCCATGATGATGAAAAGCTTGGCTCTTCATTTTCTCTTTTTTTTGTCATTGTCTATAGTTTTAAAACCATGACGATGACAAGCTGAACTTGCCATTGTCCTAGTTTTTTTTTCCCAAACTTGCAGAGTTGAGGACCAAATGATGAGGAGTGCGACGCTTTTCATCATCTTTATTTCTTATGTTCTAGAGTTGTAGAAGTGAGGGCCAAGACAACAAAAAACACCACTCTGTGTTGTCAATTTTTTTTGGTCATCATCTATGGTTCAAGAACCACAATGATGATGGGCTAACTCATGATTATCTTGGTTTTGGAACCACAAACCTCCCAGAGCCACGACAATGACGAACTTAGTGTCATCATCCTAGTTTTTTTTTTCCAAACCTATAGAGCTGAGGCCAAAGATGACGAGGAATGCAATGCTCTTTGTCGTCTTTGTTTTTTATGTTCCAAAATTATAGAGGTGAAGGCCATGACAACGAGGAGCATCGCACTCTTCATTGTTAATTTTTTTTTTGTCATCCTTTATGGTTTTAAAACCATGACGACAATAGGTTAACTCGTTGTCATCTTGGTTCTTTTTTTCCAAACTTGCACAACTTAGGGCCAAGACAATGAAAAGCATTGCGCTTTTCGTAATTTTTTTTAAATGTTCCAAAGTTGTAGATACGATGGCCATGATGACAAGGAGTGTCATGCTTTTCATTGTCAAATTTTTTTTATTATTGTCTATGGTTCGAGAACCATGACAACAACAAGTTAGCTTGTCATCATCTTAGTTTTGGAACCAGAAACCTTCCAAAACCATGATGATGACAAACCCAGCTCATCATTATCTTGGTTCTTTTGTTCCTAACCTATAGAGTTGACGGCCAAGATGATGAGGAGCACAACGCTCCTCATCATTTTATTTTTTTATGTTCCAGAATTATAAACACAAAGGCCATGACAACAAGGAGCACCACACTCTTCATCATCAGTTTTTTTTTGTCATTGTTTGTGGTTCCAAAACCACGACAACAACAAGCTCAACTCATCATCATCTTGGTTTTTTTTTCCCAAACTTGTCAAGCTTTCCATCATCTTTGTTGTTACCTACAGAGACACTAGCACCATGACTAATCTTCTTTTCTTCAACTTGTCACCTCCAAAAAGTGGTGTTTGGTAATAAAAGTTGGTATGGGTGTTTTATTTATTTTCCGGTGTTAATAAGATATTTTGTTTTATTTTGTTTTGTGGTTTTTGCAACTTTGATAGATGCAAACCTAAATAAAAGCAAGGAGTATTGGAAAAGAGGAGTAGGCTTCAACTAAATTGGCAAATGGCATGAGAGGTGTCATGAGTGAAGGAGGTTTGGAGGGATTGAGGATGCAAAAACACATGCAAGTGAATGTTGAAGATGATGCATTAGATTCATGTAATGTTAATGAAAAGCAAGTGCAAACGAATGTTGAGGTTGGGGAAACTTCTACAATAGATCTTGTTACAATTGAAGTTGACTTGTAAAAAATATTGAAATCATAGTGGAGCAAAAAAATGTAGCTTTTGTTTAAGAGCTAAAGGAAATTGAACATGTTATAAGACATGTTGAGATTGATGCAAGTGACATTTTTATCTTAACGTACAATATATTATCCACCCATCCTCTCTATTTAAAAGGATGGGTGGGTTTTTCTGGGCAAATTTATGTTTGCAATATTTTCGTTTATTGTGGTTTTCAAACTTTTACCCCACTTTCCTTTTCCATGTGAAAAGGTGCATGGGGCATTTTTTTGGGTTTTAAATCTTTAAACAATATCCTACAACTTTATAAATGATATATATATATTTTTTAAGGTTAGCATCATTCTATGCAAATTTCAAGATTGGGTTTTAACAATACCTTCGCCTTGAGTTTTTGTTTATCTATCCATTTTTGCAATACCCTCATGGTGTGCTTAATCTTTTATTTATAGTTGCAATACCTTCATCATGTAAAAATAACCTTCATGCACAATGTTAATTCTCACATATGGTTTATTGTATTTGTTTTTTTGGTTTCAAATGTGGTTGTCCTTCTTCAAGTTGCCATACAAGGTGTCCATTGGGCAAGGGATGGGCCCAAATTTGTATGTAAGGTTGATGGGTGTGATGCATCGTATATAACCAAGTACAACTTAATATGGCATTTGCAGGCATGCCACAATGTGACCGTGGAGCCGAACAAGCTCGAACGCCCGCCCAAGGGTTCAAGGTCATGTGGCAATGAATGCGTGGGTCTTGAGCAACCCTTTGGTTGGGTTGTGCTACAATGAATAGAAGGCAATTGCCAAGGCTAAAATGCATGCTACCTTGGAGTGGGATAGGCTTTAGGTTGATTTATGATACACACCTAAGGTTTTTAAATTGACACTTATTAAACTAGCCTTTAGCCACATCCTTTGGCTTTTCAGCATGATTGCATGGGGTGTGGGGGCCATTTTTCTCAACGTGCAAGCCAAGTTGGAACATGATGAAGACCTTGCACTTGTGATTTAAGCAAGGTATGCAAAAGCATTCAAAGACATTTGGATGGAACACAACTAAAAGTCTACATCAAATAAAATGATGCGACGTTTACAAGGAGATTGGTCTCCTTATGCAATACCATGATTCAGAAATGATTCATGGTCGGTAAATTTCTAACATTGTCATATTCATTTTTATTTGATTCCCATGATTATGTGGGAATTTTTTACATATACAAGAATTGGTCTCAATGACTGAGTTGATTTAAGTCTTTTTTCATCCTTTCATTTCATCCGTTCCTTCTTCTCATCCACGAACTCCGGAGATTAATGGCCCCTGCACCCTCCGATTTTATTAATGCGCACATTGGTGCCTTCGTGGACAAAGCCCTTCCAATTTCTCATCCTTGAACTTTCACCAATGTGCAAAGTTCACTATAAAACAAGAATTGGCTTAAGTGACAGATTTAATAAATGTCGTTTTTCATTCATTGGTACCATCCGTTTTCTCTTCTCATCCATGAACACCAAGTCTTAATGCATTACTTCTTATTAAAGTTCCTATTCTTGTTAAATGACCCCCCACACCCTTGGATATTATTATGATGCACACATTGTCACCTTTATAAATGAAGCCCTTCCAATTTCTCATCCTTGAACTTCCACCATTACGTGGGGAACGCTTTAAATGTATACAAGAATTGGCCTTGGTGCTTAAGTTAATTAATGCCTTTTTCATCCACTTGTTTCATTCGTTTTTTTTTTTCATCTACGATTCCAAACAATGAATGACAATGCATGAATCAAGACGAATTTCAAGCCTCGATTAAAAAATTATATTTGATCAATGATTCGTTAAGTTAATACTTACGGAGTAAGTAAAAATTTACCACCCAACCATGTGGCGTAAAAATTGGTCAATTAGCTAATCACAATACTTAAAGTAATGAAATAAATAAATAAATAAATAGGCAAAATAAGTAAATAAAATAAAGAAGTCAATGAAGTATCAAAAAGTTGATACTTCACCTAACAAAGTCATAGAATTGCCACCATTAAAATTAGGTTGTCATCCAATGTGTCTTCATCCGTTCACATAATGATGTAATATGTTTTAAGTTTCATATGCAATACTTATTATATTGTGTTATTTGTTTTAAGGTTTGAAGTACCACCAAGGAGGTGTTTATGGTTAATGTTGTGGATGTAGCAATGATTGGCCAATTACAGGGTTTAGGTTATATATATAAAGGCGCGTTTTGTGAATTTTAAAGAATATAGTTGGATGTATTAGGATTTATAAATGTATATTTGAACATATATCAATAACCATATTATATGTGTATTCAAATAGTGTTATTAGCATAAATGGCCTTGATATTATGGTTGCACTAATTAGTGTATATTTTGAATATAATAAAATTTTATGTAAAATATTTAGCAAATAATTGTGCCCATGTTACAAATTTATCCACACCATCTTATTATATATTTTATAATTATTGCAAATGATATGTATTATTATTATTATCAAAAAACTAATGTACTTATTATTAATTAATTTTTTATTTATTAGAAAATTTTAAAAATGAATTATAATAAATCATAATAGCTTTAACAAGTGACATAATCATATATTATAATAATAATTAAATAACTAATCTAGGCTAGCTACAAATTACATTATTATTATTATAAGTAATCAATTATGGAATATTATTATATTATAATAATTACCAATAAATATTTAATTTACATTTTTATGTTTTTATGTTTCAAATTTATGATTAATATGTATTCATTATGAATTACTCAATGATTATAATCAATTATTGATATATAATTTTTATTTTAAGTTGTATTTCATTATAATTAAATGTAGTAGGTAAAATGGATCTAATAAATTATTATACAAATGCAGAAATTATTTTTCAAGGAAAAATACACTTATTATTAAAAATATAAAATATTTATTGTGATAGTTCATAAATAGTTATAATGAGTGAAGTAGTAATATGAATAATAAAAATAAAATAGGTAACATTGGTTACCAACTAACTACAATAATAATTGAATTAATGTTATTTTTACTATTAAATATTTACATTTATATTTCTTATTAACTATTAAAATGAAAAGAATTATGGGAATTTTAGATTTTAATTATATTATTAAGTTAAAAACACTAATACTAAATTTCTATAATTAATAGTTAATAATTACTAATTATTAAATATTTCAATTTTTATATTATTTTATTTGGTTACGAAATAATTATTAATTAATTGATTAATTAATTAATTAATAGTTAATAATTAGAATATTAGCCAATTACTAGTTGATTAAATTGGTTGATAGACCATTAAAATTAATATAAATATAAATTATACATTATTACTATTTATCAAACTAATAAATAAAATAATATTTTATAGAAATTAATAATATAATTAATTGAATAATCATAATATATTGATGATTATTATAATAAATAAATATTTATTTTTAATAAATATTTTTAATAAATTAATTTATTAATTTATTAATTTATTTTTCTATATTTTATTCATTAAATATTTATTAATTTATTAATTTATTAGTTTATTTATTAGTTGATTAGTTGTCATTTACCTATTTAATTATATATTTTTCAAGATGAGAATGAAAGCCAAAACATATGAGATAAACATTTTAATTGCAAATCATTTGCAAACAAAAATGTTTAGTCGCAAACAATTTACAAATAAAATGTTTATTCCATATGTTTTGGCTCTCATTCTCATCTTGAAAAATATATAAACAAGGTGTTTTGTCTTACATTTTCATATTCAAAAACATGGGCATATAGGATGAGCCAATAAAACAACTTAACCTAAAATAAAATATAAATTCATATACTTACACCTAACTACCTACTTCCCTAACTTACCTACCTACCTACCTAAGTATGTATTTTGCCTAGGTAAATAAATAAATCTTATTTAAATAAGTGTTTAGCGTAAATGGGTAGGTAAGTATATAGGTAAGTAGGTACCTAGTTCAACCTAAATACCTAAATATTGATTTAATTTGGATAAATTCAATTAATAAACCATGTGGCAAATTTTTATTACACCACATGTCACAATCTAAACCATCCAAACATAAAAATTAAACTTTTTAAATTATTCAAAGTAATTTAAAAAATTAACTATTAAAAATTGGGACATGTGGCAACACAGAACTTGTTCCCATTGTTCACTAAAAAAGTTGCATCTTAGTTGTAAGTGACATACGTATATGATTAATCAAAAAGATGAAGGCATATTTTATTCATCTTTTTTTTCATCCAAAATTCATTGTTGTTTGTGATTAATGTCAATGTGATTTGTCTAACATGACTATTAAGATTTTAATTGCAAATGTTGGTTGCAACTAAAAATTAGTAGCAAGGACCAATTGCAAAATGGTCATTTTCTACTAGTGTTGTGCCCATAATTTCTCAATACACATGCAATACCCTTACTAAGGTATATTAAAAATCCTTTGGGTTCCATAACATATTTAAAAAATCCTAGAAGGGTGTTGCATAACCTTAATAAAGCCTAAAAGGAACGTAATAACCTCATGAGGATATTCTATAAATAATATGGATAGGTTAACATTTTGCTCAATACCATCAATGTGACAAATTTTGCAATACATTTTTTTACTTATTATATAATATGGACATGGCATGATATATTGAACATGGATTAAGTATGAGATTAAAAACTTGATATATTTTATGGTTAATGACATTATGAAAACACAATGAGGGTATTGTAGTTATATTTATAAACCTTGTTCAAGTAACCTTATACCATCAATCTTATATCTTATATATTAATTCAATACGTCCGTTCGTCCGTCTGTCTTTAAGTTACCCGCAAGGGGGG
>Ga0209611_10013114_pt1 | contig 11464 bp, 7 predicted proteins | sample S1TSphgellanicum_3_FD_187693 | JGI IMG/M metagenome (GOLD analysis project Ga0209611, IMG submission 187693) | Host-associated microbial communities from peat moss isolated from Minnesota, USA - S1T2_Fc - Sphagnum magellanicum MG (SPAdes) (version 2) | ecosystem: Host-associated > Plants > Peat...
GAATTATTTCCTCAAATCTTACCACTTCACCCAAAACAAACAACCATTGTCAAATAAGCATTCTCCTCCCACCAACGAAGGGTCCTTGGACCTTTTACATCTTGTTATTGCATGCAAAATAAAATGACTCTCATGAGGTTTCTCCTTTTTGTTTTCAAAGAAGATTCTAGCAACAACCCATTTATTTGAAACCTTTTTTTAAATTTTTATGGAGGTCAACAAGTATTCTAGATGCCACGTTGCCTTGTTGAGAATGGTGCCCTCTTTTAAGCTTGTTTAAGGTTTAAAGTTTTAACACAATTGTAAGTGGATGAATCATCTGACAAGGACGATGACTACTTCCAACTGGTGACACTTTAAAATCCTATTACATCATCATCAATCCTATCAAATCTCTCAAATGGCAATGGAGCCATAATAACTCTTGTTGCAATTCCCAGGGGTTTGGAATAATAACACAAAAAGTAACAACATCCTTAACAACGCAAATGTGTCTAGCCTTTTGCAAGAGCTCATGTACATGATTTTGCAACAAAGTTGATTATAGATGAAGTTGAACTTTGGAATTTTCAACACCCCATTAAGTCTGCCTCCTTTTGTTTTGTTGCATTGCTAAAAAAAACATTGGGTTTATGGGTTTTTTCATTCCAAGAAGGGTAAACTTAGAACCCAGAATGATGCATGTGAAGGGCAAGACATGTGACCTCATGTGGGCAAAACTTTGTACCCATGGCATGGATGGCCTCTATGGGACATTCATGGACTACCCGATGTGCCAATGGCAACACAACACTTCATTTCTATTTGTGCCATTAATGAAGCATTGACCAACTTTGTAAAATATTAACCAATGCCAAATTTGTAACATTCTTCAAGCATATTTGTGAAGTTAAGTGGAACCAAATTTTCATAGGTCTTCTTTTTCTTTTTCCTAGAAAATCTCAGGTTCTAGGAATCCTAATTTGTTACAAGGACTTGAAGAAAATTTGGAACATAAAATGGGGAAGCATTGGGTGTGCAAATGAAGAATGCATTAAATTGGCTACGATAATAATGTGTAGAATGAATTTTTTTTCTAGTTGTTTTCATTTTAAAATAGGTAACTTTTCTTTCTGTCTAGCTAACTTCTAAAGTTTATTCAACCAACCAAAGTTGCAATGAAGGTGATTTTTCCTATCATTATTGTCTAATTGCATCAATGGCAGTGTTATTAATGTTCTAACCTAATTGGTTGTTGTTTGCAAGGGGGCAAAAGATGGTTATAAATGCACCTATAATGTTCAAAATGGGTGTGTTGGGCTTTGTAGAGGCATTAGACAGGTGGCCTTCTAGGACCTCAAACTTCATTTCTCACAATGCATTAGTGCTTGCAAGCTTGTTTATTTGTGATTTAAAATGACATCCCTTGGATTTGAAAGACATTCCAAATAGGGCATTCCTTATCATTTTTAGGTCCCAAAATGTCCCATCCAAATCGGGGGACAACAAAAGGAGGCTTTGCGATAATCAAGATGATGAAAATGATAAGGAAAACAAGACAATCTTTAATGACATTGGGGGAAAAAAAATTCACAAACAACTAAGGCACATTGATAGACAATGGAAGCATCAAACAACACCAAAAAAATCTTGGGTTTTTCCACTACCCAAATTCACTATGTTTTTATTAAAATGGGACAAAGTTCACTATTATGTAACTTATATGGTTTTCATAAAAAATGACTAGTTGATTAGAACATTTTTAATGAAATAGTTTTTAGTTATTTTGGATAATGACATGTTGCATTAAATAATATGTAATTTTAAAAATTATGACATGGATATTATGAGGTCCCAAGGTAATATGATGTGGATTAACCTGCCATGTCATCATGTAACATGTTTTTAACATTTTTTTTCAGGTCACGAATTGTAAATTTTTCACAGCATGTCATGACAAAATTTATATACACATTACATACATTAATGCATGCATTCATCAAGTTTTGAACCCAAGATTTCATGGAGATGCATTGAAGTTTTCACCACCAAACCACTTCAAAACTTTGATGAAATAAAAAGAAAGTTTAATTTTATTATCTTCAACATGAAATTATTTAAAAACTTTGAACTTTAACAAACGTTTTCTTTTTCAAAATTTATTCAAATGTTATAGATGAAAACATGATCTTGAAGCTTATTCAATAATCTATTCATGAAAATAATTATAATTTAGAATTATGCAAATTGAAGGGTTCAAAAAATAATTTAAAATAGAATGTTATGAACAAAACAAAAAATCTACAATCTTCATAAATGAGATTCAATTCAATTTGTGAATCCAAGAGCATTTTCATTAAATCTTGAACAAAGATATTTTTGTTGTGTAAAATATATGTTCAATTTTTGAAAAATTATAAGTTTTGTTTTCCTCAATATGACTATGTGCAATTTTTTAAAAAACTTTTGCAATTTTATTCAAATTGTAATCACCCATAAGTAGTTTTACTCACATTTGCCTATAGAAGAATTATGGACTGCAAAATTGTTTAAATCTTTCAATAATACCTTGAAATTTATTCATTTTAAATTTGATAAAACTTGATTTGTTTTGGAAAAAACCATTGTTGATGTCCCCCCCCCCCCCCCTTTAAATTGGTCAAAATTGGCCATTAAAAGAAAATTAATTAAATAATTAATATAACAATTTTTTCTCAGCATCATAATTATTTAGCAACATTAGTTATAGACTAATAAAAATGATTAATTGCACAAATTTGAAAAAAAAATCGCAACTTATTATTTATATTATGTTTTATAATAATGTAACAATACATTTTATCTTTGTAAAAATAAAAGAAACATAATTTGGTGATATTTTGGCATTAAATACTTGGATTACCTCCCCCCCTTAGTGATCAATATTTTTCGTTTTATCTTTGGTGGCAAATTTTCGCAAGTTGGTGGTTTTTTTGGGGAAAAAAATAAAAAATAATGAAAATTCAATGAATTTTTTTAATGTGTGGGTCATTCCTATATATATATATAAATTAAAATTCTATAATAGGTTTTATGACATGTAGCTAAAATATAAAAGGATTTTAACAAATTAATATGTCCATATTTTGTTTATAGCCAAAAAAAACTAAATATTTTTATTAATGATCATCATTTGAACAACACCACAAAATTAATAATAATAATTCATTGATATCATTATTATGAGATCACCATTTTTAATTTTTTTTAATTTTTAAAAATAATTTAAGGAATTTCATCTCTAAATACTTAAATATAAATTTGTAACAAAACAAGCCAAAAATCAAATGTTAAATCATGGTAACAATAAAAATAATAATATACCAAAACAAATTTGTTTAAAAACTTTTAGCTAGGATTTATATTTTTCATACAGCAAGAAATAAAATGGAGAATTATTTTAAGGATTATTTTTTGAGGCTTTATTATTGTGGCATCATGAACATTTGTAATAAAGAACTTGTCCAATGATGAACAAACTAAGGGAAAAACATAAATTTAAATTTATGTAAATGTATAAGTTTGAACATTAAAATTTTTTAATATGAAAGTTTACATGGACAATAGACTTTGAATATATGAACATTTTAACTTCATCTTTAATTCAAATATAAATATCAAACATAACAAGTTTTTGTACATCCATTTAAAAAAATTGTGGTGAGTGCAAAATGCAATTAAATGTTAATGTATTTAACACATTCAAAAATGATTATTCAACTCATGTGCAAATGTTGATAGTTGAAGAGATGTAAAAAAAATCACTAACCATTATAATGCAATGTGTAAATAAAGTTAAATGTTACCTTCATTTCCACATCAACAATTTAAATTTTTTAAAAAATAAAATAAGGTGACCTCTTGTGTAAATGCAAGGTGTAACTTATGAATAACATTCTCCACTTATTATGAAATCTTGATTCAATTTATCCTAGATATTAATAGTTGAAAAGTTTTTTTTAAAAATGACTAAACAATATTACCACTCTTGTAAGGAGTTCAAGGTTGAGATCTTTTCCATGTAATTTTTACCCCCATTACTATAAAATCCAACATGGAGGAATAAATCCAATGCTAGTGAATAAGGTAATTATTGTTTTCACTATGGAGATATGCACAAATAATTAAAAAGTAATTTTACTTGTTATTTGTGCATGATAATAATAAATCAAATAGTGGTCAAATTGGACAAGTAGTCACAATGGTGATAGTGAAAAACCTAAAATTCTTCTTGTGGTTGAAAAATCGAACAATGTCAAAGAAACATTAGGAGATATTGAAGAACATCACTTGAAAACACTAAAGGATGTCCAAAAAAAATTGAACAATAAAAAAAAATTTGAGTAATAATCAAATAATTTTGAAAAAAATGTTTTAAAAATAGTAGGCAACATAAAAAAAACAATTCAAGAAAATGTTAAATAACATTAAAAAAAACTCCAAAAGACATTAAAAAATGTTAAAGGACAATATCAACACTTTGAAAACATAGAAGAAATGTTGAACAACACTAGAAAAATGATGAAGGATGCAAAATAACAACAATAATTTTTTTTTAAATAAAAAGAATCAAAGAAATGTGGGTAACATAAAAAAAAGAACCAAGGGATGGTAGGATGAAGCAAAACTAAATTTAAAAATTCTTTTAAAAATTATTATTACTCAGATGTTAGGAAAGATATTATAGAGGTTCTTTACATAAAGACATTCTTCCTAGCAACATGATTAAGAAATCATTTTATATATATATATTCCACACATTGCATTTGTTGAAAAAGATGTGTTGCAAAAACATGGATTTTGAAGAAATGTCAATATGCATAGAGCTTTTAAATAATGTACATAATATAAATTATGAGGCATCACAATAAAATATTGACAGAAAAAATGTTGTAACTATTAAATGTGAACTCAAATGAAACATTAAACATTTATTTCTTAATATTCCCCTGACATTTTTTTGACATTATTCAACATCTCCCAACACTACCCAACATTTCTCAACAACTTCCAACATTTATTCAACATCACTCAATGTCCTTGCCATCCCTTGGCATTTTTCAAATGTCTAGCTATCACCCAAAAGAAACAAAAATAAAATTTAAAACAAAACTTTTTTTCCTAACATCCCTTGACATTTTTTCAACATTGCATAGCATTTCCCCTTTGTCTTTCAACATTTTCTTAGTGATGATTATTGCTTGCATTGTCCTTCAACATCCTCTCATTATCACAAATAATTTTTTTCACAATGTCCTTTCATGTCTTCCCATCATCCCTATCCTCCCTTGTCCCCTTTGTATTTCATCATCCTTTCATCATCCCTACCATTTCCCAAGTTCGGACATCTCCAAACTTAGAAAATTAGCCAATCCTAAAAACTACTAAGGCCACATAACTTAAATCTAATCAAGATGCTCACGAAAGGTCAAAATTTAGGACACAAGTAAATTCACAAAAGATTCAAAGGAATTTTTTGTTTCAAGATCCCATTTGACATTCTAGACAACAGCATTCAATCTGGGACCCATCAAGAGTATTACTTAGATGGGCTTTCAATTTTTGCCACTCCTGGTGTCTTTCATTTAGATACACTGACTGTCATTCTCATATTTGAAGTTGTTGTTGGTGTCAGGGTTTCTGAGAGCATTCAAGAAGCATTCTCATTCTGTGTGCACTCTGCATGATGTAATGGGCAGCCGCTCTGGCGTGAGTTTTGTATTCTTCCTTTCTCATGGACATATTCTGCAACTTTGGCAATGTGTTCTGACACCATGGTCTGTCTGTAAGAATGTTCTTGTGCCCAATGCTACCCCTCGCAAAATCATAATGTTGAAAGAATCTTCTATGCTTTCAATATCAAGTTTGAATGTTCTATCTGTCAGGTGTAGTGTTGGAGGGATCAGTGAACAGTTGCTGGAAGAATCCCCACAGATTGTTGTGCTTTGAAGCATACTGCAGCCATGGCAGCCATTGCAAACACAGTGTTGACTCCAAGCAGGGTGGTCAAGAACCCTTCTGCACTTGTTCTACTGTGTTCAGTATGCACAACTCTAGCAGCATCAGCTCCAGCAACACCCGCTCAAGCTGATCCAGCACCTGGCACCACGAGTTCTAAAGCACCAAACCTGAAGAATTTTGCAATCTACAGATGGGACCCTGACAGGACTGAGAAGCCACAGCTCAAGACCTACACTGTTAACTCTGCTGAGTGTGGGCCAATGGTGTTAGATGCACTCATGTGCTATGAATATTGAAGGAAGCAATGGCTTAGCCTGCTTGACAAACATCAACACAGATCCTAAGTCGGAGACAAAGATCACACATTTGCCTCACATGTATGTCATCAAGGATCTGGTGGTGGATATGACACAGTTTTGTAGCCAATACAAGAGTATTGAGCCCTGGTTGAAGACCAAGAAACCAGCCCCTGGTGGGAAAAAGCATTTGCAGACCAAAAGTGACTGCAAGAACCTTGATGGCATGTATGAGTGTATTTTGTGTGTTTGTCGTACTACTTCTTGTCCAAGTTATCGGTGGAACCGGGAGAAGTATCTAGGCCCTGCTGCACTTCTTCAGGCCCACAGGTAGCATATCTTCAGTTACACCTCCTCTCTAGTCTTCTTATACATGTGTAGCAAATATCTTAGACCTGAATGATGCTATCATTGAATGCTGCAACAAACAGCTTTTGCAAGAGGGCTGAAGCAAAAAAGCATGAAGAGAATTACTTGAGTACGGAACTCAATGTGCTGCTGTTGGAGGTTATTGAGACAATCAGCTATCGAACTCTGGACCCAGACCCTCATCTGCTTCCCAATCTTGGCTGAAGAAAATGGCAAAAACATGATCCAAGACATGGTAAAATATCAAGGAAGGCTATCTTCATCCCTCAAATCAAACCTCACAATCAAGATTTGGATTACAAGATTAGCAAAATAATTCCTTAATATAAAAGAAAGAGGGAGCAGGGACACCAATGCAGCTTGCTCACTCGGAGGGTGTTAGGGAGGGAAGGAACCTTGAAAGAGCATTCTGACAATTCCTCCTCTTCATCCAAAGCTTTGACTTGGGCATAGTGTGCATACATTGCAGTTCTGGGTCTTGACAGACGTATCACACTTTCCTGTCATTGTTGTTGCACATGAGATATTGAAGGGGATAGATCTATCTACGCCTTTGAAATGCAACATTGGGTAAGTGTATCATCTGGTCACCAAGTTTGCCATGTTGATCTTCATGCTTGCAGTGCCCACTGCAGACTGGACTTGCATCTTTGAGAGAGGCATTGCTTCCTGGACTCCCAAAGCACCAACCATTTAGATTCTCATGTTGGGTTTCCATGGCTTCAAGACAGTGTGGTGCTGATCACAAAAGTTCTGTGAATAAATGAATAACTAGACTTGGTGTAGGATATGAAGGAGAGATGGTCTGTCAGAGTATTGTTCCTTGCAGAGATGGTGAAACTGAGGAGACATCATCAAGCTGAGTTTTCTCAGGTGAAGAAGACTTTGATGGGCTGTCAGCAAACATAAGACTACTGGTTTGTGTATGCTTCTCATCCTTGTTTGGTGATGGCTCCCTGCCTTGTTGCTTTATCGCTGCTGCCTTTGTTGCTCATCCTAGTCTCAGTGCTACCATTGACCTGCACACCAAGACTCACAACTGCTTTGCCAACTCAGAAGACAACTTGGATCTTTGTCATACATTATTGTGTGAATTTTTTTCCAGAAACCCACCTCATGAATGGTTTCCTGGGAGTTTTGGTTGTTGTTTTCAGAGCTCCCAGAGATGGGCACAGTGGTTAAGGGCGAGATTTCCACAGTCCATTGAGCTTCTGAAACACAGGTGGATTCACTGTTTTGTTGCTGAATATTCTTCTCCTTCTTCTTCTTCTTCTTCTTCTTCTTCTTCTTTGCCTTATGCATGCTCTTCTTGTCTCTCTTGGAGCTGCTTCTGGCCATGGAACTAAATGTCACAGGACTCGAGGTGTGGTCATGCGACTTTTGCACATTGAACTCTCTCTTTGCAGCCACATTCTCAGAATCCTCCTCTTGTGAAAGTCTCGTGTAGCTGTTGGAGGAGTCTGGTCTTTCGGTAACCTTCCAATGCCACACCTTACTTGCTCAGCAATAAATTTAAAAAATTGCTTCCAGGAGGAGATCTTCCTCAAGCATGGGACACAACCTGACAGAATTCTACCAACACCAAGAAAAGAAAAAAAAAGTCTTCAAAAGTCTCTTCTTTCTTAGCCACGAAGTTAAGGACTTGCCATCTTGATTGTCATTGGTGGTCTTGCTGTCGTCCTCAATAGTGTAACTGCTGCTGCTGAGCAATCCCATGTTACTGTCCCACTCTCCTCTTGATCCTCCTCTCATCTTTGCATCTTTACATAGTTCAAGGTATGTGAGAGCTGCAGTTTTTTTTCATCCAGCTACTTTGTCTTCCTGTTTGCTCCCCGCCTTACTTGACCCATGAAAATCCACTGACAACAAACAAGAAAAAACCACAACAACAGAACTAGAGTTTTGAATTCTCTGTTTCTATGTGCGGAGAAAACCCTGTTTCCTGAGCTCTCTCATCACATTGAAAGTCTAGTGGCACAATCAACAAAACATTGAGCTTTTTCTTTCTCCATGTTTTTTCACAGCAAAACACAAAGCACATTGGAAATTCATGTGCATGGGCTGAGCTCTCTGATGGAGTACACTGTTACTGTGCAAAGACATTTGAGGCTGAGAAGTGCCATACTGCAACAGAACCAGGAAGAAAAGGGTTTGATTGCAGATTGATTCTGAGTACACAACCGGTTTTTGTTTTGCTTTTGCTTTTGTTTTTTTCCTGGGAAAGAGAAACACACTACCATCTGACATGTAGATTTCCATGGCTTGGGGAACCATTGCCAGGAGCATCTCACATCGCCTGATGCTGTCTTCGATCCCAAGATCCAGTTCATTCTTCCCAATGTCACCTTCCTCAGGCTCTCTAGAATTGCCCGATCAAGGGATACCCATTTCAACTCAAGTAAACTTACTCCAGAAACTCCCAAGAGGAAGAGATTCACAAGAAGTGCGTAGCAGAAGCCTCAGTTGTCACAATGTTCAATTTTGCATCAACTCTCTGAACTAGAAATTGAGTACATCTAATCTTGTTTCTTTGAAGGAAATTTAGAAACAATTTCATATAAGAAGAAACAGAATTCTTATCCTGCATTTCAATGCACAACATATTCATTCAAGATCATTGTCCAGATGACCCATTTCCAACCTAGTGCATAGTAATATCTATTTTTGTTGTTGTTGGGAATTTGTCTATGGGTGGTCTGGAGTGCAGTGTTTCAATGCAGTTGTGACATTGGGTTGTTGTAAGATTTTGTGTGTTTGTTTGTTTATTTGTCCCATGGCTGGGAAGCTTTGCAGTTAGTTAGTAGGATAGGGTTCTTTTTTTCTCCTTTTGTGGGGCAACTGAATTTGTATTTTAGGTGCCTGTTTAATGGTCACAATTTCATTCAATTTTGGTACTAAATGCTGGTCTCACACCACAATGGGTTATAGGGCTCCAAAGCCTTTGGTATTCACACGAACGTGTGTTTTAAGTTTAGGGTTGATGTGTTGGGTTTCTTATATTTTAACCTTAAGCCATGATGGGTTAGGCATCCAAAGTATTTTGGTGTTACATAAATAATGTGTGTTAAGTTTAGGGTTTGTATGTTTGATTTCATATTTTAACATTAGGCCACAATTGGATAGCTCCAAAGTTTCTTGGTTCACACAAACATGTTTTAAGTTTGGGGTTGGTGTGTTGGGTTTCTTATGTCATGTGTAGGCCACAATGGTTTAGGGCTACAAAGTGTGGTGTTCAAATGAACACATTTTAAGGTTTGGGTTGGTGTGTTGGGGTTTTTATATGATCCTTAGCCATAATGTTATAAGGTTACATCGTTTGGTGTGCAAACAAAAACATAGTAGGGTTAGGATTGGTGTCATGTGAACTTCTTATTTCAACCTTAGGCAATTTAAATGTTTTAGTGATTTAAAGTTTGATGTCACACAAACACGTTTTAGGGTTAGGGTTGTGGCATTGTGCTTTGTACTTCAACTTTAGCCCACATTGGTTTAGGGTTCAAAAGTTTGGTGTTCACACAAACATATTTGAGGGTTAAGTTGTTGGGCTTTTTAGCTCAACGTTAGGCCAAAATCTCCCAAGTTTGCTCTTCAAACAAACCCATTATTGGGTGAAGGTTGGTGTGTTTGGTTTCCTTATCTTGACATTTTTTCATGTCATGAGCCTCCTATTCAGAACTTTTGAAAAAAAGTTTGTCTACCTAGGTATTGTTGTTTAGCTTAAAAAGAAATTTGAACCTACAATTTGTCTGATTGTGGAAAATTATTGTTAGTAATGTTATAAATTAGTGACAATATATCAAGTTTCTAAATTTTAAAATTTTGTGATGAGAATCTTTTAATTATACCAACACAATGAATGGTTTCCAATAGTGTAAACACACTCATGATCGTTTTAAATTCCCATGCTTGCCATTTTGCCTTGGCAATTGGGCATGCAACTTAAAAGAGTATTCTAGCTTTGGGCAAATAATATCCACAAATAATTTAACCTATGAGGAACATCATAAGAAACACTTGAGTCTAATCAAAATTGTTAACTTCATGTTTCAAAATGACATTCCAAGGACTTCGTGGGATGGGACACCAACCAACCCGCTAGAAAATCCCAATCCAAAGTATTCTTTTTAAAATTTCAGATCAGATAGATAGGGTGCAATTCAATGAAAAAGGATAAATTTTATAACTCACTTCAAAATAAATAGGGTTCCAAGAAATGGATTATAAGAACATATCTAGAATATATTTTAAATGTTCTCAATTTTAATAAAATATTTTTTAAAATCCTGTTATTTCATAGCATACAAAACCCAACTCCCCCTCCCCCACCTTTTTTATTTCATGTGCTTCATAAATATTTAAAACATAACCTCTGCAAAGATAATTTTAGGGATGGCAAGGAATGGAGGGGGGGGGGATAGTGGACTCATATTACAACCTGTTGTTCAATTGCTCTTGAATTAGTATTAATCTTATTGGCCAAGACAGACTTTAATTTAGAAAAACGATTGCAGCCAGTGATTTTTATTTTAAAAAATTGTGGCGAAAATTCCCCTATTTTGCTATTAAAAAAAAGTCCCAAAAGCAACATGGTCAAGGGAACTTTTTGGGGAAAAAAAAAATTTCAAAAAAATTCATCACACATTTGGAGGGAAGAAAGTTATGAAATTGCCAAGAATTTTGGACAATTTGGGCAGATTTTTAGGAACTTTCTTCTTTTGAAATCGGCATATTTAGCAAATAGGTTCTAATGATTGTTCACCAACATGTAATAAGATCCCTCGAATTTAATTTTTCACTTCTTTATTTGTCTTGTAACCACA
>Ga0209611_10013115_pt1 | contig 11463 bp, 11 predicted proteins | sample S1TSphgellanicum_3_FD_187693 | JGI IMG/M metagenome (GOLD analysis project Ga0209611, IMG submission 187693) | Host-associated microbial communities from peat moss isolated from Minnesota, USA - S1T2_Fc - Sphagnum magellanicum MG (SPAdes) (version 2) | ecosystem: Host-associated > Plants > Peat...
ATATACATACATATATATACCAGACATCAGCAGCAGCAAGCTCTTCCAAGGATTAGTATGAGCATTTCTTAGAAAGACCTAAACCTGAGACTTGGTCTGTACATTGTTTTCTGCAGGCACTTTGAGGAACCTGATTCTTCATGGAGGCAAAGCTGTGCGAAAAGCAAGCAGCAGCAGAGCTAAATCTGTGAAAGATGCACTTGGCAACAAGAAAACCAATTGTCTGGAGCAATTTGAAGAGTCAACAACTTTGACTTCTTCAACAGGTAAAGGCCTCTTGCTCCTAAAGCTAGGTCTACTACGCCGAAAAACGCTTGGTTGTTAGAAACATACTGGAGAGAAGAAGAGAGCATCTCCATCCACCACAATCAAACCTCACCACACCCCAAGATCAGACCTTGCAAGCCAAAGTATATTGCTACATCAAGATCTGCAGCCGAAGAAGTTGAAAGCAAATCCCTTCATAGCACGTCTCTCAGGAAACACAATTGCTGCATTGCTTTATTTCTAGCCAATGACCCAAGATCTCAAGCCTGATGAGAGCTGTGACATGGCCTCCTCCTTTGCACGTGCTTGTGGTATCACTGCAGTGTGTGTCACAATGTTCTGGGGATGTACAATTTGAGAATCTTGGAAATCAGATTCGCAATCTTGACAACTTTCTGAAGAGTTAGAATATTTGAAGGATATCAAGGAGTGAAGCCTTCTTCCATGTCTCTCTCCTGAGGTGCTATCTTCTTTGTGAGTTATGTACACTTGTTGACATTGACAATTATTTCAGGGGGTACAACAATTTGGTTTCAGAGCAGCAACTGCTGTGCATTTGTACCAATGTCTCACATGTTGCAGTCCTTGTCTCTTGATGTTTGTTTGATGATCTCACTGGCTGTTGTTGTCGGCAGATGTTTGGATGTCTCTGTTTCTCTCACAGAGATTGAAACCCCAAAATTCTTCTTTCCCTACTTGTCATCACATGAAACACAAGTTTGAATCACACAATTCTTGTTGAAATGCAGAGTAGTGTTGTGCACATTACAACAATGCTCATCATGAAAACAGTCTACTGAGTTTGATTATATGCAATGTGGCCAATGGAGAACTCACGCAGGCACACAGCTATAAGACCTCACATGGCACACAGTCTCTTGAACAAATTATGATCCAAGAACAAAAGACAAAGCAACAAGTCTCAATTGTGCTTTCAAAAGATGCAGGCAGCAACCATTCTAAGTCCAGACGCTCAATCTGGGCTTCATTGCAATGTGATACTTTTGTTTTCGTCTCTCTCTCTAGAGGTTTTGAGCCGTCAATTTGAGCCTACAAGTTCTTGATACAAGATGAGAAGATGCTGAAGAAGTTTGGAATCAACTGGATGTATACCTACCACAGTCTAGGATGCCCCTTCCGTAAAATGAGGAAAGAAGGCTCGAACAATCTATTGCAAAAAACACTGGAACAAAACTTCTTCTCAAAGCTCCATGACAAGCTGAGAATCAATCTTCTGCCTCTTCACAGTCCGATAGGCATGATCAACGACTGATGTCTATTCTAGGGTTTGGCGCTCATCTTCTTCTTCTTCGTCTCGTTTGCCACGTTTCGTTTTGCCGCAAGGGCTTTGTTTTGGCCACATATCTTTCTGCTCCAGTTTGTTTTCATCTGCTTCGTTTTGGATTCTTCGTTTGTGGCATGTTTCTGTGCAAATGATATTCGTTTTCTGTCAATTTGTGCTGCAAGGAGGATTTTGAAAAGCCCAACAATAACAGCGTGCTTGCAAATAGGGCGAATCGATCGAGGACTGAAGAAAACAATCATGATTTCTGCAAGATGGAACTTGGCCGTTGGTCCTGTGCTGATGATGGGAGGTGCCTTTTTGACTGTGGTTGCCTCCACACTGCTCTGGGAAGTACGGTTTCTTCCCTCTTCCTCTTCTTTTTTGGCATCCCTTTGCTTGTGATGGTGAGAGTACGCCGCGGGATCATATGTGATCACAACTGATTTGTTTCTGCTTCTGTTTATCTACACATACAGATTGACCTCATGTCCATTATAACAGCAATGCTCCACCACCTTCTTACATTTTGTGCTGATCTGGGTGATCATTTGTCCAGCAGCTTCTTCTGATCTTTATGGATTTGACTGACTTGCAGAAGAGTTCATCCACAAAAGAAGTAAAGGAACTCAGAGTGATTGTAAGCAGAGATGGTGATAGAAATCATTGGTCTTGGTGGTCAATCTTATGATTATCTATGTCTCTTGAATGCTAGCCAACAGCATGAGTGAATCTTCCTGTTGCTTCTGGGAATGCAACATGAACTCAGGATGCAGATTTTGTATAACAATGTTTTGCCTAGATTTTGGGTCTACTTATATCTACATACCCAGTGTTGGGAGCTGATGAAGTCAGTGGGTAGTTGGGGCAGCTCATCACTGCCATTCATGATGAAGATGATGATGGTCTGCCACTTTGTGAGTGACTCTCACAAGGTTATGACTCCACTCATTAATTTGTAACCTTCAATTTGTTGTTGTGGAGATTTCTCAGCAATGTCATAGATATGCAGTCAATCTCTCATTCCAAATCAAGTGTAAGTTGAATTGTTTGGAAAAAAATTTCATATTTGAAAAGCTGGAAGAGTAGGACTCAGTTCTTTGTTTGTTTGCAACGGAATGCTCCCAAGGCACAGAAGGAGGCACCACAGCAGCATAAATGGTGATCAATAAGGCCCCCGGATGATTATGGCATTCCATACAGCAGTAAAGAGGGCAGATGATGCTTTGTTTCTATTTATACATCACATTGTGCATGGAAAATCAACTTGTCCATTCAATCCATGTCCTGTGGCAAATTTTCTTCTTATCAGCAAGTATGAGGAAATAAACCTATAGAAATGTGATTTGCGTTGTGAATATGAAGCAAAAACAAAGCTGCTATCTTGAACAATTTGTGATATGTGAAGAAGAGAAACAAATTGTTGTCCTCTAAATGCAAGTCTTGTGACTGGTAAGTGAACACTACTCTTTCTCATGTCCCTGACCAAAGTCTGCAGTATGATTGGAACATGCATTTAAGCTCTCATTGGTTTGTTTCTGTGTTGGAATCATGATTCTAGTTACAAATGGTATAGATGATGACTTAGATGGTGGCACATTCAACATAATGACGTATTGTTTGAGCACTGTGAATAAGCAACCAAAGGAAAAAGGGTCATAGTTCCTTATACTTACCCATGTGATTCCACTGCTGGTTTCTAAGGTTGCTCTGCATGCTCATTGCCTTCAATGTGATGGCGAAGGTACAATGCTCATTGTAAGTGCATCTGTGACTTGGGAATGTATTACAGATGATCTATTAAATGTTGCATCAATCTTGTTCTATTCATGCTAAATGCATGGTTGCCTGGCAGAAGCCTATCACCAAAAAGTTGTACACAGATGTAACCAAGGTTGTTTGAAGTACCTGATGCCAGACAGTCACTTCCATGCAAGGAAAAAATGGGTGCAGAATGAACCAATATCACCATTTACCTCTGCCAGCAGGAAAATTCAACACAGCATGAAGGATGTGATGGTGGACACCATGTGAATCCACAACATGTCTGCCTTCATGTACATGCCCCACAACGCAAGGTAAGAGTAACACAGCTATACCTGTGCACTACTATCTATATTTATCACCTCCTTGAAATTCCAGAGCAATGTTGAAGGGTACAGTGCAACAAGGTGAAATGGCTGCATTTGATAACCTCAACCACTACACCTTGCATGATCCCATTTTCAAATCAGGATGACAAGAAAGAAACTAGAGCAGGTTCTGTGTGCACCAGCAGGCATAATTTTATGGCAGCTTTATATGTTCATCACACATGAGAAGAAATACAAGAGAAGGTGAGGATCAGTGCTTACAAAGCAGGATCTGGAAAAGAATTGGTTGGCTTTCTGTGGTTGCACAAGAAAGGGTGCTACCAGTTGCACAAAGTTCTGCTGGCTGGATGCATTTCTGGACCCTCTTGCAGTTCAGATTAGTTTCCCACTCCCAGCTTGAATGTGATTTGAGATGTGGTTGATGCTACTAGGTTACAATGAACAAAAATTCTGCAGAAATACAGGAACTCTGCACAGTTCGAATTACAGCAAGACAAGAAACAACACTTGCCTAATCCCTAATCACCCCACCTGCTCTATCCCTTACCTGCCTTCCACAGCAACCTTTCTCTAATGTAACGGATAGTACAATTGCTTTCTGTCACTATAAACTAGCTACCTGACTGAGTTCTTGCAAAGTCTTCAAGTAGATGCTTAGGTGTTGATCTCTTGTGCTTTACTTGGCGACAATGACGTGTCACTTGCAAGCATACTCACAGGAAAGTCAAATTTTGCAAAGCAGAGGTTTGTCTTCTATGATATCAAAGCTTTTAAACCAGCATCAAAGCACAGGCAATACAAGAGCATTGATTGTGAGATCCTTTTGTGAGGGACCAAAGGGTGCATGCAAACATTGTCTTATAGAAAGTATCAGTGCTCTGTCAGTGCCAAAGTGAAAAGAAGTGAAATTGCTAATGATTTTGTATAGCTCCATGATCAATGTTCACCATACAGGTACTCTTACAAAGAGCAGTTACAGTGAATGATGATAGTTCTGGTAGAAATAGTTATTTGTCTGCCCTCTTCAAATTATTTTCTTCAGAAGTTGCTTACAAATTGTTGTCATTACCAGACTGGACTGCCAATACTGGAGTTGTCGACAGAGACAGATATCAAAATGATTTGATGAAAATTGATAGAATTCCAATCCACCACAAGGGATAGTTCATTGACCAGCCACCCAAAACTCAACTTCAAAAGGCCTTCAATGTCCTACCAGGCCATCAGTTTCTTAGGAAGGAGTTGGATATGAAGATTGTGCACATTCACAGAACAAAACAGCAAAGGTGGTGATGAGTAGAACATTAACTGACTGGAACATGGCAGCTAAACTGCATCTTTGTCACAACTGAAGCACTACTCCATGCTGAGTCAACATGAATGGAACTGAGAGATGACATGATAATAATAAGGTTCTCGAGAGTTCACATCTCTTATGACATATCAGCAAACAGGACAGAGTGGAAATATTTCCCAGAGGTGCATTTACAGGTAAACAGCCAGTTCCAACATGTGAATTGATCTGCAACACCATTTGCCCTCTATATCCATGCATTTGAGTCCATGAGCACAAGGATCCTGATTAGCAATTTGCATTCAATTTCCAGCATTCACATCCACAGCCCTACATTCTCATATTAGATCAAAACAGGGAAGGCAATAAAACTTGGTCCATGTACAAGTTAGTTCTAAAGGTTAACATTATACAAAGAAAATGTCCAATTCCCGTCATTGCTTGCTTTGAGAGAAACAACTCTTGACATAATGAGTGTGTACCAGGCAGAAAGTAACAGTCCAGCTTGTGCAGGACAGACTACAACAACAAAGAAGTGGAAGAAAATTTGTATTAGACTCTCAACTATCCCAAAATAATCTCAACTGGGCAAGGTGCCGCATCAGTTCATCCCTACCTTGTCCTGTTGTTGCACTGGTCATGATCCATGGTGGAGTGTCATCGAAGAAGGCCTTCAGTTTCTCTAGAAAATCCTGTATGTTTTCCTCAGGATTTCTGCCCCCATTCTTTTTCTTCTTCTTCCTGTCGCACTTGGTGAATACAATAGTGACTGGAATCTACAATGTGCCACAAACAGAGGTTTACAGGAGTGTAAGCTAATATTATTAATGAGTATGTAAGAAGAGTGGAAGTTAATGTCTCTCTGCTCATGATGTACTAGGAGAGGGAAAATAATCAAAAGACTGTTGCTACCTGAAGTCCAGATACAAGAGAAGCAAATGCCAACTTACTTTGTTTTGGCCAAGCCAATCCATGCAGTCAAGGTCAATTTGTTGTGGAGGGATGCATGCATCAACCAACAACAGCACCGTGATAAGTGTCTTTCGATTCAGAAAGTAGTCTTTTGTGAACTCATTCCAATCAGTGCGGATGGCTGTTGGAGCCTTTGCAAACCTGCAATTACAGCCACCCTCTCCCAGCCTCAAAACCTTTGTGGCGCTGAGTTCCTTTAGCACTCTAATGCCCAGGGCTCTACCCATCCAGTCCCCAAAACTGCCTCCTCATATACACAAGAAAGACTGCTACAAACACAATTTCCAAGTTCTCTTGCCCTTCAGAATATCTGACTGTGGTGAGTGTTAGACTTTCAACCGTGGAAGAATTCAGCTGAGTACTTGCTGTTTGGCAGAAGATCTCCAAGAACATAAGTACAAAGATACATCCAAAGTTGATTTCATGCAACAAATATGAGAAAGAAAAGAAAGAAGAATTACCCATAGCCAGGCAAATCCACCAAGTACCACTTCTTATTGATGAGGAAATGGTTGATGAGCTGTGTTTTACCTGCAAGATGATATCATGTAAGAGAAATTGCCATAATGGGAGAGACGGGTGGAGAGAGGTGGGGAGGATAAGCAGAAGGATAGACATGCACCAGGCTTCTTGGAGGTCTGCGCTAGCTCTTTGCGCTGGACCATCGCATTTATCAAGGACGATTTCCCAACATTAGAGCGGCCAACTAATGCAATTTCAGGGAATCCTTCAGTAGGACACTCCGTCTCCTTGCTGCTGCTCTTGATGAACTCAGCTTGCTTCACTTGCGCAGTGCGGCCTAAATCTGGTCCAGAGATCACTATATTCGAACCCGGTAACTTTTTCACAGCCTTACTATTATCTCCTTCTAAAGTTTGGTTGCCAGTATCTGTCAAAACAAGCCCTGACTCTTCTGTGAAAGAGACTTCGGAGAGTCGAGCTTGAGCTGTTGCAACCCTAGTTCTTGCTCTACTGCTGAATTGATGTGAAAAGAAACCGAGACACAACCCCCGCAACGGTGCTGCTTCCTTCAACCATTTGCTTGAGATTGTTGGCGTTGCAGGAGGTGCAGGGCGGGGCCGGGCGAGAGCTAAAGGTTGAATAGAGAAGAGACAGACTGTGTTCAAAGCGCGAGAAAGAGAAAGCGATGTGGGTAGTATGGCACAACGACAGTGCGTACAAGCTGGTAGCAACAACAACCTCTGATGAAAACCCATAGTTCCAGAATTCTCAAAGACACCTAAGCCTTGCAGATTTTCCTCCAAGCATACTGGCCACAGAGAAAACCAAGAAACCTACAACCAGAGCAACAGATCACATCCCTTGTCGTAGGCATGGCAACTGCTTGCAAACACTAGTGCAAGAGATGTAAACATGATTCAAACCCGCATTAACTCCGGTTTACTCACGCATGCTCAATGCTCTGGTTTTCCGCTTAATGGGGACCTTCAACCTGCAGACAATATTATCACAGAACAATGCAGGATTCTACCAGATAACTCTCATCGCTCCACCAACCAAGAGCGAAAACACCGTCTTCAAGAAGAACCCCAGGAAGAGCATCGGCACAGAGACTCTCCCAAACCCTAAACCCTAATGCGAAACGTGACCCCGGCGTCGTCTTCTTCAGTCCACCCTAGACGGTCAGGGCATCTCGAGACATTTTCATACCCTGCCCATGCCCGGTGCCCGCCCCAATTCACTTGAAATCGATGTCCGGTTTGTTTGTTTGTTTTTTTTTCCCCCCTAAGTAAAAGAAAAAACCACAGCTCCTCTACTACAATAGAAAATTGCATCACAAAAGGATGAAATCCTTTAAAACAATCTCTAAATATGACAAAAGAATTTCTTCAAAATTAGAGGACATGTCATGTAAACGTGATATTAGTAAAGCTCATGCCAAATGAGTTAATTGCAAAGAAATGTTTTGCAATGACAAAAATATTCTTACAATTAATGTGAAGCAAACACACAAACAACATGTGAAGCTCAACTGCAGGTTGAAATGTGTATGCAACATAGCTTCTTGTTTAAAGAGTGTGCCAATTTTCACTTAAACTTCTAATTTTGCAAATCAACATTTAGAATGCATAAGATCAACACCAACTCAAAGTGTTTAAGGTATAATACTCAATCTAAGCATACCTAATAGGTCAATTCGTAATGTCCAGCCCAATTCACCCCCCTCTAGACTGCCATTTTTCAATTCATCCCTAGTTTCATGTTGTCCGCAAAGTCTATCGAACTAGGGACGAAACTCAAAAATTGGGGATCAGATTCAAAAACTAGGGATGAAAAAAAATGTCCAGTCTACCCCATATATATATATATATTTCTATGGTGGTTTTTGACAACTTGGGTTTGGTATGTGGGTTTTGAACATGGGGGGAGGAGGGGTTTCATGGTTTTTTTAATTCTCGGATTTGGTATGTAAAGAGTCTATGGGAAAAAAATGCCAAGGTTAGCGTTTTAGAGTTGAATTTATGTTCAAAGCACAACATGGTTTTCTCTTTTGAATTTGTATTGTTCAAGTTCTCATTTTTTTCCCCCTCTTGTTCTTGTATTTCTAGTTTATTATTTTTCAAGTCCTTTTTTTTCATTTTATTTTTATTTTTATGTTTCTTGTTAGGGTTTAGTTTGTGTGAAGGTTTTTTTTTTCACATTGAATTAGTGTTTTCTTGTTGTTCTTTTTATTAAGGTCTTTTTTTTCAAATTCTTTTGTTCTTCTTTTTTAGCAAATGGATTCTTCTTCAAGTTCAAGCACCTTTTCACACTTCAATTCTTCTTCAAGCGATGATGATATTTTGTATGACATGGATGAAGAGGCTACAATGCTCTTTCAATGTGGGTTGGTGGCATGCAATGCTCAAGAGTTTTTCAACTTGCATGAAATGGAAGAGGGTAATGGGTAATCAATGGACCTAGCCATTAGTGTTTGAGATGTGTTGGCCACAATGCAAGCCACCCCGACATTGTTCAAGAACTTCATAAACTTTACTGCCATCAAGTTTGAGGAGCTTGCATCCCTTGTGAGGCCTATCATCATCTCACTTACTAAGGTCTACATGTGAAGATTTTCTTGTGATTAAAAGACCATCAAAATGAAACCTTCAACAAAGGCTTCTGAACTTTACTTTGTTCATGAAACATGACAACAACACAAGGTATGACTGTTTTATGTGGAATTGGTCTAAAAGTTTTATGTGTGATGATGTTTTGTTCATTTCATCTTGCATTAATGCTTCCATTGCAAATGACATCCATTGGCCTACAACCTAATAAAGAACTACATTGGGCACCCATTTGCTTGAGTTATTAAGATACAAAAGGTTCATTGATGGAACCTTAGTTGAGATATGGAAGCCTTGGAAGGACCAAGGTCATCAGTCTTAGTTTAATGGACAAAAGAAAATTTATGTCATGAACAACATCGTTATTATTGACCACATAGGCTTGTTCACCTACATAGTTACCACATACCTTAGCTCTTGCCACAATGTCAATATCTTTTGCCACTCCACACTTTACAAGGAATAACATTAATAATTTGTTCATGATGATAATTACTTTGAATTTATGTTGGGAGATCCCAATTACATGAGAAATGAAATGTTTATAATGAAAAGGATTGGGAGATGGGAGGTAGCTCCCAATTCAAACCTAGATGTCATACAAGCATATAACAAGATGCATGTCGAATATTGAATGCAAGTGGAGTGGGGTATTGGAGGCTTGAAAATAAAATGGAAGAGTCTTGTGAAAAAATTTGATAGCACAAAATCAAAGTTCAACCACCTTTTCCAATATGTTGTCCTACTCGCTAATTTCCTATATAGGAGGAAAAGGGACCTCACATATGAGGTGATTGGTGAACACCTTCATAATCCAACAAACTATGGATGGATTGGAGATTTATAACTACAAGTCTAGGCAAGTTTTAACTTTTGTTTTAAATTCCTCTTTTTAAATTACCCCTAATTCTTAGGTTGCCTTCAAGTTGGAAATCTTCAAATGATTTCACAAATAGAAAAAGGTAGGGTGTAGATTCTTGCCTTCAAGTTGTAGATGAATTGTTTAAGGATCCAAATGCTAATTTCAGTTTGTCATGACTCAAACCTAAAGCATAAACTAGTGTGTCATCAATTTATAGAAAAATGGATTCTTATTTTGCATAATTAGTAAACCAAGGTCCAATTGCTAATTTAATTTGAATGCATTCATATGGAAACATTATTGATTCAAAACCCAAATACTCATTAGACTATGAAACTCACCATAACTTTAAAATAGAAAGGAATTTTTGTACTGTGTATTTGCAAACCAAGAAACCAAGGATCTAGCTACTAGTTCAATTTGAATGAAATATGATCAACCTAGCACCCACGACTAAGAAACCAAACACTCACAAACCATGAACTTCATTAAAATTTAATTTTTGAAACTTAAAATAAATTCTTACCTTGTAGTAAGAGACCATAAAGCCAAAATCCAAATTTTAATTCAGTCTAAATGCAATCAGACATAAAGTATTCACTAATCTACCATACTTATTACTTAGAACCCAAATGTTCATTAGACCATGAATTTGATTATAGTTTTGATTTAGAAAATTAAAGGTAAATTCTTACCCTCAAGTTATGGTGAGGAAAACCAAAGATCCAAATGTTGGTTCAATTTAAATGTCACCAAATATAAGGTATTCACCAATTTGCCATACTTATGATTTAAAACCCAAATGTTCATAAAAACATGAACTTCATTATAATTTTAACCTATAAAATTAAAGGTAGATTCTTACCTTCAAATTATAGTGAAGAAAACCAAATATTCAAATGTTGGTTTTTAGATTAAGTATCGAAAATTAACCCTTTCAACTACAAACCAAAATATCCAAATGATGCCTTTTGAGGATAACATAGATGATGCAAGAGTAAATGGAATGTTTCGCAAAGATGTAAAAATTAGAAAAAAAATTCATTTGTAAACCAAAAGTCATGTTAAACCTCAATAATTACAAAATGTTACATAGGTGCAATTTGGGCTTTTAAACTTTGGGTAACCTTAAATTGGGCATCTACAAACAAGAATTCAAAATGTCAAATTCAAGTTGTGATCATTTTTTCACATAACACCTTTTAATCCGTAGTTAAATGATTGATTTATGATAAGAAAGGTTGTTACCTTTGACAATCTTAAGGGCATGCCATTCCATATTATCACCAATAACCATATACCAATCTTTACCAACTCAATGTAGATGCCAAAGTAATGATGGGTGCTTGTGGAGTTGTAGGCACAATAGAATCTAACCTATCACAATCACATTAAGGAGAAGCGGAAATAAGGTGTGCATAAAGAAAGGCTTAATTTTTTAAGTTATTTTTTAGAAATGCACATTATGGGCTAAATGCTAATGGCAACTTTGGCATTACTACAAGTTCACTACATAATGCATTCATACATGAATGGATTATACAATTAATCATGAACTATGTAGTGCATCCACACATAATGTTTATCCACAAATGCATCCATTTACAAAACTTGTAGCATAC
>Ga0209611_10013116_pt1 | contig 11463 bp, 6 predicted proteins | sample S1TSphgellanicum_3_FD_187693 | JGI IMG/M metagenome (GOLD analysis project Ga0209611, IMG submission 187693) | Host-associated microbial communities from peat moss isolated from Minnesota, USA - S1T2_Fc - Sphagnum magellanicum MG (SPAdes) (version 2) | ecosystem: Host-associated > Plants > Peat...
GGGGTTGCATGACATTAACTTTCATGCACCATTCATAGCTAATCATTTATTTTAGGGGCAATGTTGCCCCCAACTTTACCATGTTCTCTTCTCTCATTATGGACATGGATTGCATCCATAGACATCATTAATGTTTTCCATTTGGGTTTACCTCATCCTTGTTCATACCATCATATTCCATATGCTCTTCAAGTTGATGTTCAATGGGCTTTGCATATCCCTTTATCTTGATTAACATCCAATCTTTTCAATATTATAGTTTGGCATTTTTTTTGTTATTATTTTTTTGGTGTTTGTCCTTTCCTCCACAGGGTGATGAGAAAGGTCACCAAGAAACTCATGCTTACTTGTGTCAATACATGGGTGGCGACTAGGAGACATTACATGAGGAACACATGATTAGAACATTCACTTTAACTTCTCACAAATGTTTGGAATCAACTTCAAATCCTACCTCACTTCCATCAACATGATTACATTGCGCATGGGTCCTTATTCATGTGAAGGAGTATGTTTGAGTAGTATGTGCATTAGTTTTGAGCACACCTACAACCCCATCTAATAAGACCATGGGAGTCCTTCACCTTCTCCATCCATTTGCTAAAAAATTGATTTCCTCCCTTTTGTTGATGATTTCCATCTTGAGATGGAGGTTATTTTAAATCAAAGGCATTTATCTCTGCCTTGATTTGTTCACCATGTCTTTTTTTTTATGGCCCTTCAAGTATGGTATATGAACTTTTATAATATTATTTTGTCCCAAATGATTTTATGAGTTGCTTCGACTTTTTTATCAAAATATGGGCACATTGTTCGAAATCGTGTTCCATCTTCAATATCGCATTTTTTTTGTATTTCGACTCTTAATGTTGGAGAAGCAATCTGGAGACATACATCCCATCATGATTAATGAGGTGACCTATTGCCTAATTGCTCGCACATTGGCTATTCAATTTAGGGATACCCTTGTAGAACATTTTAGTTTTTATTAGTTTGGTGTAGTGACTCGTGACGAGTGTGAGACAATGGTTCATGGTGTTTGAATAATCTTATATTTGCACTTAAATTGTGTGGTGTTATAAGTGGATGTTTGTAATGCATTCAATTTGGTGCATGGTCAGTCATTTTTTAAGAGTTACGATCTTTGTTCGATTCTCTAGATTAACGTTTCTCATCCATTCGACGATTTTATGCACACCCATCCCCACTATTTTTTTTCAAGCTTCCTGACATGGGGATTTTGTAGTCATTTTGTTGGAGTCAGGTACACAATAGAGGGACCCATTGGGAAAAACATTGTTTGTTCTAGTTCACCTTCGTGCTCTTCACCCTATAGTAGTAGCCCACCCTACTTGTGTTTTCCCTTTGTTGGTGGATGATACGCATATAGTAGGTTTTGCGTCAAATGTGGTTCCTCTTTTTTTATGATTACAACATGAGTTTTCAACATTAGAATTTTTAATGCAACTAACAAAATGCATAATTTGGTTTTCACAAAGGTTAGACTTGTCAAAGACATGAAGAATCACAAGAAAAAAGGTTAAAGAAAAGGTCTAAATCTAACTTTCAAACAAGGAACAAGACAATATTATGTGATTCAAAAATAAAAACACAAGAACTACAAACAAAAACATAAGATGTGTAAGAAAACGTGAAATGGGATCTTTATTATGTTAACATATGCAATCATGAACATGAAAAGAACATAACAAAGGTATGGTGCAAAATCATGTTTAAAATTAATATTGAGCAAATTAAAGGAAATGAGGGGTCCTACTTCTAGTTATACCCTTTTGGGGACATAGTTCAAAGAAGTTTCCAAGGAGTGTTGATAATGTCGACTTAATGTTGAAAGGTCTGGTAAGGTGAGCAAGTCTTTCATATCACCTCATAACCCAAATTGTAACTGACTTTTGAGCACTACGTCACCCCATGAAATATTGCAAGTTAATTATTTGAACTCTAATGCATATATTGCAGCTAAACAAGATCTTTGACAAAGATATCATATCTTAATGTTAGACATACATTTTTTGTCCAAATCTCCAAAGGTGGCATTGAACTTTTCAAGAAATGTTTCAAAATCATTAAGTAAGGGTGATTGATGCTCCAACAAAGGTGCGAACCAATCAAAGGTCATGCCTAACAACAAGGTGTCAATGAGTCCAATTTGACTAGTTGGATATTGATGAGGATGAAATCAGATGACCAAACACACTTGATTAACAAAACCTCGAAACTTTCAACGTGTGTCATCGAACTTGTCAGGTAGGCTAATCCGTGGTTCTTTTGGTTGGGGTTGTGTTGTCGAAACGCATCCTAAAGAGTTCAAAACTTGATTAGTTTGTGAATGAACAATAGATTCACAAAATGTTTGATTTTCTTATTCAAAATTCCTAAGAATTTTTTTAAAAAATTCCATGGATGTAAACATGATTATGAACATTGTGAAATATGACACTAATAAGAGGTGGGTATTCCACAACTTTAATTAACAAAAAGTGGGTATTCTTCGATTTCTTGAAAACTTTTCCTTTGAAAAAAAAAAGTAATCCACACTCAACTCTAAAAGGAATCTAACTCCTAAATGCCTTATAAACGCAAAAATAGATGTAAAAATAAACTTAATGGAATTTGTTCAAACTATTAAGGAGACAAAAGACCACAAAAATAAAAGCTAAAGAAAAGGTTTAAGTTTAACTTTCAAATAAGGAATAAGACAAGATTATGTGATTCAAAAACAAAAATAGAAAAACTACAAATAAGAACACGAGATGTGCAAAACAAATGTGAAAACAAATATTTATTATGCTAACATATGTAAACATGAACATGACAAAGGTATGGTGCAAGATCATGCTTAAGACTAGTGTTGAATAGACTAAAGGAAATAAGGGGTCGTACTTCTATTTATACCCCTTTAGGAATCTAATTCAAGGAAGTTTCTAAGGAGGCTTCTATGTGTGCATCGAGTAAGGAAATTTCTTGAAAACCTTCCTAATTGAGAATCAATTATGAGTTAACTAAAACTTAAATGAAAGTTAACTTAAACTTAACTTAAACTTAATTAAGAGTCAACTTGGAATTAATTAAGGTTAATTAAGAATTTATTTGAGAGTTAGCTAGAACTTAATTTGAAGTTGATTAGGAGTTAATTAGGAGTTAACTCGGACTTAATTAGAAATTAACTAAAAATTAATTAAAAGTGCATTAAAATTTAATTAGAAGTTAATTAAAAATGAACTGAAACTAAATTAAAAATTATGTACAAGTTCAATACAAATCATGGATGAACATTCAAATGAATGAACCACATGGCATTGGCATCCATGATAGGACCACTTTATATCATTTCCTTTTAACTTTCTTACTCCCAACTTGGGTTTTTGTATTTTGGGCGCACTAATGGGATCTAGATCATTCGTTGAATCGTTTGTGGCTAAGGCTATTCATGAAGATCTGGGGATGATATTTGGTCTCCTTATTTTTATAGATCCTTAGATGACTTTTATGATGTTTTTGGTGTGCTATGCCTAACACCCTAGCTATTTGTTTTGTATAGTGTTTCCATCTCCAAATATTTTACAACATTACATTAAGTTTGACACTTGTACCATATTTATGTTGGAGAAGTTACTTGGTGCGAGATTTTTTGGTGGTTTTATCAATCACCTAATTCGTCGTCAAACCAGTTTTCTTACTTTTTTAAACAAGTTCGGTTTCTTTTCTATAATTCAGACTATTGCCCTCGCATTTTTGGGATGTTGAGCATTAATGCTCCTACATTTGTCATTCATTTCAAATAGGATGATCACCCTATTCTTCTGGATGTAGTAACACATGTTGAAACTAGCACTTCCCCATTCCAGATGGCACTATGAAATACTCAAACCTTGTTACCCCAAGTTGTCCATTTTTAGGTCCCACCCCTTGAAAGCCTAATGGTTTAGTTTTATCCTTAGTTGCAAGTTTCTTTGGCAGATTACCTACATAAGTAAGAGTTTTTTTGCTTTTAGTAGACACTCCTTCAAATATCATGTGAGCATGTTTCCGCTCATATGCAGGTCCAAGGGGTTTAATGTTTAGGGTTATTAGCTCATTTTACCACACTTACATTTTGTTTATCTTCCATTCCTTTTTTTATAACACTATGTACCCATTTTGGATGCCCATTTTTTACGGTGTTGGTGTGGTCATACTATTGATAATCTAGGTACCCATTTGTTTTGGTGCCCCTGCAAGAATGAACGTACAATAGCCCATGATATACTTTGGGATATTGTTGCAACTATTGCTTTGGAAAGTGGAACACACATTCAAAAGGAGGTCTCCCACCTTTTCCTTCGCCACACCCCACTATGAGTGGATATTTTTATCACCAAATATGACTTTCGAACTTTAATGGATGTTGTCATTGCTGACCTAACTCGCATAGATATGGTGTAATGAACATCAACAACAACAACATATGTAGCAATGATGGTTGCTCAAGAAAAGATGTGTGATCATATGCTGAACGAGCACCAAAAGATGATTTCATTTTCGTTTTGATTCATTTGTTACTGCTTGTGCATAGACCATTATCGCGCATCATTAATAGTCTTTTTTAGTCCCTTCGATGCTTATTTCTTACTATTAACAATGCATGTCCATAACAACGTGCACAAGCCATAGTTTAGCGGGCTATTGCATTTAATTCGGGTTCTTGATTTCTTCCACACATCATAGTTAGTGCACCTCCATCATTAACCAATTTGTGGTAGATGACAATCCTTTTCTTTTAGGTCTTCTTTGTTATCATTTATTGTCATTGCCATGAATCCTTTTTGCATAGGGTTCTTACCTTATTTTTGTTGATTGTTTGCTTTTGGTTTTTTTTTGGATTGTGTTTACTTGTGTTTTCATTTGCCTTGTACTTTTGAAGGATGGGTTCCCATCCTTGATTTTTATTTACAAGGTTTTTCTTCCTCTTTAAATGAAGATTTGAAACCAATTCCAGTCAATTTGAAGTGACATGTACACGACATTCTTTAAAAAGGAAATTCAATTAGCCTAGACCAAAAATTGAATTAAAGAAAAAGCTCATGGTTTGGAGAACCAAGATGTAAACTAAGGTTTAAACTTGTTTCTTTCATTGCTTTCATTTTTTTTCACTTATTTTTAAGTTGAAATTGTGCAAGGATGGAAAACATTTTGTGGATTAAGGACATTATTGAAAGCACACACAACATTCCATTTTTTAACACATTTAGTGTTGAGATGGCAAGATTTTCAGATCCACACAAGGTTGTTGTTCGAAGGAATGCATTTTCAATCCTTGCAAGTGCAAAAAATGAAAGTGTTTTAAAAATGAAAATGAAAAATTTTGGTCATGGAAAGTTGAAGCACCCATTTTCACAAATTGAAGAAAATTTGGATTTACAAGATAATAACAAGGAAGAAAATGATTGTAATTACAATGAAAGAGAAAGATGAAGAAAGCAAGAAGGTTAAAAAATTTGAGCAAATGGTAAAATATTATTTTTGATTGTAGCATGATGAGAAATGGAACTTGACTTTGCCAAAAATACAAAGAAACAAGATAAATTCCAACTTACATGAGACCTTAGTTGTGCTTGTTTTGATAAAATTTGTTTTTAAATTTAAAAATTGAGTGAAATGATATAATTTTTGAAAGCAAGGTAAGGAAAAAAAGACAACAACTCAATGCATTGCCATAATACAAACTAAAACCACCAATATCTTGTGCCTATGCTCATTATTGTGTGTGTAATAGGAAGCCAAGACTAAGAAAAAGAACATGAGAAAACTGAAAAAAATTAAAATAAAATGTCAACCTAATCTTTTCACATGTGATCTCACATTCTTACCAATTAGACCCTAAAAATTGGACCTATGCCTTTAGGCACACTCATTGTATTTTACTTTAAAAAAGAATTTAACATGAAAAAAGGTCCAAGTCAAAGGTCCAACTTCTTTCAATTTGTCTCAAATTGGTTTTTAAAATTTTGGACCCTTAATTGTTATCTAAAGTTGTGGTTCTAAGACCCAAAAAAAAACCTCCACATCACATAGTAACTCAAAATTGGCAACAACCTTTGCCTCACTTGTAGAATCAATTGCCATCTTTGTTCACCAAGTCTTGTATTCCTTCAATAACCTTTTTGTTGGGTTCCACACGCTTATCACATGGGCTAGGATGTTTCTCAAGTTCTTACAGTTGCCTTTGGTATGCAACAACTTTGCTAGTTTCTAAAATTCATTGAAATTTGTTTTTAGACTTTTATAGAAATAGCTTATAAGTGTGCAATGATTGAAACAAAACTTCCAACCCTAATTGGCACTGACTTGAGCTTGTTCAATATTTGAACAACCATGCAATGGACAACTTCTACAAAAGGGGCATACTTTCCTACAACTACACAAGGACATGGGTTCTTTTTCCCTAGAAGACACTAATTGCATCAACCCTAAATCTCACCAAACATCATGCAAATGGTTCCCTTATTACACCATCATCAATAATCAAAGCTTCATAATTCAACTAGGTGAGACTACTAGACCCATAATGTGGAACCACATTAAGGTGGAACACGAAAGGGGTTCACAAATTAGATTTTAACAGTTTTCAAATTTTCAATTGTATCTCATTTTAATTTATGTGCAAATGATAAAATGGGATTCACATCAACAATCGTTTTAAGCATCAAAACACACAAAGTACAAAATTCATGACAATGTTTTTGAAGTCCAATTCAAATTTTATATATATAGGTATTTTGAAAAATCTTATGGAATTTCCAAAATGCATCAAATCACCTCATGAAATGCACCACAAAATATATCTATAATCAAGAATGTTTTTGGACATAATGGATAAATGAATGTGACATAAAATTGAATCAAGTGTGTATTTTTTTTTGGTTTGGAAAAAGAATTCGCCTAAAAAAGGTGAGGTCCTAAAAAGTCCATTACTTATCATGATAATACATTTGAAGATTTTTTTTAAAAAAAATTTATAAAGGAAAAAATATATTGTAACTATCCAAACTAATTTACCATCAATGTTCATCGAGTTTTCTTAACAATCCATCCCCCTTAACTTATGTCAAACTTGTCAAAAATCCTTTTTATTTTTTCAATTATGGACTTTCATGGAGTACCATGAAACCACACAACCATCATGAACTCACACTAGAGACAAAAGAACATTGGGAGTTTGATGCTAGTTTTAGACCACATACACATGAATAGAAGCGTCAATATGGTTATGTATGGATGTCACTTCATTGTGAGAAATTGCTATGCAATTGGTTACATTTACAACCTTTTGATTTGTGTCTCCTAGTTCATTGTGCATGTAATATTCAACCATCAACCAAGCACTTAAATCAATCCATTATTTGGGAATATAGTTGGGTATTTCAATTACACTTATTTAACCACTCACAGTTAATTGGGGGCCTAATCTTCACTACATAGGTACAAGATGATTTTAAACCACCAATTTTTTTATTACTATCTCAATGCAAAGTGTTTAGTCACTACACCACATTGTCCATGCAAGTTGAAACAAAGGGTGTATTCACATTAGGTTACCACACAAGAACCAAGACCCAATCCTGTGATTTGTCTTGCGTCCTGTGATGAAATAAACATTTTGAGATGTTAAATTTCAATTGTTTCGTGTCTTGTGACAAAATGAACATATTAAGATGTTCAACAACATATGGTGGATATGTAAATGTTTCATACTTCAACCAATATATGATACAATTGATGATAAAATCTAATTCAAAAAAAATTGGATTGTAAGACTTCAACCAATATATAATAGAATTGATGATAAAATCTAATTCAACAAAATTTGGATTGTAAGATTCAAAAGATACTTCCAATATAACGCTTCACATTTTGAGTGTCAAAAGTCTTATTAAATAATTATATAGTTTTAAATGTTTGTGACCTTTATTTCCTTCCCGACCTTTGGAAGGTAACCTAATCAATAACAAAATTAATAGAATTTCTATGAAGATTATCAATTTTCAGGTGCATCCTCAATTGCTGAATATTTTTGAAGTGATTAAATTTTAGTGGAAGTCAATATGAAATATTGAAACTGGGCACCAGATAGCATATTTATTTATTTTTTAATTTATATATGGTATAGGACTTGAAAACTTTCATCGATTGTTAGTGGCAGCATTTGAAAGCTTCATGAAGAAAATTGAAGAAAAAATGATGAAACTCAAAATAGCACTAATTTTCACAGTATTAAACCAGTAGCGTACACTTTTTCACAGCATATTTCTCCAGAGAAAAAGTTGTCCTCACATCCTGACTTTTCACTAAACTCGGTTTGAAGTCACTAAACTCGGTTTTTTGGTCCTCAGTTTGAGGACTAAACTGAAGACTAATTAAACTGAATTTTGCAACTGAGGATCTAAGCTTTTCTTCTGATCCATCCCACAGTTTTGGCTGACTTTGCAGGTAACTTTAATACACAAAAACAAGAGTCCCTTCACTTGCCAATAATATTGAGTTTATTGCAAATGACAAATGCAGGCCTCTTTTCAAACTAGTTAATTAGCACAAGAGCTTTTTACTTAGGTGTAGGAAGGATTTACTTGCATCACCGATAACTACATTTATTTGCATCAGATCCCGAGAGGTATAGTCTATATTATTCTTGAAGATCTGCACCTTGGTATTCATAGAAGTGCCTGATCAAGAAGCTGTTTTCTTCTTCCTTTTTTTTGGTGTGCCAAATTGTTTGTCGGTTGCTCCCCCTCTACTGCTGTCCTTGGTTACCCTTGTTCTCGAAATGCTGTTCAATGGGAAGAAGAGAGATCGGGAAATGAATCGTCAATGACAGAACTTTGTTTCTAGATCAAAGGCGCCTAATTCTCAACAAATTAGTTTACATACTGATGAGACAAAGTTCGACGACTGCAGAGAATTTTGCTTCTGAAGTAAAAAAAATGTAGCACAAAGTGCACCCAGCCAAGATTTAACACTTGGGCTGGTCTCGGCATGAGCTGGGTCCAATTTCTGCGACTCTAAGAGATATTATTATCTTCGTTGAGAATAGACAATCTCTTCACTTGATTATAACAGTGGTAGCTCCTAATGGAATTTTGATGATCAGGTCACACCCAATAATATTCGAAAAAACACATGTAAAAACAAATTAAATTAGCAGCTGTGGTAGTGGGTTCATGAGCTGCAGATCCTTACTTCATATGTCTCATAACCAGCGGCGCCCAGAGCTGCCGTTCCGACAACACCGCCTGCAATCTCCTCTTCGTGATGGTGCTTCTGCGTCTTGTCGTCACCGGTACTCTGCGCAGGATCGGTCTGCAGATCATCATGAGCACATGATCACAATTAGGAGTTTAATTTATAAATTTCGTGCTAATTTAAGTCCGTGCAGGAATATATAAACCACACTTATAATAATTAGAGAGAACTGCAGACCTTATTATAGATATATCTATACAATCCACTCTGCAATTTCTAAAGCAAGGTTGCAGCAAACGAGGTGAAAACCTCAAGTACTAGCTGCCTTATATAACTACAATATCTTCACTATCACCCAGGAGTGCGGGAATTATGAGTTGTAAAGATGGACACTTGATCAATGAATGCCACACTATCTAGTTGAAGACATGAATTACTGTGCTCTTACAATGACTATATACTAAGATTACTGATCTGCTATATTATATGTGTACAAGCTTGCACTTGGTCAACAATTGAGATCCGCGAGTAGTATAGCTTAATTACCGTCGGGTCCGTGCCAGTGGTGTTCCCATAGCCAGCAGACTGATCGCCCCCCACAGCGCCATAGCCGCCACCCGCCTGGTCTTGTCCTCCTCCTCCTCCTCCATAGCCGCCTGACTGGTCTTGTCCACCTCCTCCTCCATAGCCGCCTGACTGGTCTTGTCCTCCTCCTCCTCCTCCTCCTCCTCCTCCTCCATAGCCGCCTGACTGGTTTAGTCCTCCATCAGCTCCATAGCCGCCCGACTGATCTTGCCCACCTCCTCCTCCTCCTCCATAGCCACCACCAGACTGGTCCTGACCAGCTCCTCCATAGCCAGACTGGCCGTAGTTGGGATCCTGCTGTCCATATCCTGCCATTGCAAGAAGAGCTCCTTGGAATACAAACACGGATTCCTAACCGCAAACTGCGAGAGCGAGGATTGAACTGTGAAGAAGAAACGCACTAACTCTGATTGCGCTGCTGCAGTTGTAACCAACAGGCTGATACTTCAACTGCTGCTTGTGTAGTGTGAAGTGTGCTAGTCCAAAATACACAACTAATGTTCTCTCCTTTTAACTGCAGTTCAATGGTAGTAACCTAGTAGTAGTAATCAGTCATTTGCCTCCTGCCACTCTCCAAGCTAAACTCTTTTTTTAAACATTTTTACCTAGGTTTATTTAGTATTTACCCTGTCAGAATTCATCTGTCTGTCACATGATTCATCTATCTCAATTCTCTTAATCATAATTTCTTCTGAGTTTACCCAATCAGAAATCCATCTTGAAGGATCCCTGTTACCATTTCTATATAACTAAAAATCATATTTGAACCAATCATAAATCAAAGTTTTTTTTTCAAATTTTTTACTTAAATTTTTTTGACAATTTTTTCCCCAAAGAAATACTAAAATTAGTCGAGAATATACACTAGCCCAAAAAAAACATCCCCAAAAAATTCCCAATTTTTCTTGTGGGAAAAACCACAAAATTAATGGGGAAAAGAAGAAATGCTGATCAGAATTCATATTCAACCCTCTTTCTCTCCTACTATTGGGCGTAAATTAGGGTAGACGAGGGCTAGAACTAGGCTAGAATTAGGCTAGAAGGATGATTATCATCCGCCAGAGGATAGGCCATCCGTTCACACTTTAAGGTGGTAATAAGTTGGTAACAATGTAGATGCCTGTTCATTAATAGAGAGTCAAAGGACCTGAAACCGGTTTTACACGTATCTCTTAAATGAAACCCCAGATTTTAAATTTCACTTTGTGAACCCAATTGCCATCTGGCGGTTAAAACCTAGGTGCCTACCTTGCCACCTCATGGTTAAGTTAAAAAGATGGGAACCCACCTCGCCACCTGGCGGTCAAAAGATGGGAAGCTGGCTTGCCACCTGGCGGTTAAATTTACAGGAACCGACCTGCCAATTTGTACTGGAGATATTTAAGTACTCTGGAAAGTTGAATTTATTTTTTTTCAATTTTCTGATGTTCGGTCATTGGCTCGAATCCCAAGAGGGATTTAGCATTAAATGGAGATAAGTTTTTTGAACCTGTCCAGTGTCTACAAAGGAAGAAAAAAAAAAACTAGTTTAAAAAAATGCTACAAAACTAAAATCAGAGTACAAATGTGGCGTAATCTTTTTCAAAAAAAAAAAAATCAAAATTTGGTGATTTATTTTTATTTTTCACAATTTGGCAA
>Ga0209611_10013120_pt1 | contig 11459 bp, 11 predicted proteins | sample S1TSphgellanicum_3_FD_187693 | JGI IMG/M metagenome (GOLD analysis project Ga0209611, IMG submission 187693) | Host-associated microbial communities from peat moss isolated from Minnesota, USA - S1T2_Fc - Sphagnum magellanicum MG (SPAdes) (version 2) | ecosystem: Host-associated > Plants > Peat...
AACCATGCCTCCTTGTTGCTGATCAAAACATTGTCATTTGGTTCAAGCAAGAAGGTATGTATGGAGGGAGCCAATAAGGGTCACTAAGCTCAAGTCCCAGACTACCCCTAAGAGTTCTGGCAAAATAAAAAGTTTGGTTGAAAACAGTAGCATGTGAAAGGATCCCAAGTCAGGTTCCAAACTCAGTTACTTGTTTGTTCAAACTAGTTGACACTACACTTGAGAGTTGACCAGAAACAGTGTTGGGCACATGGCCTCAGGTTGGTGTGAGATAAAGCCCTGGTCACTACATTTGCAAGATACCTGGAATGGTGGTTGTGCACGAAGCTGCTGTTGAGTTGGCATAGGCTGCAAATTGAATTGTTGGAGTTGGGTGGTTCGCTAGGGCTGACCAGGTACAGCTGATGAATGTGCAACAATAGGTCTAGTCTATGGTAGCAGAGGAGGTTGCTGCATCAAGATAGTCGGAGAATTTGAAGTAGGCCCTTGCTGCTGTTGGGGTTGTGACACTTGCATGGTTGGATGTACCTGACTCTGCAGGCAATTTTCAATTGATGCTAAAACTGTATAGGACCACATATCAAAGACAAGAATGCTTATCATTATATAAAACTGATGTACGTAACTATTTGTACTCCAATGTGGAGCAAACGCACTGGCTCTTGGAGCATAGAGAAGTTACACAACAATATGGGAACCCTTGCATGAGGTTTAACCAGGATAACAATAAATGCAAAGGTGGCTTACCATCTGAGGAGGACGAACCATTCCCAACATAATCTGTGCCTGCACCATTATACAGATGAAATGCCACCCAAAAAGAATTCAGGATGTTCTTCTTTGATGATGCATTGTGACATTAGATGAAACATCCTCCACTCACTTGGATATTTAAGTTGCACAACATCCTACAACCACTCACATATCTAAGTGTACACTATCCGTGACAAACTGCAAATTTGTCAAGTCCACCCTGCTAAATGACAGCCAAAACACAAGTAGAAAAGTATATTTGGTTTGCTAGGAGGGCACATGGCCTAGATGAGAGAACCTGGAAGAGAGCTTTTGTAAGCTGAGGATTGGCTATGAGAACTTGGCGTGCTTGCTGTTGGTTTTGCTGTATTAGCATCTGCACCATGAGTTCAGAACAACTCTGGTCATGGTGTAGCACAGTATAGATAAGCCTAGTGCAAGTCAAAGTCCAAACAGACTGCAGGTTTGTTAATGTGATGAGTATGAAAGTAGAATGCACCTTCATCTGCACCATAACCTCATACAGCTGGTGCTTGGACATGCCAGCCAAGTTATTGGTCAGAGCATCATTGCTCCCTACGCCTGTGCCCCCATTGGGCATGGGCATAGAATGTCCATTCACATTTGGGCCATACTATATACAGGAGAACAGTCTTAATTAATGATACTACAAACATCAGATGACATTCAACACTCACCATATGACCACTGCATGCTTTGCACTTCAAAAGAGATAGCAATTTAAAAGACAAAAGCTGCACCTATTGTCGGTTGCTTCTTAAAGCACCTGCCATGATACAAGCTGCTGCCACAATAACAGATTGCCCTAGTCGCAGCTCACCAACTCTCTCTCCCACAATCCCAACTCCAGTCTGTCTTGTCCCTATTTGCCTCAGTAGATCTGTAGCAAAAAAAAAAAGCCCAAGACCTCAAGCATATGCTGGTACATTTCTTCCTCTTGATGAAATCAAGGGACTCTGTTAGTGTCCACTTACAAAGCAGTGACAACACTATTTAAAAAGATAAAGTCCAGCAAAGCTTGATGCAACCAAAAAGCGTGATGGAACTCTTGATAACAAGTGCAATTTTAAAAAAACTGTTAAGCTATTAAGAGTTTAAATGGCTGTTGTTGCAGACTGTCAAGAAGTAGTTTGTCAGACAATGGATTCTAGCAATTGAAGAAATGTAGGACAACCAAAGTCAGTCAGGAACCTTACCGACAATGATAGCACCTGATGGTAGCAGACCCTGTCCAACCTCTTTCTGCAAATCCAAAGAAACACCCTAAATCTGAATGTTTAGGTGAAACTCTGAAGAATCTCATCAGTAAGAAAGATGACTACCATAGAAATGTAACCAATGCTGCTTACAATAGTTATAGTAGAGATTAGGGTCTGCAATGTGTTGCAACTGCTTAGAAATTTCAAACATCACTGCAAATTGAGATTGCCAAGAGAACACCTCAGGCTTGATGTGAACACAAATTCACAGCATGCATAGAGAATCCATGCAGAATCTTCAATAGTGAACAATGTATGACAACGAAGGCAGCATAAGCACCTAGTCTTGATTTCGCTCACCGTTCCCTCCTTTCTCATTCTCGGCAAAGTCCACTCGGAGCTGCCGTCCATTGACCTCATAACCCTGCAAATTGCGCTGTAAACTTAAAGCTATCTCCTCATCCCTAAACTCACAGAAACCATAGCCTTTTGGCTTGCTAGTTTCCCGGTCCAATACCAGTCTGTGAAAAAAAACCGAAAGAAAAATTGCCAATGATGAGTTTCTCCTAGCTTGGTTAAAATCATGCTCTCATTTCCCTTCCTTGGGGAGCACAATTAGTGCTCTCAAGGTGGACAATGAGTTGCTCATTGTTGTGTTGCCTCAATTGGGAGCGGGGGATGGGGGGAGGGGTAATGTTGTTTTTAAAACAAGGGCTTGATCTCTTCCCCGCAAAAATTGGATATCATCTTAACATGTAGCTTGCGTTGTTGGCCCAAGTATGAACATGTTCACCTTCAGAGCAACTTGATTTTATTTTAACAATTTTTAAATCTTCATAACAATTAATTTGTGTGAAACATTTTGGATTATTTTGTGTTAAATGTTTCATAAATCATTCATTGGTAGGTTGCACAATGAATGAAAAGTTGGGAACTTGCTTCCAAAGGTTTGCATAACGAAGAAAAATTTGTATGATGATGAAATATTGGAAATTTTTGCATAAGGGATAAAAATTTGAGAAGTAAGTTACACAATGAATGAAAAACCAAGGATACATACTAAGAAATGAAGGAAAAAATTGGGGAAAAGCTTGCATAATGGATTAGAATTTACATAGTGGTTGAAAAGCTGAAGTTTTTTAATTGTGAAATGGATGAAAAGTTGAAGACTAAGGATGAAAAAGTGAGGTAGCATTGCAACTTCTTGGATGTTGTCCCTAAGGAAATGTTGCAAAATTCTGAGAGAAATCATGGACCCAATACCCTTTCACCTCGGGAACTTGGGCTGATAGTTAAAACATTTATCATAACTTGGGTATATTCAAACTAATTTGAAAAAATACTCTTTGGTTGGGCACTTGTCCCACAAGAATGTTGAGATTGGCGACACATTTATTTCACTGCTCTTGTTTAGTGCTTGCCCTCACAACGTTACCACATTGCCATCATCAACTTTGTAGCACATTATAGTCATAAACAACTTGAGTCCCATCTCCACATATCAACCCTCTCCTTCTTCCTCATCCACTTCCCCACCCCCGCCCCCCCCCCATTTGAGTTTTGTCTTTCTTGTGACCAAAGGTGTTTTTTCATATCTCCGCACTCACACATGATGTACCCACCTTTCATTCATTCTACTTTTATACTAAACCCTGAACCCTAAACCCTAAACCCTAAACCTTCTCTCCAATGACTTTTCAATGGCAACCCTAATGGTGTTTAGACATATGTATTGTTTTTGAACATTTATCTCATTATTGGCAATTGGCATTAAGACAAGGTGAACAAGAACATTTGTGTGAATAGAAAACTAGGTCACAATTTGGATTGAAATGAATATGGACTCCTCCATAAATAAGTGGGCACCATTTACTATCACCATAATAAGAATGACATTCAAGGTTTGAATTGTCATTTGTAATCAAGTCATTTTATGAAAGCTTTACTATTAATCGATCATGGGTATTGAATGATGAAATGATGAACAACATCATCACTTCTGCATCAGCTTTAATTGTACTTTCTCTGGAGAGAAAAAAAACCAATCACTTTTCTGTATTGATATCTGCTCTCTGCTTGCACCCTAGGCCCTAAACCTTAGGGAAGAGCTTGAAGAAGAAAAGCACTTTTAACAGCAAATTCCTGTAGATAAAAAAAAAAGTGACAAAAGTCTTCTTATTCCAAAAGGAGGTTCATGAACATGACATCAATTCCAGTTTTGACATGGTTTGCAATTTTTCCCCATGAGCAACATAGATGTTGTCACATTCACAAATGAGACAAACCCACATCAGACGACTTCCCTTCAAAAGTAGGATTTATCTCTGCAATATAAGGCATTGGACTATTAGGGTTCAGGGTTTAAACAACATCCATCTCTGCAATTTCAGGTATTAAAAGGTAATTAGGGTTTAAACAACATCTATCTCTGCAATTGAAGGAATTAGGGTATATTAGTGTGGGACTTAAAAAAAACAACTTTCTCTGCAATTTGAGCTATTTGGGTTCTCAGGTCTATAGTTGAAACAGCACCTATCTCTGCAATTTAAGGTAAAATTAGGGGCATGGGGGTGGTTTTAGGGTTTAAACAACACCTACTAGACTTGGATAACTTCAGTAGTATCTGCACATCCACCACACAATGAATGAATTTCAACCAAAGTTTCAATTGACCTTGCATAGCTTTTCAGCTTTACTGTTACATAAAAAGGGCAAACTGTTTTTCGGCATTAATCGAAATCTAACCCTAATAAGCTATTAACCTAATCACCTTTGATTTTCTACTGATGAATCCCTCTCTCCTCGTCCTCTGCTTTTCCGAAGCAAACTGGATTATTTTTCTCTTCACCTTTCTATGCAAAAGAATAAGGTGGGGGTGGTAGGTTGGTAACTTGTTCATGGTTTCTCCCTATTGAGCAAATCTAGGGAAAAACAAACCTGGAAAGTTTTAAGTAGCAAGGTGTACAAATTTGTGGGGGTAAATAAAAATTTACTTTCACAAACCTCTTTTTAAGAACCTGATGATTGATAGATGCTTGTTGTTGTAATAAACGGTTGTTGCGCACTGTATTTACTACTACCACTGGCTCCTCTGCAATGGTGTGCAATCGCTCAATGGTGATGGTGCTGGGGATGGTGAGGCCGTAACCGGCCTAATCACATTCTGCAGCTCAGATGGCCTTCGGGCAAGACGCTTGTTGGTGCGGTACTGCGTGAGAAGTGAGCGTATCATTGGCCCCAGATTCTCTTTCAATTTAATGCACACAAAGAAAATGAGGCGATAAGCAAATATCATTCCAAACAGAATCCAAAAATCTGCCCACTTCCCCCGCTTGGTTTGAATACCATAGATTTGTTCCACAACATAACTCCCAGGAATATCAGGACCAACCGCAACTCCATCCAACACAAAGTTCTTGAAGGTCAATCCAAGAAAGTCATTCTTGTACATTCCCTGTCCAAAATTAACAAAAATCTCAGTGTGGGAGAAATGGAATGAAGTCTGAAATTTGAAAATAACATTTATTTGCAGAATCAGTCAATCAATCAACATTGAATAAATAGTATTTATTTTTGTCAGATAAGGGGCAATACTAACCTGAAGAGCATACATATCAAAACCCATGTACGAAAGTGGGTAACGCCACAATGGCTTTGGTATATCCTTTGGCAATCGGAAGAAACCAGCTACCAACATGAAGATACCCTGCACACAACACAACCAGAAGAGGCATGACAATACACACAACCACAAAAGCTCTAACTTACTATAGGTGTAAGAAGCCTCTTGCAGGTGTAAGGTACCTCTTGCTACTACCACTAGACTCAGCTACAGCCTACCCTGGGGCTGTACCCTACACATTCTCCACCTACCTATGCTCATCAGTCTTTTGACTGCAAGATTGCATGGTTTGAGGGTCGTGGATTTTGAAAGATTGATTTACCTGAATCCCAGCACCGGTTATGATACCCATAAGAAAATTGGGGACAATGCTGGCTACAGCCATCATCAGACTTTCCACAATTGTGACTTGGACAAAGAGTGAAAGGACAAAATATCCAAAGTGGTCAAAACCCTGATGCAGTTGTGCCATGAAGTACACAATGGAGCTTGACACGAGTGAAATAAGGAAGAGGAATGGTAGTGATGACAGTGTGTTCCCCACCACAAAAGCCAACACGCCATAGTGTCCATTTAACCTCTCCCGATGGAACACCTGCACATCCAATACCGGTTTAAGAACACAAATGGTAACAAAAGAAATGCATGAGTAACTCAGCTAAATAAAATAGATGAACTAGAAAATAAAAATACAATCATCACTATGATAACTACTTTACCCTCGATATTTGTTTCAAAACTTGTGTATTATACAATCGACAGTTTGAGGATGGAAATGGTATAAATATAATTCAACCTTCATATCTTCAACAAAAGACGGGAAGCCTCCGATGGACATAAATGTCAGGAAGCCACCAACATATGCAATACAGCCTGCTCTTCCCTGTGCAACCCACCGAATGCTACCTGCATGAGTTCTCACTACAACAATAACCAAGAGAACCCAATTGGACACCAAGTAAATAACAAACATGAGGTAAATCCACTGCCTAAGCAGTTTTAGGGTTTTTTATTTTACAGCCATGTTTGAACCACCTCTTTGTTCACTTCCTGGAGAAGGGACCATTGGAGGCACTTCAGATTCTGTGAATGCAAAAAGAAACAATTGGGCAGGAGTGAGGTAGATGGGGGTACATTTTCCCTGACCCTATAAACCTCAAGGGTGATGCCCCAGGTTTGGGTAACCTACTGATAATCGGCTAATTGTACTTATGAATTGTCTGGATAAATTATCACCCTACTGTTGCTTCTGAAGAGGAGCAGTAGAACTTCTTGCTCTCCACCTAGTTGATCCATGATCTGAAGAAGGGTAGGAAGCTTAGGGTCACCCAATGCATAAGCTTAGGATCATAGTGTTCTGGTGTGTGGGAGGGGGGGTGTTTGTGCTCAGTGTCTACTACCCCACCTTACTCCTGGTCAATGGTACTTAATGGGAAAAACTTGTGTAAGACATGGAACCAAGGAAATTGTCTTTACCAAGATGGAGCTGAATTCCAGGCCAACTCTCCAGTATATGGTACCCAGGCAGATAGAAAGCACAATATAGATTACAAGGCGGAGCCAGTAGTAGCCAATGTCCCGGCTCATGTTCACAAACGAGCGACGGGTCAGTGTAAAGCTCTGCCTGAAAAATCCTGCCTGGCTTCCACCTGATTCTAGCACCATCCCTTGCTGCAAACACCTCAATCCACCACCCTCCCACATGTGAGTGCGAGATTGCTCATTGCCACAGCCAATAACAGTTTTGAACCACCTAAGATCTGGCTTGGCACAAATTTTACCCACTTGTCTCCATTGCATCAACTCCCATTGATGGTCAAGAAGAATAATCAAAATTAGTGGCTTTCAGTAATGGCACCTCGGGGCCAAGAATTGTCAAGGTAAAATTAAAAATGATTCAAATTAAATGGTGAAATTTTGTAGGTCTGGTTGTTGAGGTACATATAATTAAAAACCCAGATCTTTTATGACATATAATTCCTCAAGGTAGTAGACATTTCTTACAGTTTGGAGAATCTCCTGAATCCGTAACTTTGATGCCATTGCATACTCGCTGTTCTGGTATGCCTCAACCAAAATCCTTACCACTTGTGGAGTGGGCATCCTGTTCAGCAGGTCTGCAGTCTCCAAATCCTTGGCCTTTTGGAAATCATCAACCCACCCAAACAGCAAACAAATCAGCCAGTCCATCATTCCAATGTCAAGCCTATTCATCACCTCAAAGCTAACTGGAGCATAATGAGAATCTGCACGCCCAAATTGGTTATTAAGTCACAAGTTACACACAACCTCCAACATTCCTTTCATTAGTGGGTTATGTTGACTCTGCAAAAACCTACATCAAAGGTACCAACATCAACTCTCATTAGTCCAATGATTCTGTAACCCTATTGCTTCTTGGATGCCTGGTATCCAGTTCGAGGCCGCCAGTTACTGGAAATAGCCTCCGTGCTCCTGCACCTTCGCTATTTTCAGTAACTGGCTACTGGCCTAAAGCTGGTTATCTAGTCCATACCATGTAGGGCACGCTCAGGACTTTGGAGCAAGATTGTAAGATAGGTTGTATCCATCCAGAGTGCAATGAATGTTCATGGATAGCTAGGTGTCTTGTTGCATTTACTGGACCAGTTAGGTACTCACTTTCATCTTAAAAGATCCCTGTAGGGAAGCTTTCACTTGATCAAAGTCAGCATTGATGGCACGCAGAAAGTGATCTGATGGACTGCGGAGAGCGGGACATGGGAATCCAGATGCTGCAAAGTGCTGAAAAACCCCACCACATCCCAATCCAATCAAAAATCCTTGTAAATGGAAAAAACCAATGTAGACATGGTGGGAGAACAAGGTTCAAATGTAGACATGACGGAGAACATCTGTCCATCATCACAAACGACAGAGATAATAAAGCCATGCAATGCTGATGCTTACCTCACGTGCTGCTTTTGCTTCTCCGAAATAAACAAGTCGCCCTCCGGAAAGAAGTGTCAAGTTGTCAAAGAGCTCAAAGACTTCACTGCTGGGCTGATGTATGGAAGCAATCACCGTGCGCCCATCTCTTGCCAAGTTCCTCAAAGTTGATACCACAAAGAAAGCTGCAGCACTGCACCACCCAAAAGTAAAAATAAAAATTCCCTTTAAGTCAGATCAGTACCTACTAGATAGTTATCCAAGGTCAGCACTCACTCACACAATCTAAGACCTTAGAACATAAGATTTAGAACTGACTAATAAGCCACTGGTACCTACCAGGTAGCTATTAGTGGGCAGGCGCCTACTGACCTGTCTAATCCAATGGGTGGGTTCATCCAAAACCCTCCTCATGCCATGTACAAAGAAAACAGCTTGGTTGATTTCTGCTACTGGTGGGTACCTCCTATTGGTAGATACCTAATGGATCTGTCCTACCAGGTACCTATTGGTGGGTAGGTACCTACTGACCTGTCTAAGCCACTGGTGGGTTCGTCCAAGAAGAGCAGGCGAGGTCGTGTGAGGATCTCCAAGGCAATGCTGAGACGTCGTCTCTCGCCGCCACTGAGGCCACGTAGATGCCAGTTCCCAACAGGTGTATTCCTGCACTCCATCAGACCCATCTCACGGATCGTGCTCTCCACAATTGCCTTCTTCTCTGCTCGTGGAATCTTACTGGAAAGCCGCAAACTCGCAGAGTAGTACACAGTTTCATTCACAGTCAAGGTTCCTATAAGATCATCTGATTGCGTCACATATGCCTGCAGAAACATGAAAGAAGATCACAAATCACAACCCACCCCCAAACCTCAAAACCACAAATGATATCTGAGACGACAGAAAGAAAGATCACAGACCATAACCCAAAACAGATGATGTCTGAGATGGCATTGGAGATGTGTTTTGATGATGTCTGGGATGGCATTTGAGATGTGTTTTAATAAATTTGTTATTCAGAAAAGATTCATGAATTGAAATGATTTTGTGGGAAAAGACATTTACAGCAATTCCATAAGACAAATTGGTTTTCCGACGTCCATTTAGTAGAACTTCTCCAGTCTGTGAGGCAGTTTTGGCCAATCTTCCTGCAGGCAGAGAGGCACACACACACAACAAAGACAGACCAAGAAGCATCATAAGCTACCCAAGTGAGCCGAGGCATTTTTTCTCTTCTTCTTCTGATCTGGATACTGGGTTCAAGACTGCAACAAGCAATGCTGTTTCAATTGATGATCACCAAACTTCTTCAAGGGGGTCTAGGAAAATGCACAATGAAAGCCCAAGAAGCTTATGAGCTTTTCTCTTTTTTCTTAAATGCTTCTTAGGCACCCATTGCAGAAATCTTGCAGATCTGGATCTTCTGAAACGTGAGAGGGATCGATCTCAATGCACCTGCTAGTGTGTCAAGCAAAGTCGATTTCCCACTTCCTGATGGACCCATAATTGCCATGATCTCACCTGGCTCCGCATAGCCTGCCCACCACCCACAAGTGCAAAGTACCTAACTCAGAAGTCTGTCTGAACTCAGATGCTGCTACTGGCAGACAGAAAGGACCACATGTCTGCCTGTCCATGCATCAGCTTCTTGGTTCTGCTGAAAGAAGAAATGAATTGCTGAAACCACAGGAAAAACTCAAGAAGCTGATGCATGGACACAGAGAGACAGAGAGACAGACAGACAGACAGACAGACAGCAGCAGCAGCAGCAAGTTTTGAGATGAATGGTTTTGTGGTACCAGTCAAGCCTTGCAAGATCGCTTGCTTGGAGCCTTTGCCAGTGACAGTCACCCACAAGTCTATCCATGTGAGCCTGGCAGAGAAGTCATGCGGACTGGGGACTGCAATGCTGGTGCTTTCGGCTCTAGCTTTCCACAAAGACTCACTCAGTGGAGACAAGCCTCCTACTGGTGGTCTTCCTGCTGCATATAATGCTGCAGCTGCTCCTCCTCTTCCTCCTGCCTGATGCACACCATTTGGAGCCGCCATAGTGCTTGCTCGGTAGCTATCTCTCTGTCTCTCTCACTCACTCAGTTCTTGGGCCCCGATCGATCCAACAACGCCGCCGCCGCTCTTCCTTGCCACAGCAGTCGGGAGCAAGAAGAGACTGAAGACTTGGGTCTGGCTCAAGACAGAACAAGAACGTGGATGCACCTGCAGCAGAAGAGGATGTACAACAAAAATATTACGGTGCATCTTCTGATCACAGCAAGCAGATCACCGCAAACAGCCACCCATGATCTCACAAGCTGCTCCTGACGCTCATGAACACGTCGTTGAGGGCTAGCTTCATCACTACTACTACTACTACTCCATGAGCTTCTTCTTCGGTGGTGGGTGGTTTCGAACTTTCTTTCTTCCTCTCTTGTTCGTCTTTGGAGTTTGAGTAATGCTGCAGCAGCAGCAGCGGATCATCAAAAACTGCCCCCAATACTCTCCTTCCTTCCTGCACACACCTGATGAGCCTTTGATCTGAGACTCCAGGACAAGCAAAGCAAAGCAAGATAGCAACTGCCGCACCTTTTTCAAACTACAACAACATATTGTTTTCTCTTTCGCATGTCATGATCTCCCAAGTCCTGCAGTTTTTTTAACATACAATACCCTTGATCTTTGCAAGCATATCTGAAGCTTATCTGTTTCTTGCTGCATTGCCTGGAAAAAAGGGGGAAAAAAAAAACTGAGCTGCAGTCTATCTATTTATCTATCTATCTAACTCCTTTCCTAAGTTTCTTGCTCTTCTTCCAAAGCTGCTTACACTACCATGGTCCCCATGCATACATACAAATGAAAACATAAAAAAAAACTGCAGCTCATTCAGCAGCATGCAGACGTCGACAAGATCTCTCATTCATTCAGCTGCATGCAGACGCATAAAACGAACTGATACGAAAAAGGAG
>Ga0209611_10013121_pt1 | contig 11459 bp, 13 predicted proteins | sample S1TSphgellanicum_3_FD_187693 | JGI IMG/M metagenome (GOLD analysis project Ga0209611, IMG submission 187693) | Host-associated microbial communities from peat moss isolated from Minnesota, USA - S1T2_Fc - Sphagnum magellanicum MG (SPAdes) (version 2) | ecosystem: Host-associated > Plants > Peat...
AACCACCTATTATCCTAACCAACCCATAGGACACCTATCTTGAAGTTAAAGATAGGTCACCAGGGTGAAACCCAATGCCAACGCAGTTCAGTTGGGGTTAGATCCACACCTGAGTCATACACAGGGTTTCCAATGGATGGGGTTATTAGGTTCATCCACCACCTCTGAGTTGTAACAGGCTTTCAGTACAATGGATGCCGTTACGTTCATCCACAGCTACTGAGTTGTAACACACGTGGACAATGGATGTGGTAGGGTTCATCCACAACTACTGAGTCATAACACGAGTGGACAATGGATGTGGTGGGGTTCATTAATAACTAAGTCATAATCAGGCCTTCTAATTGATGGTTAGGTTCATCCACAACTGAGTCAGAACAAAGCTTCAATAGAATGGCCCGGGTAGGTTCATCCACAAATAGAGCCAGATCAGGGCTTCGAATGGATGGCCCGGCTAGGTTCATCCACAACTGAGTCAGAACGGGGCTTCCAATGAATGGCTTGAGTTGGTTCATCCACAAACAGATCCGTTGAATGGGTGTTCCAATGGATGGCCCGGCTAGGTTCAGCCACAACTGAGTCAGAACAGGGCTTCCAATAGATGGCCTGGATAGGTCCACCCACAAACTGAGCCAGAACAGGCTGCCGATGGATGATAATTTTGGGTTCATCCATCGACGCTTGCTTGTTCACACGCTAATCATCCTTGCCGCGCACGCACGCGCACTGATCACGCGTCGTCGTCGAGAGCACCAAGCGTTGCGAAATTTTCTCGACAGAAAAGAAAAAAAAGGGAATCCCGCCAAGAAAGCGACCGTGGAAGACGACGACGAAGACGACGACGATGAGGGCTGCAGGTAAAATCTGGCGATGGTGGGACTCGGGAGTGGATAATGCGCGTGGTCAACTAAATTACAGTAGCGTAAGCAGCATAATTTTGACGCCGGCACGTTGCAGAATTAGTGGGGACCGCGAGGATCAGTACGCAAAATTAGTGCTGCAGCAAACTGTAGGCCCCGCGTAATTTAAGTAGTCTATCCGGCCGGCGCTCTTGGCGTGCATCCCAATCCAAAAAGAATTGCAAACTGGTGGCCACCTGGCTGCACAATTTCTAACGGGATGAGCATTGAGATCATGAGCTTGTGTTATACGTCTCCTGCTACGGAGTTCCGGCTACTGCAAGCAAATCCAAACCCTAAACCCTAAAGTAAGCTTTCCAGACCCAAAAAGAAAACGCAATTCTAAACCCGAAACCCTAAACCCATGTGTACGTCGCCTACTAATCTTTCCAAACCAAAAAAAAGGAAGGAATGCCATAAATGGGTCATGACGCGAGGCAAGAAAGCTGCAGGAAGTTTAATAATTTTAGTCTAGTTTAATCTGCAAGCAGCTGTAGCTTTAGAGAAGCATCCGTCTGAGCTTCCAATTACAGATCATATCTGCCGGCAGCAGTTGCTGCATGCTGGGGTCGAGTCAAGATCAGGCCTTGAATTTAGTAATTAAGTCTACTGTTGTTGCACTAGTGCTGTTGTTACCGCTCATGCTGCAATATGGCAACTTGCATAGATCCTTCGCAAGCTTTCCTTCAATTTGAAATTTGAAAGCAAATCCAAAGGAAATCCAGAAGCATCTCTTCTAGTGTAGAGTTATATTATTCTGGTATAAAAGATCTGTTCATGCTGATCAGCATCTGCATCGTGTATTAAGCTGCATATCAGTTGCTCCAACACCCATTCAAGCAATTAGTGAGTTCAAGTGATCTTAGACTGCATATTCAGCAGCATTATAACTTCGATCTTGTCTATAATTCAGGTCTAGAAATCGAGTTCAGGCTCTCGCGCGCGAGCGCAGTTGCAGCTGTGTTCCATTTGTTAGTTTCGGGTTTTGATCTAGAGCTAATTGTCGAGTTCAGCAGCGCCTGCTCACTAGTACTACATCTGCAACTGCCAATATGCAGTACCCCTACAGATCTTCAGAGTATGTCGAGGGGAGTGAATACTATCCTCCGGCTAGGTACCCAGCAGCAGGTGGATATTACTACGATAGAGAGAGATTAGGAGATGACTATGTGGTCGAGCCTGGAGTATACTCTGGGCTACGTCCAGGAGCAGCTGCATACGAGTCGATCAGCGATGCGCGCCGGCCATATTACGTCCCGCGGCGTTCTGATTATGTGTATGGAAGAGATGACGCGTTCTATGGAGCTCCTGGGTATGGGGCGCGACCCCCAGTGCAGTATGTGCGACCTGGGGCACCGCTCATCCCGCCAGTAGTTTACAACGAGGGGCGGCTACTGGAACCTGCAGCAGCAGTGCAGAGTTCTGACTTGGGATTAGGGGCGCGTGACTCTCGCATCGTGGACTCGACAGACTACCGGGCAGGCTATGGGAGGCCGGATTTCACAGCTCCGTATGTAGCAACTGGAGCGGTCGCCGATGGAGCTGTAAGCTAATTTTTTCTCTTTGCTTCAATCCTAGTCTCACTCGCATATTTTGATCCGAACCTGCAACTAGTTTAATTCTAACTATATAATAGAGCTGGTTTCTTCAATTCGAGGCTTATCTTATGAGATTCACCCAATTATGTCGATTGATGATCATGCAGGCGGAGGCTGAAATCGAGAGGCTGGAGAATCGACTAGAGCGCGAGCGGCGGCACAAGCATGAAGCTGAAGCAGTGGCAGCTGCAGCTTCTGCTTATGGCCTTTACGAGCGTCACGAGAGGCATAACTTGGCTGACGAGTATAACGGCAGCGGCTACTACTCTGATGGATATGATGAGGGTTATAGGAGCAGAAACTCTTCCCATCATCCCCGCCACCACCGCCACCACCGTCTGAGGAACCTCTTCGGCATTGATTGATCAATAACTGTATCTCAATCTTCAGATCAATTCTCCCTGCCACTGTAGAAAATTCTTCAATAACAGAGTTGAAATCTTAATGTGATACATAACTTTTAGCTTAGATTCCTGCAGCAAACATAGCAAGTGTGCAGCCGACAATCCACCCAGCTGGAGCCTTCTGGGATTGTCCATTCAACTTTTTGTAACTGCTGCTATTTATTTCTTCCCTCAGAAATTGGATGAATTTGCAGGTGTGTTGTACTACTGCATGTAGGATTCTGTTTCTCTGATTTTGATTCAACTCAGAAACATGAAATTAGTTTCTGTACAATATGTGTACAATGTTTTCTAGCAATTTTTGGTTCTAGTTTGAGTACCCAGAAGGCTGGCAGCAAACTCTTGAGACTTTGCTCAATCAAGTGATCACCTTGCATTTCCAGATCTCATTAGGAGCTTGAGATCTATTTAAAGCATGTCCTTTGTAAAAGAAAAAATTCCAAATAAGGAGAGAGTGTCTCCAGAGTCCTCATGTTCAATGTTCATACAAATTAGTCATAGCTACAAATTTGATGACAAAATTACTCTTTTTGTCACTGATCATCTTTAATTTTTTGAAGGTTTTGGAACTTTTGTTGTTCACAAATGCTATTTGCTACTTTGTGCTCTAGTATATGAGTCTTAAATCAAGGATTCAGATCTGTGTACTAGTTTGCTTTCTTGAAGAGGTTGATGCGTCCATTGCATTTGAGTCTTGAATTTTATTTGTGTGTTTCTTAATTAGCAACTCCATAGTAACATTTGATGATTTCCATCTCATGGAGTGTACTCATCATCTTGTGAGTGTTAACTGCTTTCGAAACACTGCACAGATGATCTGCATTATGCAAGAATATCATGAGCTTGGGAATTTGAAATTTGAAACACTAATATAAAAATCACAACTCAGTCAGAATTCGGAGCTGTGAACTAGCCTGAATCTCACCATGGTGCCAAATTTCCTAGTGCCTCTCAAGTTGGATTTCCATTGAAGCTTAGACTTTGCATAAAGCTCCTGCATGTGCTGCCGATGGATCAATCAATAGATCTAGTGTTTTCTTATTAAGAAAATAGTTTTTCTGGGGCAGTCAATCAACCTCTGCTGCAGCAGACTGATCCCTTGAAAAATTTCTATAAATTTATGTTAGCCAAAGGTAGCATAATTTATATTCATCTAGACTCTCTTCTTTGCAAGAAGGTTGAGGGTTTTGGGTCATAGTGGAATTGCCTCTTTTTTTCATGATTTGTAAGATTGAATTTCCTTGCACCACATGAACTATTTCAATTGGGTCGCAAGAATATGGACATTTTCATAGCATGTGGCTAATCTAAATGTCAAGATGGGAGTTATGGAATGCTTTTAATTTTTCTCTTAAGGCATGATTCAAGCTGCCCACCACCCTGCAAATAGTAGCTCTTGTCATTTCTTGCACCTGGGTGCCACATTTGATTCTGCTGGAGCTCCAGTACAAGCTCTCAAAATGAAATTATCTCATGAATTCTTTACCTCCCACTTAGGTACATACTCCATCTTCAAATCACTGAGCTGATCCAATCTCCCACTCCTCTCGTTTTTGTGATTGCTTCATTCATAACTCTTGAATCCTGATACACCTTCCACCACCTCCATATCATGCAGATAAACCTTCACTCCAGCAAAGTTGCCTTGGTTGTAACATGTCACTTGTGCCAAAAACATTGCCATATCATAATATCCATACATATCATTATCAAAATCATCATAGAGAAAATTTTCCAAAGTCCTTGACTCATCAACACCCCTCAAAGATTCCAGAAAAAAGACATAAAAGCTATTTGCCTTCAACAATGCAACAATCCTAACCCTACCCTCTGGTTTTTTTGTCTACAGTCCCACTGATTGGTACATAGTCTTCCGGATTTTTTTTCATTATTTAATTCCTTCTTGAATCTCCAATTTGCGGAAACTATGCTTGCAACTCTCCAGGTACCACAGCAAATAAAAAGCCCGGATGAAGTACTTAAGATAAGAAGTTTTCTTGACTCCACACAGAGTTACCCAGTATGAAAATTCTAATGGGTTGTGAAGGTTCCTTCTTCAATCAGTGCAAATGGTTTGAACAAGTTTGGCAAGTTTGGAACTCCAAACCACATGTTCATCTAAAAATTGGTTCAGAGCTTCCTTGCTGAAATTGAGATACATGGTGTCATGTGGAAGTGGAGACTCTGTAGATACCTTTCAAATGTGTAAACTTGTTAGCTGCTTGATTGCAGACTCATAAATTACTTGATGCAGTTGTTATCAAATTTCTTTTTTCCATTCTCCATAAAAGGTTGTGTACAAGCATTCTGATAAGAGACTTCAATTATGCAACTGGGGTCAGTAAACCATCTATCTATGAAGGAAGGTAGTTTGTTTTGTTTTGTTTTGTACCCATGAGACCCACCAAACCGGGATGCTTCAGATCGCGTTCTTGGTCTCTTTGGAAAGCTCTCGATGAGTAGGGGTGCATCGGCTTGGTTTCATAGCGTTTGGACTTGTGGTGCAAAAGTTCTTGAATATTGAATGATTTCTTCACTGAAAATAAAATAAAATAAAATCGTAGGTGAAAATCTCAGAGGGAATGTGGCTTTGGCGTTGTTGGAAAGATCTCGATGAGCAGGATTTATTGGAATTTATTTGGTAAGATTTGGATTCAGAATGTGGGAGATATTGATTTTAAAGTGATTTCTGCCGCTAGAAAATTCAAATAAATTCCAAAAAAACAGGTTTTGGAAGGAAAATTCAGTTGAGGACCTGGTAACACTTGGCCACACTAGTAAATCTAAAATGACAATTGCTGTCATAAAATTCATTACTTAAAATTGAAAGCTTGTGTGAACTCAGATTTGTTTAGTCAATGGTGTTGAAGTCAAATTTAAGAGATTTAATTAATTCTGAATTAAACTGTTAATTAATTAAAATTTAAAAACTTGGTAGTTGGGATTAAGTTTTTTTGTTTTGAATTTGAGACAAAACATTGTTAACATCTATTTGTTGGATTATCTAATAAAACAAAATATCAATAATATTTATTTTTACATCTAATAAAATTGAAAGCTTGTTGAATTGCAAATCAATTCTGAACTCAAATTTTCAACTTTCAAATGATCAAAATTGCTTAATTTTGAGTTTATAGAAAATTCAAAATTAACTAAATACATTAGAATAATCCTGAAAAGACTCATGCTCTTCTTTGAAACAAGCTAAAATTTGAAAACAAAAGAGTCTCAGTTTTGTCCTTAATATACTTGGTTCAGATTGCATCTATTTAATAGAGTTGTTAATAAAGTCATCCCAGCTTTGGACGTTAGTTTGACCCTTGAACCCTTGTTTCATCCCCAATTTGAGTGTAGTCGTAAAATGAGCAAAAATTGAGTATCATTTCATGAAATTGGGTATCAGTTCAGAAGATTTGCAGGATCTTATTGTGACAAGGCTTTCATTTTATGAAGAGTATGAGCAGCAATCAATCAAGGCATGGGTAATGCAAATCCAAAACTGGGGATGAAACTCGTACCAGGACCACCTTTGGCGAGAAAACTAGTTTGGTCCCTTGTATTTTCTCTTTTGCACTGTTTTCATCCTGGCTTCCCATTTCCCAGCACCCCCAGTTTGAGGTGCTTTGCAAATAACTCACCATTGGGCTTTTATGAATTTCATCCAGTGTTAACAAAAACAGTGTATTCCCTCTTGTGTACTCAGACATTTTACACACATATTCAGGGCCAACCTACAAAGCACATTAAGTGCAGGCCAATGCTTGAGGAGAGGCGCATTCCCGAAGTAATTGAGAACCAGATACTCAAACAATGACACTCTATGATGCTAAGGGCTTAGGTGAATCAGAATTCTCCAGATTTACTCTCATCGAACATGAACATAACCTTTTAATGACATTGTTTCATCTCAAAATGCTTTCACCAACCCAGAAGCTTGCACAAGATTAGAATCTCAGCCCAGTTTCTTATCTGACAAATGTGACAAATGTATGATTTCCCACATCTGTAAAATATCAAGATCAAGACTAACTGCAGATGAAGACTAACTGCAATTCTTATGGCAATTTCTTATCTTAGAGTGTTCACAACTGTACTCACTCCCATCCCACCACAGAACTAGCTTCTTAGAAATATATATATCTCAAGCATCGTTATTCTTGAATTTCAGGATTGCTCAAGAACCCCCTTAATTCTGTATCAGCTTCACCAAAAGCCCATTCTAATAACTAGAACCCTAACTCTCCAATGCAACTGAAATTCGAAGATCAGAGTTTACACTATAAGCATTCTGCTTATCAGTGTATCTGAAATGCAAACTACAACTTGAAAACAATCACAAAGAAACAAATTGACTTGAAATACTTAGCTTTCCTCCAAACACCAAAAGATGGTTGGCCTTGAGCAAAATTCCACTCATTATAGTCAGTGCTTCACACATTTCTTGTTATCACAAAATCTCCCAAACCAATCAGTGCCACAAGTCCTCAATCCACCATGAATAGTAGTAAGAAAACAAAGATGATAAGCTTGCAAGCTCACCACTAAAAACCACAAACTAGGCACTGATGTTTCTCTTTCTTCCATGAAGAATGCAAGTTCCTAAAAATGTAATACAATCAAACAAAACAACATTTACTTGATGAACTTGGGCACATGACACAAAATGATTAGCCACTTTTGGTGAATATGGAGTGGTGTGCCCCAACCAAAAATGCAAACAAGTGGTGAAACATCTGCCAACAAACACACAAATGCCAATAAATGGCCTTGGGCTTATTGGTAGCTGACAACTTTTCACCAAAAAAATACACCATGGCCTTTCCAGAGAACACAGTGTACAGAGAACACAGTGTCCTCATTCTCAAGTTACAAAGATTCCAAACTCTTCTTCTTTCCAAAGATTCCAAACTTTTTCATATTTTTCATACTTGCTCCAAGTTTTCATTGTTTAGCTTTGTGTTTTAAGTTTACTTTTTCCCATATGTTTTCATAGTCTTCATAATCTCTCTTACTTAGTTCTTAGTTCATTTTTTCTTGTATTTTTTCTTAGTTTTCATACTTTTTTTAGTTTTTAGTTTTCAACCTTAAATTTAGTTTTCAATCCAAGTTTTCAACTTCAAATTTCAATTTAGATTTTAGATTTTTAATTTCTTCAAAATTCATTTTCACAATGGATCCCACTATAGTCAAAAGGGTTCTATTAATTTGAATGCTACCTTTTGTGACATTGGGCAATTGTGCACTGTTCAAATAACAAGTGTAATTTTGTTCTTAACAGTGATCCTTCAACAAGGTAGCCATTTGTAAATGCAATTTTGCGTAGGAAAAGATCTTCATCTCAATTGTGTTGGAAAGAACCTAAGCAACATGTCTGATGGGATTTTGTGAAGAGTACAATATGGCATACAACCCTTGAAATGAGGCCTAGGAAGTTCATGGGTTATTATAAAATGAATTTTGAAACTTTTATAATTTAGTCAAAGAATTGACACTGTTTCTTCAATCCCAATGTGTGAACCTTGTTCTCCCCACAAGTAAAAATAAGAAAAATCGTAGCCATTGTGATTTATAGGTTGGCTCATGGAAGTAGTGCCGCACACATGGCCAATCAGTTCAATGTGAAAGCATCAATTGTAAGGAAATATGAGGACATAGTCTGTGATGCCCTATGTGATAAAAACAAGTTGTTTAGCAAGTATATTAGTATTCCATCTAGTGATTATCTACAAAAATTATAGATAATTTCCATGATCTTATAGACTTGCTTAATATTTGTGGGGCCATAGATGGTACTCACATACCATTAGCATTTTTCCCTCTCAAAAGAGTGACACTTGTGGCTAGTGATTTTCATAGCATTGTGATGCAAGCAATTTGCAATGTAAACAAAAAAATTTGGAATGTCTGTGCTAGCCAACTTGGTGGATTCCATGAGAGTGGGCAATTCAAGATGTTAGTGTTTATAGATAGCTTAGGAATCATGAGATTTTACAAGAGCTAGTGGTGGTTGTTGGAGGTGTGAGATGTACACCTTATATCATTAGTGATGTAACGTACCCAATTCGATCATACTTACAAAAAATTGGAAGACTCGTAAATGTGGATAAATAGAAATATGATTCTATTATGAACTCAAGGAGAGTGGTCATCAAAAATGTTTTTGGATCTTTGAAAAACAAGTGGCGCATATTGAAACATTTTAATTTGACGGTTGTTATAGCTACAATAGTTATTGTTGCTTGTTGTGTTCTTCACAATTATTGTTTCAAATGGGGTGCACCTAAATTGAATCTTCCAAATGTAAAAGCTCCTCAAAACAATCTCCAAGGATTTGGGGATAGATTGCCAATAATTAAAGAAGGAGAGATTGCAAAGGTTGAAGGAGAATAATTTAAAGTTGCTTTGTTTGAGTAATGGTTGATTGATAACCCAATTGAAGAATATATTATTCGCATGCATTACCATTTGGCCTTCAATTATTTTTACTATATAAAAACACAATTGATACTAAAATGCAATGATAAAACAATGAATAAAACATTTGAGTTTTATTACCATGGACCAAAATGCAAATACATTTTTAATCACATCAATCTTGTGAACAAAATTCCAAGCCACAACAAAGCATTCAAGCCTTTATATAATTTTATAAGAAATAAACACCACAACTACCCTAATGCCCATGGTCAAGTTCAAAGTGCATATAGTTGTCATTTAAAAAAAGCTTTAAGTTCTTACTTCAGCAAACAATGTTGCCATTTGCAATTGACCTTGCACTATCAATTCTCTACTTGCCTCTTCACTTTGAAGCATCTATGTTGCAATTGTTTTAGTTATTTCCATCTTCATCTTTTCTATTTCTTTCACACCTTTTGAATTTTTTTTAATGCCATCAACAATTGTAAAGGAACCTACATCTAATTTTCTTTTTTTATTTTCCATTCTTTTGTTGGCTTTGCCTTACACACTAGGCAATTTACAAGCCTTAGTTCATGAAGTGTCTAAGCCTACAAATGGAGCATGAACCTCTTCTTCATTCCCATGACCAAAAACAAGAGTTTGCTACGGTGGACTAAAGTGTTCTTGAATGCCATGTGTCACATCATCTTCAGTCACCTCAAAAGTTTGAACCTCAGAATGTGAATGTAAATTATGCATTCCTTGATCAATTGCATTGGGAATGCCATTAATCTTGGTTGTGCCTCCAAACATTTGATCAAATATTTCAAATCATGGCCAATTAGAAGGAGTTAAAAGGGGATGCATTAGTCACTTGACTTTTCTTCTTTTTAGTCTCATGCTTATTTTCATCTTGCTCCACTTGTCACACACTTGCTTCCAACTCCGATGCACTCTCAAAAGATGTGAATTCAACTGCTCTATAAAATCCTTCCAATTTGATTCCGAGAAAGGTTTCCAATTGTGCTCTAGAATTTCTTTTCATAGATATTTAGAAGAAATTGAAATTGTGCATTTGTTCACAACTTGCTTGCATTGTCTTGAAGTCTTAGATGTCTTGAAACAATACTTATTAATATGGAAGAGGAAGCACCTTGTTGATTATCCATCAATAAATTGAAAAACAAATAAAGTGAAAAGGTTGGGGAGTTGATGGACGGTGACCTCTATAATGCAAATTGCTTGTGTCTATAGTGCTAAAAACCTTAGCATGGGCAAAATGGCAAAGAATAAGTCTAGAGGACACATGAGCTGAAAAACCAAAAAACTGAAGCATTTCCTTGTATTGCAACAGTGGTTTTTTATGACAGGGAAAGGCAGTTTTTGTGCGTGTTTGTGGTTGTAACTTGTTAATTTACCTTAGTGAAGGGAAAGAACAAAACAAAGCAAACTTGTGATTTGCATCCTTGCGATCACTATATTGACAACACTAATCAAGCTAACAAAAGGTGAATTCATTGGTCGAAACTCATTATTTTCCCTTATGTGCCCATATTTAATGAATGATCATTGTGACCCATCAGGAAGTGGATTAAGCCCATAAACATTTGCCCTTTTTAACTTTAGGTTTTCCCTTTACAAAACTGAGCACTTTGAAAAGTCCACATGTTACTTTCCAAAATGCTTACGTCTTGGGGGTTTAAATACAGTAGAACCTCCCTATAAGGTACAACCTATATAAAGTACACCTCTGCAAATAGTATAGAAATTTTAAAATAGCGCAAACCCCTTTATTTATCTATATTCAAGCCTCTCTACAAGAAGTACACCTCCATTAAGTACTGAAAGTACACCAACTTGAGGCCATGGAGTGGTCATGCAATTCCGTATAAGGTACATTTGTTTCTCTTTGGCATTGATTGTTCTTGCTGGCAATGGAGCCTGAGAAGAATAAGCGAAAGGTGGTGGATTTGAATAAGAAATTGGCCATCATCAAACATCTTGATGAGAGACATAGCACCAGAGCTATTGCTGATAAGTTCAACATTTCCAAAGGAATAGTCCAGGTTGCTAAGGAGAATAGTGACTTGATATTAAAGGAAGCAAAAAACAATCGTTCCTTATCAAAAGCAAAAATTATCAAGCAGAGCAATGTTAAT
>Ga0209611_10013124_pt1 | contig 11459 bp, 8 predicted proteins | sample S1TSphgellanicum_3_FD_187693 | JGI IMG/M metagenome (GOLD analysis project Ga0209611, IMG submission 187693) | Host-associated microbial communities from peat moss isolated from Minnesota, USA - S1T2_Fc - Sphagnum magellanicum MG (SPAdes) (version 2) | ecosystem: Host-associated > Plants > Peat...
GCAATAAAGGGTAGGGTTCATTTTATAAAAGACTTTGTTATGAAGGATCTGACTTTAGTTCATGTGGTTTGTTGGAGTGTGGAGTCCCAGGTTTGGAACTTGGAAGTCCGGATATTGAACTGGCATAAATTACAACTGTAGGATGTTTAGGAATTGGTGAAGAAATTGATGTCTGAAATTATCAGGTGGCAGGCTAGTGAAGCTCACTAATTGGATCCCTAATCGCTGTATATGGCTTTGGAATATAAGAAATTCAGAAGTATAATTTAGTCATGGAAAGAAAAAATTAAACAAATGACTTTCTTTCTGCAGAACTAATGCCCACATTACACTAAAACATACCCACAAATGAATTCTCAACCACGGTAAGCTCATTGCTGTTCATTCATCATTGTGACCAGAAAAATCTTGGCATACTTTGCAAATCTCTTCATCATCTGTTACATCAATGTGGTGAAGGTATTAGGCTTTCACTCCACTAGATGGAAACCCACTTTTGTAAGAGGGCTGATTCTAGGAAACTTTATCTGAACAAGCATGAGGTTGCAAGCAAACCTTCTAATTCCATGCATAAATGCCTTTCTCCCATTTTGCAAAATAGGAGATTCATGTTCCAACAATTCATGTTCATTACAAGCTCTAATCATGATAAGATTTGTCCACCTGAATGTGCAGGGCTTGGAACATGTCATTAATAGCAGCCTCAACTTTAGACATGCTGATCAGTTTGCTACCTGACTGCAAGAACCCCTTCAAAAGCTTGTGATGCCTCTCTTTGAGAGACTTTTCTGGTTGAGATCAGATTGGAAAGAGAGGGTTGTGAGTGCTCTTCTACAACCTCCAATGAGCCACCTCCAAAGCTCCAATACCAGGCAAGCATCCCTAGATACTACTGCTACCTGGATCCACATCTCCTCCTGTTTTCAGGGTTGTTGCCCAAAACTTATCACATTACAAAAAATGAATGATTCTTCCCAAGTCTTCACCTCATTCTCTCTCTCTCTCTCTCCCTGTCTGGGCTCCAAATCTCTTCTCTGATGGATTTGTGTTGAATGTTGAAATCTACTTCATTAGCCAGCATAGAGCAATTGAATAAACCAGCTGCTTGCTTGCCATGCTTGCTCCCCATTCTGTGTTGAATCATGTATTTGCAGAACAGACATCTTTTATTCCTCAGTGTGTTTGATTACAGACACGGAAAGGTCACCATGATGGGATTGCACAGAAGATTCTGCAGAGGTTTGCAATGGCATTGGATATAGTCAAGATGCATGTCAGGCTGTTTTTGCTGATGAATTTCTGAAACCCATGTGTTCTACAAGTCACAGATCTGCTGCACTTCTGTAGGAGGAGAAAGATGATCTGATGCAGACTTTTGAGCTTTGACTTAAGATTCAGAAGTTTGAGGATGTGGTGTTGCTCGCCTCCAGCAATTTCACCACAGTTCCCATGGTGGGTCGAGAAGCAGGATCATCCTGAATGCAAGTGAGAGAGATTTCAATGAGCTTGATGGCTTGTTGCTTGTCAAATTCCTGACCCAGTTGTGCATCAATCAACTCCAGCAGCTTTTCAGTGTTCCCTTGCAAAGACAATGCCTTGGCAGGAACATAACATTCTTCACTCTCTTGTAGATTCTCAACATCTGCAATGTTGAGATTCCTCCTGCCAGTGCAAAGCTCAAGCAGCACCATGCCAAAGCTGTACACATCACTCTTTGGCGTTATGGGAGCATTGAGCAGCAACCATTCTCTTGCAAGGTAACCGCGAGTTCCTCTCATATTGCTAATCTTATTGCTGCGATCTTTCTGTAGCACTTTGGATAACCCAAAATCTGAGAGCTTTGCCATCATATGCTCATCAAGAAGAATATTTTCAGGTTTGATGTCGCAGTGAATGATCTGTCGGCTGCATCCTTCATGAAGATAAGCAAGACCTCGTGCCACTCCCAGAGCTATGGAGTATCTTGTGCTCCAATCTAGCAGCAGCACCTCAGGTCGGCTTGTTGGCTGGTCATTGAGGTCATGATGATCTGATCTAAAGAGGGATCGATCAAGTGAGCTTGATGCCATGTACTCATAGACGAGTAATCGATGCTGTGCTTCCATGCAGAAGCCTCGCAACCTGACAAGATTCACATGGTTTATGCTACCAATTGTTGCGACTTCCGCTTGAAACTGCTTCTTCCCTTCACCTGTATAAGCTCCTTCCAATTGCTTCACTGCTACTTGAGATTTGTCAGGCAGAGTTCCAGCATACACAGAACCAAAACCACCTGCACCCAGCTTCTCTTTGAAGTTCTGTGTCACTGATTGCAACTCCTTGTAAGTGAATCTTGGTGGTAAACTCGGCAGCATACCAAACAATTTCTCCTCTTCTTGCACTTGATTGCGGGCTTTTCTCTTCTGCCTTGATCTATACCACCAGATACAAACTACAATCCCAATGAGCATGCAAAAGAGACCAGCAGCAATTGCAACAGCTATCTTCATCTTCATTGCTGTTGAGCCAACCTCCTCACTGCCAAATTGTGCAGGAACAACAGATCCCGGTGAAGAAGGTGGAGGATTTGGTGTGGGGTTTGTCTGATTGACAAGGATCTTCAAGAACATGAGCTGATTTGGATCTGAGGTTCTCTGGATAGTTTGGACACGCCCTGGAATGTGGAAACAAGAGCCTGTATCGCTGTAATAGAAAGCAGCAACACAAGAACAGTTCTGCAGACATAAAGATTTGCATTCCTCGAGATCCAGATCCTCGAGTGGTTTTGAGTATTTGTTTGATGTGTAGTCAAATCCCACTGCCACTGACGATGATGATCCCATATCAAGGAATCCATAGGATAAGCTGCTGCTGCTGCTGCTTTTGCTACTAGAGTTGTCAGCAGCTGCTGATGAACTGCATGAGTTCTGATCCGGTACTTGTACAACCAAAGAAAAACAGCCTTGACTTAGATCTGAAGCATTCACAGGTTGGAAGGATGAAAGACAAGAGCAGGTGCTATTTGAGCTGCAGATACCATATGATCCACAGAAATTGGGGTAGTCATAGCCTGTGCTGAGAGCTGTGAAGGTGGTGTCATAGGATTCTCCCTGCTGAAGAGAGTAAGTGTGGAGATTGCCATCAGAATCCAACTGCATGTAAGGGAAGCCGGCCGCAGATTCTCCAGATGGATACTGGTAGATCACACTACCATCTGCAGCATACAACACAATGCTGGCATCTTCTTGTCCAGTGCTTGCATATGCTACATCTGTGAGATTGCCTCCAAAGTTTGTCTGGTTCAGACTCCAGTAGCACAAGGAATTGCTGCTGCTCATGTTGTCGAAGTTTGAGTAGAGACGAAGATCTCCATTCTCCAACACCATGGAGTAGATCCCACCCGCAAAGTCATTCTGTGTTGTACTTGCCGCCACTGCTCTCATGCCTGATCTACATACATCTCCCCCATCTACCTGATTTTATCCTTGACCCTCATGAAGCAGAAGAAGAAGAAGAAGAAGATGATGATGATGATAATGACAGCAAAAAAAAAAGGAATTGCAGGAAATGAGGTAAGTGTAAGCTTCACAATAGTACCTGAAATGCTGTGAATACAGAATCTGTGAATTGGGATGGTCGAAGCTTTGCCAGATGGAGTTATTCTGGGCATCGAGAAGCACCAAGTTGCCAAAACTGGTGAGGTACATAAGCTGTACACCCATACCTTCAGTGCCAGAATTCCAAAGAAGCGTCTGATTTTGTGGAGCAGTTCCGGCAGTAGTATTAGTATTCCCTGAGACCAACAACAGCTGCAGATCGCCATCACCTGTAAACTGCAAACTGCAGCTTGTTGTTGTCGAGTTCGCTGTGCCTGCTGCATAGCTTGTATCTAGAAGTGCACTCTGGTTGTAATAATTTGCTACCCACATCAGTGGGTATGAGCTTAGGGAGCTTGTCGAGTACATCTGCCGGATTGTAATTCTCGGAGGTGCGACTTCTAGCGACAAAATGTAGTTATCAGATTCCAGGATTGGTGTCATCAATGCTGAGTAATTGCAATCTATGATTGTCCCAAGTTTTAGCCCCACTGTCGATGGCAATGGCACAGCTGCTGCTGCTGCTGCTACTCCTACAGAAGCTTGATCCTCAATAACAGCAAGAACTACTAGGACACAAACCATGCACACGTACTTTGCAATGAACTGCAAGCAGAAGAATGACAAGAATGATTCTGTGGACTGTTGTGTAAGAAAGTTCTCTCCCTTGCAATCTCTTCCATGATTCCGAGCTTTCCTCAACAAAAGTCCAGGAAAGAATTGTTCACCCATCTACTTCAAATCCTTTCTCATCAACTCAAGTTCACACAGTTGATCACAACATGGGGACCATCAACCACAAGAAACACGCTTGGATCGTCAGCATCTCTTGCAATCTTCAGAGTTTTACAAGACCCAGGTGCAAAGTCATGAATTTCTTGCAATCTTCAGAGCTTTTGCAAGACCTGAAGATTCAAAATATTCTCTGCCAAGATTTGCGATTCATTTGCAAGTAAGTTCCATAAAAGAAAAAACACACGTTGAAGTGGTAACTGAGAAAGAAGCAAGATTGTTGAAAAAAAGGGAGTGAATGGGCAATTTCCTGCTAATGCAATCTAAACCTTCTTCTTCTTCAAGAGCTGTTGCTACTGCTGCCCCAATGGATCTTCTTCTTCTCAAGAGCAGCAGCTGCTGCTGCCAAAAGAAATCTTCTTCTTCTTCTTATTCAAGAGTTGCTGCTGCTGCCACTGCCAAAATGGGTCCTCTTCTGCTGCTTCTTCAAGGGCAGCTGTTACCCAAGTAAGTTTTCTTCCTCTTCTTCTCCCTCAGGCATGACTGCAACAAAAAACCATTGCAAATCATCTGAAGCTCTCTCTCTCATCTCTCTCTCTCTCTCAAATCTTACATGTGATCTGTGTTGAAGTCTTTTGCTATGTTCTTGGTAATTGAGTTTGGACTTGGTCTCATCCTTTCCTTTTTTTTCAGCATCCTTCTAAGCTCTGTATCTACCAAGAAAATTCTTCTTCTTCTTCTTCTTCTGCTGCTGCTTGTGTTTTGTCTTTTGCAATAAAGTCTTGTCAAGTTTTTTCATCAGTCCTTTTTAAAACTAAATCACATATCTTATTTTATATACATGTACATATATAATCAACTAGTTGTGTTTGCCCCCCATACATGCTTGGTAAAAGCTAAAATCATACATGCATGTCTACTATCTTAGGGCAATAATAAAATTTTATAACATAAAAAGGCAACAACAATACAAACAAATTAATCAATTAAAAAGTAATTTCAATATGGATTTTTTAAATTAAATATTCATCAAAGCCTTATTGAATTTTTAAAAATAACATTAAATCAATTAAAAACATTTCTATCTCAGAAAAAAAAATTATTAAAATTTTAATTCATTTAAAAATTGATGTGTTTTATTTTAATCAATTCTTGCATAATCTTTCAAATCACTTTATTAAGAATCTCATTTTAATAAGATTTAAAAGAATTGAAGCTATTATTTTTATGTCTATCAAACAAATTTCATTTGAAAAATTAATCACCTGAATTTTTTTTAACATTTCATAGTGATATGAAACCTCAGGATACAAAAAGGCCAGTGACAACCTAAAAAATAAAATAAAATATAAAGGCATGATTAAATCAGTTACCCAACATTCATATTTTGAAAAGAAACCCAACAAGAAATCCAACAAGTAGATTAGTAGACTTCAAAACAACCCATCAATTGGAGGGGTGCACCCAAAATCTACACATGCGTCCATTAGCTTGGGGCAATAAAAATAGTAACAATAAAAAAGCCCAATCAAATGGATGAAGAGGAAAAATAATGGGGACTTTATGACAAATTGTGGTGATAATCTTTCAGTAGACTCAACTATCCAACACTGTGTCCCACACTCCAACACTTCAGTGCAAGACCTTAGAGCTTCGGTGTTGACTATTGAGAACATCTTGGACTGTGCTTGTGTCAAGTGTCAGCCATCATAGAAGTGAATACAAACTTCTCCCAATTAGCAGCAAAATTAGTTGAATTCACGCTAAAAACAAAACAAAATTTTCCACAAACATTCTCAGTACATGACTTTTCTCCCCTCCCCACTCACCCCCAACGAAAAATGTTGCATCTTGTTCCACTTTGTTGAAAAATCTTAGGAATCAAACAAACATTGGTTCTCATGTATATTTTTTCTCAGAATAAAATAACCTCTAATTCCGAGTTTTTGAAATCTTTCAAAGATTCTATGGGTATCATAAATGACCAACGATTGACTCATTAATCTCATAAATGAATCACTTAGGTCATGACATTTTAAATTAGGATTCATCCAATCCTCTTCAAGTATTTGATATGTTTTTCAATAACAAAATAATGACATTGGGACAAGTTACTCTAGTATAGTCAAGGCAATATTTTTCAAGAGTAGTTGCTACCCATTTGGGCTTGCTTTCCTTCTCTTTTCCCTCGATGATTGCAACAAAAAAATCATTGCAAATCATCTCAAGTTCTCGCTGTCTCTCTCTCTCTCTCTCTCTCAAATCTTTCTCTCATCTCTCTCTGGGATCTTACATGTGACTTTTGTTGAAGTCTTTACCATGTTCTTTCTAATCATAGTCAACCCAGCAACAACAATATGGGTGGCAACACGGAAACAAAATTTATGAGGTTTAGCACTGGTGAAACCTTCGTGGAGGCAACAACATTTTCCTTTTATGACAACTAAATAGTGAACTCCTCTAAGAGGAGATTACCTTCCTGATGTTGCATGGTTCTTTCATTCATGGGCCAACAACATTGTCCCTGTTATGACAACTAAATAGTGAACACCCTCTACTCTAAAAGGAGGCACCTTCCCAATGTTGCACGGTTCTTTTGATTTTGTTAAGAACCTTGCGTGAGTTTTGTTTTGTCCAATTTTGTGGTTTCCAAATTTTGGTGTGAAGTTTTTTGGAAGTAGTGGTAGCAGAAATAAAGTCAATTCTTGCACTTAAAAAGCAAAACTAAATTTCTCAAAAGAATAGTCAGTCGCTAGGTGACCAAACTTTGGCCCCAAAACAAAATGCTGCAACAAAATGCTGACAGTGGCAAGTGGGTTACGCTTCGTAGTCGTTGCTGACAAAGTTTCAAGTTGGCAAACTTTTATTTCTCGAATATTTGTCCATCCCTTTTAATGGGTTGTAGAAATCTTTTTTTTAATTTGTTAAAGATGGATTCAGAAATATTTGCCTTTAAAATGATGGATGGAAATTAGAATCGATCAGCCATCTAGACAATATTAACACCTAGGATTTTCCCTTTTGTGATCAGTGTATTTTTCTCCCAGCTTTGGCAGGTGGCAAGAGTGAAGAAAATTGTCCATTTTTCACTGTATATAGTAAAAAAAGTGCACTGAATTTTCTAAAAACCTCCAACTTTTCACAATTTGGTGTGTCCCAAAGTGCCGAAAATTCGAAAATTAAGAAATAAGCAACAAAGAACCCTGGCCCCCCCCTTGTGGTATTATTTTCCGTGTGTAAAAGCAGCTCCTCCTTATCAGCAATAAAATTCAGGTTAATTCATGAAACTAAGGTTCAAATAGGACTATGGAAGATAACACAATGGGCAGTGTCACCATGAAAATAAATGAATTAGCCATTTGATTGAAACATCCACAATCCAAATTGGGCTATTAACCGACCAGGTATGACAGGGAATTTTTTCTAAGTGTACCCCTTTAGTCTTGCCCACCCACTGGGATCAGTACTTGTTTTTTCAAATTTGTGAAGTGGGTGGATTGGCGATCATGCACAAGAGGACTTGGCCCCAATAATTTGGCAAGAGGTCAAAGAGGGAGTTAGAAACACATGAGATTCCCCTCATAAAAGCGGCCACTTGTTGGAACTTAATGTTTAAATATGGCAGCTTCAGTTTTTTTCCCTGATGATATGGTGACTTGGGCCCATTTTTCCAAACAAAAACCCTTTGTACCTTTGGTGATCCCATATTATGCTTTTCTTTGTCAAGCAACTTTCATATAAAAATGTTTAAATTTTCATTTTATTACAAGTTTTATGTGTTAGGATGACTTCATGACATACAGATACACTGAATATTTGTTTTCATATCTGCCAATTGAAATTTTCAGCAAATTAGGCAATGTTGTCTTGAAATGTTTTACACTTTCAACAATTTTGTCCCTAGAATTTCTGAATTCTTTGAACATCCTAATTTGCAATTAATTTATGTTGAATCTAACTATAGTATACATTTTCACTGCTTGTACCGGTACACCAAATGATTCTATTGACAATGTCAATGGGGTACTCTTTAATTAAACTGCTACTTGCTAATTTCAATGACAACATCTGAGGCTGCAATTTTTTTCTTGCCTACTTCTAGTAACCTATGAATGGAGCAGAGATTGAAGTTGAAGCTTTTTTGCTAAGACACAAAAACCCAAACAACTGTATGTAGCTCAAGAATCAAGTGGTGTAGTCAGACAAGACAAGAACAGAGAAGAGAAGAAAAAAATTATTGGGATCACAGACTTGCCACAGAAATGTCAAAAAGAGATGGTGCAAGAGTCAAGGGGATGATGATGAGGGTGGGGACACAGAGGACAGCAAAGTCTAAGTATGGGTGTGGGAGAACAACCCAGTTCAACCCAGTTGACTGGTTTTCTAGATAAAAGAGTCTACAAGAACTGTTAGGTAATCATGAGCACTTTGGAGCGACTAAAAAATCACAAGCAATGGCATAAGTGTTGTTTTTTTTCTCCTGTTGGTATGTCATTATTCTTCAGCTGTGAATCTTCAAGTGTTAGTTAAAATGCATGTGTCTAGAATGCATTCTTCTAGCTCAAGGGGCAGCAACAGAGGCAGAAATTTTTCTCATCAGGTTTTAGTTGAAGATTTGATCTCTTTGTCATGCAAACAGCAGAGTTGGAACATCACGGTCAGACTTATTGACATGCATGAGAATTGAGGAGCTTCATAGTCACAGTTTGTATTTGAGCATAAAAATTGCAGACAGGATTTGACTCTCTGATCATCACCTCTTCAATTTGAGCTTTACATTCATTTTTGTTGAGAATATACATATGAGTGAGCAGTGGTTGCAGAGATTGGAGTCGAAGGGAGGGAGAAGATTCAAGTCCAAATCATGGGCTATTCAGTTTTGGAAACTAATAGACTCACAAATTGGTGTGGACTACTAGAAATGGCAATTTTGCTTATATGCACCATAGACTTATTGCAATGTGCAACAACAGCTGCAGCAAGAAGAGCTGCTGCACAGGTAATGACAAGCCAACAACAGAATAATACTAGTATAGCGGGACTAGGTTCAGAGTGGCATGTGACAAAACCAGGGCAAAACCTTACCATCCTTCAGTCGCCAAATGCAACATTTGTGTTGGAGCTAAGCTTGGTGAACGACAGCAACAATACAGTATCATGCTTGGCATCAATTCAGCATGCAGCATCAGGACTCCAAGTGTGGGTTGCCAATTTCTACAACACCACAAACTCCACTTACTCGTATTCTGCTGCAAACTTGGTAAGTCTTTCAGTTCTCACCAAAAGCACCAAACATCAATAATCATTTTATCCTGGTAGACATTATTATTCATCACCATTCGCAAACTGGTCCAGTTCAGATCAAACCCATGTAGAAGCAATGTCCAATACTTGAAAACCTCACAGTCGGTGCTCTTCACAAAGGAAGAAGTTTCTTTTTTACATTCAATGGTCAAACTGTTCAAGCAATTTTTTTTTCTTGTCACCTTTTTGCTCAAAACCCAACATCCAATTTCTTGCCACCTTTCTTTTGCTTTACACACAAAACCCAATTTCTTTCCACCTTTCCTTTGCTTGAAACCTGACATCCAATTTCTTGAGAGACCTTTTGCTTCAAATCCAACATCCAAGATCTTGTCGCCATTTGCTGGAAACCCAACATCCAAATTTCATGCCACCTTTCTTTTGGTTCAAACACAAAATCCAATTTCTTTCCAGCTTTCTTTTGCTTGAAACCCAGTATCCAATTTTTTTCTGCCTTTCTTTTCCTTGAAACCCAACATCCAAGTTCTTGCCAGCTTTCTTCTACTTGAAACGTGGCATCTGATTTTCTTCATAGTCTAAAACCTTCCCTTGTCAGATAATTTTTCCTTGGAGAGGGAGGTGCAAGCAGAATTGCAGCAAATTTCTCTCTCTACACCCAGCAATGTAGTTTCTTTGCAGTCTCAAAACTCCCCCCAAATGGGTGTTATGATGTGAGTTTATCATGTTGTAAATTTTGCTGCAATTCTTTGTGCAACTGCAAACAGAATTGTAGTCTGGTGCTTGGAGGAAATGGCAATCTGATCATGATGATGATGGAGAACAACAACACAATGACAGCAACAACTTGGAGCAGCAATACAGGAAGTGAAGGCGTGACAGCAATGCAGCTACTGGAGAATGGAAACTTAGTGCTTAGTGCAACAACAACAAAATCCAATGTGGAAAAAAACAATTCAGGGGCGGTGGTATGGCAGAGCTTTGATTACCCAACAGACACCATCATAACAGGCCAGCAGCTGAAGAATACGAGCTACATGTATGCAGCAATGAGCACTCGGGCTCATTTGTCAGGAGAAATGTACTCTCTGAGAGTGCAAACCTACACAAATGATTTATCATTGTTCGTAGATTTCAATCCTCCATCTGATTATCTACTTCTTCCAATCCCTGCAGCAAATGAATCCTTTGGTGCCAACCGATACTGGACAGCAAACACTGAGTCTTATATGCCAACAAACGCTTGGGTTTGTTGTCTTGGAAGCTACGCAGAACTGAACGATGGATTGACTGTCTATGACTCACAAGGCGACAGCATCATCTCAACTTCCAGCAACAATCTCAATCCGAATCTCACCTTCCTTGAATATGCCAGAGTTTTGCCTGATGGAAACCTGCAGAGCTTTGTTTTCAGAGATGGGCAATGGAAGCTCAATTTTGAAGCACTTACAAATCTTTGTCGCTTACCCAACGCTTGTGGAAGCTATGGCATTTGTGATGAAGAAGAAGCTGCTGCTGTTGTTGCAGGAGTTTCAAGCTCTAGCAGCAAAAGCTTTTGTCATGGATGTCCTCCAGGGTTTCATGCCATAAACCAGACAGATCTGAGCATGGGTTGTGAAGCTTTGGAGGTTTTGGTGGAGAGCTGCACTACTGCAGCTGCTCCAGCTGGAGGAAGAGGAAGAGCTTCATCACCAGCCATTGAGCTTGTGAACCTCACTGGAGTTTCCAACTCTGCATTGCTCGACTACTACTTCGGTGGTAGTCTAAATCCTGTGTATCCTTACCTGCAAGTAGACCTGGATCATGGTGCAGAAGCTTGTGAGTCTCTTTGTGAAAGCAATTGCTCCTGTTCTGCTGCTCTTTACAATCCTGATTCCTCTGCTGTTCTTT
>Ga0209611_10013125_pt1 | contig 11459 bp, 6 predicted proteins | sample S1TSphgellanicum_3_FD_187693 | JGI IMG/M metagenome (GOLD analysis project Ga0209611, IMG submission 187693) | Host-associated microbial communities from peat moss isolated from Minnesota, USA - S1T2_Fc - Sphagnum magellanicum MG (SPAdes) (version 2) | ecosystem: Host-associated > Plants > Peat...
ATAAATCTTTTGGAATATTCAGGAATTCTAATTTTTTTGAAATGGAATCTTCAAAATTAATTAATTATTCAACAGACATGTGTTGGAGCTGCCACTGTACTAGGGTAAGTCAGTATTGGCTAATTGTCAAAATTTGATAAACTTTGAATTTGGATGATGGACAAATAGCCAACCCCAATGATTCAGAAAATAAAGATTGGTTACAGGATTGCAGGAGTAAGTATTGAGCAATATAGTGTATAACAAGTTCAACAGAAATAAGATGCCATGCAGGAAAGCTGTGATTTTTTTGTGCGGGAATTTTCGCCAATTTTTCAAAAACATTTTGGATAAGGACTACCTATTCTGTCACAAATTCCATGTTTTTTGAAAATTTTGACAAAAAAATAATTTAAAAAAATTCGAAATTTGCCTCAACTGCTTACAAGTTCCAGCCTTTCTTCACTGGCGAAATTTAGACAGAAAATTTTAAATCATTTAAAAGTTTAAAATAAAGTGTTTGTAAAGGTTTTCAATCACCAAAAGTGAGGGGAAATATTATACAAATTGCAAGATACCTATATTTGGTTACCATTGTGTAGCCAAATATATAGAAGGATGATTCAAGATTTGTACTTCATATTTGATTCATAGTCAGATTTCACTAAATCTTCCTTTGGAAGATCATCAGTTTTTCTACATCTTTCTATGGATCGACATTCACCCTGTGGCTCCAAAAGAAAATTCCTAAAAGAATTGCTTATGACATGAATGATGGAAGAGTGCTTAATTTTTTTTTTACTTTCATATTTGTATTATTGCCAAAATTGGCTAAATATTCTGCTGGATAATCACCACTTGATCAACATCACAAAATTGGAATAAAGTGCACAAGCAATGTGCTAAAACCCTGTCTGCAAATGGCTATTACACATTGCCTACTAGTTCACTCACGACGATGAAGTTATCTGTAAAGTCACCCTCTCTCTCAACCCCTGTCCCCTCATTTCAGTGGTATTCGCAAAGTAATGAAATTATATGAAGTCTTGTCTTTCAGTGGTATCCACAAAGTAATGAAAATTATATTAAATCTCAGTATGAAATGCTGATACCCATCATTTAATGCACAAGGTTCAAGAGTAATTATAGTAGTTGTATGGGTAGCAGCAGTGAAAATATATGTAGCAGCATTGGAGGCGCTCAGGAAAAAGGAAAGAGGGGGATGAAACTCAGTTTCCCACCAAAATCAGTAGAAAAACTAGTTTGAGTCCCAATTATTTCGTTTTGTAAAATTTCATTCCCAGTTATGCATTTGATGGCCTATGTTATGCTGAAACCGGCTGTTCTTGCTCCCTAATCGCCTGTCATTACAGATAACTTTAATGAAGAAAACAAATTCAGAGCACCAAATAATCTAGCAATCCCATTGACCTGCAAAAGAAATCAAACTCAAACCTACATGCAACTTACAAAACCCTCCTACACAAACCAATGGTGAAATCTAGAATTTTTTGGAGGCACAAATTGAAAATTAAAGTAGGCACTTGTGTATGAACAACACAAATCCAAAATTCAAAATAGGTAGTTGTAGACAACACAAATCCAAAAATCAAAGTAGGTACTTCTGCAAAAACAACAAGGGTATGATAGTGAGCATCTCATCACCACGCACATTTATTTACGTGTCCTTCCTAACAAAGAACAGGGTTTAGGGATTCAAGGATGGAGAATGCACACAGTCACATAAAGACCTCCTTGGATTTTGAAGTGTATGTTAGAGAGCGCGTTGCATAAGAGTGTAAAAGGCAACAACGAAAAACCCATGGGGAATTTCGGAAGAAGCCAGCAGTCAGGGCCTTTATCCTGTAGGGCCTACACGTACACACGGAGCGAATGAAAGAACGCTGGAGAGATTGGACTACTACACGGAACCGAAACAGTTGGACTTGTGCACGTACACACGGAGAAACGCAACTGGTTTCAACTTTTCTTTTTCTTCTTCTCTCTCAGCCGACCATGAGAGTTTTGTCACCTTCCTCCTCCTGACTCCTGAGGCTTGCCATCCTGACCTGGTACGGATGCCGGAATGCGGGATACGGTATCGGGTATCCGTGGATCAGGAAATGCATTATCAGGAAGAGCATTGTCAACCACTTCACGGAATTGCCTCGTTGTCTCATCCATTGTTGTATTACCCCTGGTCGCAAAACAGAAAGAGAATGTCAGGCCGCCATAATCAGTGTTTTGTCAGTGTAAAATTCATACAACAATCTATCAGCAACGTCGCTGCTGTGAGAATACACTCCCTTGAAACACAAGGGCACTTGGGCTCCAATTAACTTCATTTGCAACAACCAGTGTACAATTCGTAAGTCGATCATTGACAGATGAGAAAAAATCATATGAAAACTGTACTACTGTATCATCGCTAGAGTAACCAGTCAGGTAATTGAAAATCTCCATCTCCTGACTTCACTTCAGAAAAACATGGGCCCATTTGGGAAACACAAACAGGATCTGGGAAACACAACAAGAGCTCTCTTCTTGTTGGTGCAGAAAGAATGAAACCAAACAAGCCTCACAGAAGAAGGCTACAACACCTACAACTCTCCTTCAGGGGATAAATCCTTTTGTAAACAGAGAAATACAAATCGATCCTGACAACCCATTGGAATAGAACGCAACAACTCTTGACGACTGAAAAACATCAACTAAATGTAAACAACCCTCAATGAATCGCTTCAAATCCATGGACCGTATTCAATTGCCCCAAGTGCACACAAATGTCTCACCTTGGTATTTTGCCGAATTCGGTCAAGATTCTCGCCCGATCAGAGGCAGACTTGTCCGTTGGGTCCGGCATCTCCCAACCCCTTCCCTCACACAGAACAACGCTTTTCCTGTGATGATGCACCCTGACTGTGAGAGCTATGTCGGAACGAGTCTGCACCCACAAAGCGAATCCCTCCCACGCACCCACCTACTCACGCACGCAAAGGAAATCCCTCCCACCCACACACACATACACACACTGACTGGAAACTGAACAGCGCGCCCAAGAGCCAAGTTCCTTTGTTCGGAAGTGCACAATGCGGACAATTGCAAAGGTCTACTATATAGAAACCCGGTCCTTGCGGCACACGCAGTTGTTTACAGACTACAGACACAAAGAAACTTGGTCGACAAGAGAGTGCTCATCGCAGAGTGCAAGAGAAGGCCAGAAGCTTGTGCGCTCAAACTTGAGGTTTCAAGATCTCGTTTAAGACCTCAATACTGAGAAACCGATGCTAACGCAACAGAGGCCTATGCGTTTTGCGTACCCCGTAGGATTCACATACAAAAACGTGTTTCTAAATGGAGTGGGGACGGGGTTTAATTAGAGCCCTAAAAATTTCTGTTGTTACTCAAGACTACCCTATGGATGTCAAAACTCTAACGAAACTTTGGATAACACCTATTTTTTCATCTGCGAGATGGAACGATTGTTTTGCTTTGGAGCCCATTCTTATGGCTTTTGTTTCTTGCAATGTTCCTTTTCTTGTCAGATATTTTCATTTAGGTGAGGTTTTTCTTTGTGATCTTTGCATTGGGTAATGCCCTCAAACAAGGACATCAACATATATGGGTCCCCACTTGGCTGTTGCCTCACCTGAGTCCTTATTCGGGTAATGCCCTCATCCTCTTGCATTACCCTACACAATTTAAAAAGGTCCCAGCTCTCACCCTTTTCCTTCACATTCAGGGCAATGGGTGCACCTGTAAGAGGCACTCCAAGAAACTCCCTAGTGCATTTGGGAATGCCCCAGTGAGCCTGGGGCTTTGCTCTACAAACTACCCACATAATTAAACTTTGAAATGTTTCATAAACCATTGCTCCATTCCCCATTTAGCTACTGCCTTATGCCTAACTCAATGAAACATACATCTAGTTAAGCAGGATGTTCCACAATTGTGTGTTTAGCCAAAGTTCCATTGTCCCCAGTAAGGCAATATACTCACCCGGGTTTTCATCCATAATCTTTCTGTAGATAAAGAATTTTGCCTTGCACTGGGTTCATATCAAATGCTAAAGTATGTGCATGGAAAGAAAAAAAGGATAAATAGGTATTGCAGAGGAAAAGAATGTCCCTCTGATACACTTCAATGCTTATTTATGAGATATTATCCTTTGTGAGGTCATGAAATATTATGTCAAAATAGGATTAATTATGTCAGTATATTTGGATCCAAACCTTACTTCAGGCGGGCATGATGCCGTAGGTGGCGTCGTGCCGCACAAGCAACATGAAAAATCAGTGCCCCGACTTCGGTGGATACCTGTTTGGCCTTCTAACAAAGCAATCAATGTTAGCTTAGGATGTCGACACTTCATTAACTCCGTCGGCATAATCATAATGGGGTGTTCTCCAATCCTCTCAGAAGTTAGCACTGTTAACATGCTTCTAGAAGTCGGCAAATACTTCGCTTATTATGTCGGATATCAATTTGGGATTGGTCCGTAATATGCGGAAACCCTTGGTAACATCGTGCTGCACAAGCAAAATGAAAAACAATTGAGGACTATATCAGAGCTAGAACATGTAAATATTTTGCAAACATTAGTAGAGTTATATGTAAAGTCATCCCTATCCCCTCTTTTGGTAGTGTCTGTGAAGTAAGAAAATTTGATTAAATTTCAATATGTAATGCTGAAACTCAGCATTCAATATACGAGGTTCAAGAGTAATTATAGTAGTTGGAGAGATAGGAGCAGTGAAAATATATTTAGCAGCAGTAGCACTGGAGGCGCTCAGGAAAAATGAAAGACAACATGAAACTTAGTTTATTACCAAAACTGCTGGAAAAACTAATTTGGGTCCCAGTTATTTCATTTTGTAAAATTTTCATTCCCAGTTCCGCATTTGATGCCCTGTTATGCCAAAACTGGCTGTTCTTGCCCCGCGGTCGTGGGACTTTATGGATAACTCTAATGCCCCAATCCAATTTAACATACTAAACAAACAACTAGTAGGAAAGCTATGGAACATATGTGTTGGTTTGTATTTCAACTACATAAAAGTGCCTAAGATGTTTTGACGCGTGGATGGATGGTTGTCAATTATTCACAGAAGTGGAAGTTGGAATTTGCATTGGGACACTACACACACAAGTTACAATCCAGGCATAGGTGAAAATGTGGACCAAGTCATAAGAATCCAGCACCATACAAATACGGTATTCAAACCCTCCCGTCATAAGGCATTTGGTCTCACTGAAGCTTCTAAAAGTCCTTTTACCCAAAAACTTCCAAAACTATTGAAAAATGACTTTGCATTCATGGGATGCTATATTTGCACAATGTTGGAGGGTTGTTTTGTTTGCCTCTTCCATTTTCTTCTATGGGATTGCTTATCTTCATGGCAATGATAGCTTCCCAAAGTGTTGTAAAGTCTTGGTAGATTGATTCCACTGTTGGATTGATTCCACTGTTGGATTTCCCAGAAACCAACAAGACATTGACCCAGAGGGATCTCCATGGGCATGGATGATTAACTAACAAGACATTGATACTCTCTGCAGATATATTCATGATGAGCTCTCGTGCACCAATATCTTTTTCTGGTGGGTAATCATATAAGTAGCCCTGTAGAGATTAACAAGTCTCGAATCCTTTAGATGATAACAAGCACAAGAGGCTAGAGGATATCAGAACAGACACTCACAACACAGACAACAAATGTTGTATGGTTCAGGCACTGGATAGCATCACCCAAGATGACAACTTTTTTATTATTTTTGGCACAAATGGAAGAATCCAGAGCAGAGATGACAACTTTAAGGCAAGTAAAAGCTGAAAAGGCAATTTGTTCGGATGGGGTTTCAGCTGCTCTGCACGGTGTCCCCTGGCAAGGCTCAGCATGCACTCAAAGTGCCTTGATTTTTTTTGTTTTGAGTTTTGGGTGGGTTGGGGAGAGGGATTTTTTCATTTCTCATTTGTTCCCAACATGTTCCCTTCACGTTCCCAATGGGTTCCCATCAGGTTCTCAATATTTTCCGTAGGTTCCCAATGTGTTCCTCAAGGGTGTTCCCAATAGCAATTCACTTTAATCCCATATATTTTGCCCAAAGTCCTCCCCTTCTCACCTATATAGGTGGGCCACATGCGTAGGCACTCCATCTTTCCCTAGAATCTCGTGTTTTGGAGAGCCTCCATAGTTTCAACTTTTTTTTGAAATGGGCCAATCAAATTGGCTCATTGCAAAAAACCAACATTGGACTTGTCTGGCACCGCCAACTGATAAGTACGGCAGAGTAAGAATAGTTAGGGTGTTCTTAGGAAGGGCTATTAGTGCAGGCCAAAAATAGTGGTAGACAATGTTAGGAATAGAATTTCCATGCAACCAATGAGAAGTCGAGTAATGGAGTGAAGGGGCCTCCCTATTTTTCTTGTGGGTGGGGAGAGATATAATCAAAGCTTCCATTTTTGAGGTATGGTGTAGTTTTTATTTCCTCTATCTTTTGTTGTAGCATGGTTAGTGAGTGCCCCCAAGAAATCTTTAGCATTAAATGGTGACATGTTTCTGAAACTTGTCCAAATTTTTTTTAACTAACAAAACAACTTGCCTAAAGTTAAAACCCTCTTCAAAATGTGCCAAAAAAATTCCCCAAGTTGCTTTTCAAAAGGTTTGACAAAATTTCCTTTAAAAATAAGCAATATGTGACGATTTAATCCCATTTCAGTTTATTTTCATCACTTTGCAAATATTTCACACAAAAAAAAGGGTGGTTGGAGTCCCAACTTTATTTCCCTTTGACTATTGGATTGTATAACATCAATTTCAAATTTCAAACCTCACTAGAAAGGAAGTCCCAACCAGTGTTCTCTAGGTTGAGGGGTAGGTACTTGGTCCACTCGCTCTTTTATGGAAAAAGACCCACCCTGATGAGTGTAGGTGAGAAAACCCAATCTCAAGTTTAACTTGAGTTTCGTGACGGTCAATTGGATCAAGTAAAAGACTTGGCCTGATGGGTCTTAGGGTATTTTTTGCCTTGGGCTGGCACTTTATTTTTTTCCCTTCCCTCCCCACTCTCTCCTTGTGACTTTGTTTCTTTCTCATCTCATATTCATTGTGAGTTTCGCCATGAACATTGAAGACCAACTCATTTCTTGAACTTTACTCATTTAAATGAAAATGAGTTAGAGGGTTATGTTCTTTTGAAGAGAATCAAAACTTTTTAAAATTTCCTTGCCAAAAATGCTTGTAGTTTACAAAATTGGACCTAACCCAACCTTAAAACGAAAGTCAATGGGTCTTCCAAAACTTAGAACTGTCAACTCAAAGAACCAGCAATCCCAAAAAATTAACCCAACCTAAGAACGTCTAGGTTTTATTTTTGAAAAATATTCCTTAGACACTTAATGAGTCGTCGATTTTATTAAAAACACTAGACCTTGACTCAACAATTCCCCTAAAACCCAACCAGCATTGATCACAACTTCATGAAAATCATTTAAAAACTTCCAGTTCGAAAATCAAGGATGTTTATAAATATCTTATTTAACATAACCTTGACCAAATGCAATTTGAAGTCAATGTATCATGTTTGACCACATATATACCTAATTTCATTATGTGGAATTCAATGTTCTTTATTTGTGGCGAATTTTCGCAACCTGATGAATTATATTTTTGCAGAAAATGGGAAAAAAATGATAATTTTGTAATTTTTAGAGGATTTTTTCATCAGTTTTTGAAATAAAATTATAAAATTACCCACATCTAGACCTAAGCACTTCCTTAGGAGCACTTCAAGCAACAATTTTGTGAAAATGCTACATCTTACCTAGGACTATCATCATTTAATGATAATTAATGTTGGGGATCCTCACCAGTGGACCTACTTGACTTCAGGAATTTGGAAAAAACCAAAAAAACCCCTGGTGGCATTTGGGTTGGATTTTTTCATGTAATTTAGTTTAAATATTTATTTCCATATTTGACAATAGAAAGTCATCAATACACGGTCATATATAAACCCAGATACTGGTTCAAATTATGCCAATTTTACATTTGGCTTGAAAATTAAAATGGGAAACTCCAATGATGTATTTGAGATTACAACAAGTTAATGTGAAATTCAAATTTAGTTTCCCGTTGAAATGATTATTTGCATCAATTGTACTAAATAGTTTGTTTCAAGAAATTTGTGCCTATTGTAGGCATAGCCAACCATAGTTTGATTACCTATTAGTTAACATCAGCACTTTACCCTGGAACACCATTTTCCCATGCATAATTTCATTTCATCTTTACACTAAACAAGTCATGGTTCTCCTTGGTTTTTCTTCAGAAATGAAATACATTGTTTGGAGTTTCATGCCATTTTCAAAGTAAAAACTGCCACAAATGAAATCGGGCAATCCCATTTGACTGATCTTCAAGCTTACACACAACCCTATTCTACTTGACATTAAAAATAATAGTTCTTTTCTACCATTTCCAGTGTTCTTCTAAAATTGTCACAAACCTATCAAACCCTATTACACATTTAACTGATAATTCATTCAAGATAACTAGAAAAACATTTCAGATTATGAAATCCAGCAATTTCATTGGTCATAACATTCTTTTGCACACCTGCACATAAGCCTATTCAACACCTTCTGTATGCTAATACACTATCATACTATCTGGGCAGCTTTGGAACTTGTGTGCTGAATTAATATAATTTAAATTTTTTAATTCAACACCTGAATTTTTAACTTTGAAAATTTTGAAAAAATGGAACATAGTTAGTAAAATCACAACAATTTTCAAGACGGATGGCCAGAATCATCACACAAAAAACAAAAGGGCAGGCCAAAAGACGCACAGCTCGCAGGAACCAAATAAGGGAGAGAGGTAGTCCCTCTTGTGGTAGGAAACTATCTCACCCAGCGCCCCTCTAATATTAATTAGATGAAGAAGGCCAAGAATCAAACCTAGCTACCTTCAAGTGCTCTTATAATATTTTGACTGGATTTTTTAAATTTTTGGTGGAAGGTGCTGAATTGTTTTCAAAAAATTCAACAAAATAAAAATTAATTTAATTTATGTGGAGTAATACTATAATGAGTGAGAGAAGTAAGATGGGTGGGCTATTAACTTTGAATTACGTCAATCTTGGAATCACAATATTATGTGGTAACAAATATCAGCCCCCTTAAAATGAGTGGGATGAGAAAAGAACATATGTGACCTCCTTGGCTGTGCAGTTATTTTTTTGGCTCCATGTGTGCTTTCTGAATGCTTTCATGCGGTTCTGGGAATTTCAAGATAGATTTGGGTGAAGTTTTGATCAAAGTGATTGAATTAGGCCTCTTTTTAGAAAGCTTGTGAACGAAACTGCCTGCACTTAGGATTGCACCATTGTTGGCCGATAATCGACATTCAAATGTATTAGATTGGCCTAGTATGGGGAGATTTTTTCCTATAATTGGCAGGCGTTGGTATGGGTACTTTTCAAAAACTTTCATACTTGTCCTATGCTGGTATTGCATCCAAGGCTGATTGTTGCTTGGTATTAGTATTGTTACAGGCCAAGTATATACATGATATTTCATAATGTCCCATACAGGTTGGTACTAATATAAGCTGGTATCACCTGAGTTCCTACTTCATTGGTTTGTCCTTCAATATTAGTACATATCAATATTGTATACAATCTAGGTTGCAATCCATATAGTGATCCAACAATAGATTGCCCCAATGAGGGTGGTGAGAATCATAAGCAGGTCAAGGGGTCAACTCTCGAAATTCATCCATGAATTAATTTAGGAGTTTCAACATCAGGATCCCCTTGAAGTTGTTGCTCCTTTCTAAGGGTCCTCACATTCATATTCACAATCCAAAACTTGAACAATTTCATTCTTTCTTGAAGAATCACATTTTGGTTTGAACTTTACTTTATGTGTGTGAATTTTCAATTCAACACTTGGATTTGTAATCACATTTGTGGATAAATATATTGGACCAATTTTTTTATTAAGGCTTTGAATGGAGGTTAAATGTTTTTGAAAAGGGCTTAGACAAGGTTAAAGGCTCATCAAAAATTACATATCTTCCAAGCACAAATTCTCTTTTTGAAAATGAATACATATGAAAAAACTACATATTTTCCAAAAGATGCATATCTTTCAAGCATAGAAAATGTTTACTAACAATTACATACCTTCACATCTTTCCATACCCAGCACGTTTGCTCTCTATCCAACAATGTTCGTGCAAGCCCCACCAGTGATAGCATGCATTTGAACATCCAGTGCATCAAGTTTCGAAGAACACCTTGTCAAATCCTGTGGAAATAAATTCAAACAAATGCCCTTCACATTGAAAGACTTGACAAAAGTTGCCTTTCACATTGAAGGCTTCCATGTGTCGCCCAAGAGGTATCTGGTGCACTGCTTGGAGGCTTGCTTCAGAGGTATTGGTCTCCAAAGCACAAGCTTAGCTTCACGACAATTGTATGAAATTGATGGTGGATTGGTGATGGAAATGGTTAAGGACTTTTTGGGGACTTTACAAATGGTGGCACATTTGTTCAGGAAGATGAGGGGGATAGACTTTACTATCTTCATGTGCTACTACTTTTTGGTGTTTCATGAATCACAGTGTTTATTGACCTTTCTAAGTTGAGGTTTTTTGCCAAAAAAATGGGGTTGTGAAAACCCTTGAAAGGTTTTGTTATCTCAACAAACTTAAAACCTACATGAAACTAGCCCTAACAATACATTTCACCATATTAAATACAATCCCTTTTAGGGCCACATATGCGTTGGGGGTGAGTAGCCATAAATAGTAACATGGCCCAATCCCACATGTGTCTACACATACACATTGGGCAAATTTCACAATGCTTGTTTTCTGTGACCAGTGATATGATCAGAAGTGTAGTTGGAGATAATGAAAGCAAGAATAAGATTACTTAATAGACTTGGATATGCAGTTTTTAAACAATCATATGCAAAAGTTGCTTATCATTATCAATATTGAAAGCAAAATTAAAATCTTCAACAATCTTCTAAGCTCTTAATTTATAACTAACAAATTGGTCACACGATACATTAAAGGAATTAGCAATTTAGCATGTGTCAAATTAACCATTACTACTTACAAATTAGCTGAATGCAATTATTAAATAGATTTAACAAATTAGGTCTTCAAATAGTTGACAACCACCATATGACCAGCATTTCAACCTTCCAATACTTAGCCTGGAAACTACACAGCATGAACATACCATCCAGACTCCATAGTCTTCATCTTTTTGTCCTTCAGACAAGGGGGTTTGTTATTTCACGTTCACAATTGTCATCTTGAGGACTATCCGGATCAATACCTGTGCTTAGCTCTTTGGCCATCTTCAAATACAGCCTCTTTGATGGATAGTTCTTATTCAGAAACTTTCTGCCACTTTGAGGAGTTTCCATTCTGATGTTACCACTTCCCTATTTTCATTAT
>Ga0209611_10013126_pt1 | contig 11458 bp, 9 predicted proteins | sample S1TSphgellanicum_3_FD_187693 | JGI IMG/M metagenome (GOLD analysis project Ga0209611, IMG submission 187693) | Host-associated microbial communities from peat moss isolated from Minnesota, USA - S1T2_Fc - Sphagnum magellanicum MG (SPAdes) (version 2) | ecosystem: Host-associated > Plants > Peat...
ACTCAGACCCTTGCTCCCTCTGGTCGCTAGAGATGGTTCGGGCAACCCTTGAAGGAATAAGTTCCTTCAAGGCTTGCCCTCAGCATAGCTGCCTTTCTGGTTGAACCAATACGGTTCGGTTAAGGGTAGTTGGCGGTTGGAGAAACCCGGTGAGCGCACTTAGATCGTGTCCGATTAACACTTATTATTAAGACAGCAGAGGGGCAGAGGAGAAAGAGTTTTAAGATTTTTGCACCCATGCCCTTGATCATAACTAATCAACCGGACATGATATTATTTACCGGGTGTGTTTATCCGAACTGTATTGGAAGCTGTGGGAGCATCAAAAAAGGAAAATTTGACGTTGAAAGTAGTATAATTGTTTGCGGCAAATTTCTCTGTTGTCATCATTCCCTGACTATTATCAAGGTTTTTTGACATTGAAATTCAGATAAGCGTGCATAATTTAAGCATATTCACGGTTCTTTCCCATTTTTTTTAATTTTTAATTAAGCTGTTTTATTTATCGGGTGTAATCTCAAAATACAGTAATTATTAGGATCTGCATTTAAGACGTTTTACACCCTGGAGTTAGAGGTAAACACCATGAGAAATCATGCTAGTCAACAGGATTTAATTTTAGATCAAATCACAGATAAATGTCTTCAACGAAGGGATTTCAGTGGATGTGATTTGAGTGGAATCGACTTGAGAGCAGTTGATTTGAGTGGCATTAATTTGATAGGAGCAGATTTGCGTCGTGCAAATCTAAGTGGATCGGTCCTCAGGAGTGCAAACCTAAGTGGTGCAAATTTAATGCAAGCTAATTTGCGCGAAGCTTCTTTGTTTGACGCTTCTTTGTGTGAAGCTAATTTGATTGATGCTGATTTAAGAGGTGCAAATTTGTGTGGCGCTTTCTTATGGCGAGTGAAATTAAGTGGAAGCAACTTGTGGGCTGCCTCTTTATGTCATGCAGATTTGAGCGAAGCAGACTTGAGCGAAGCTACGATAGTTGAAGCATCGCTCATTGAAGCTAACTTAGTGAGAGCAAACCTCGCAGGAGCAAAGCTCTGTGGAGCAACGCTACTAGAAGCTAATTTACATCAAGCTAACTTAGCAGGTGCTGACCTCACATGGGCAAACTTAACAGAGGCAACCTTGAGTGAGGCAAACCTTTGGGATGCAAAAATGACTTTTACAAAGCAATGGGGCACGATCATGCCCGATGGCACAATTCATCAACCTCAGATATTCTGTTTTTAAAGAGTTATTAAGTTAGGAGTTAGAAGTGAGGAGTAATAACTCATAACTCCTAACTCATAATTTCTCACTCATAATTCATAATTCTTTCTAAAACTCACGTTGTGAGAAAATGAAAATAGCGATTGCTAAGAGCATGGCACTGTACAGTAAACCATAGCCAGCGTTAAGAATTAATGCAGTTAAGTCAGGCAGCGCTTGTATTCCATAGACAGCACTATTTTTCAAATCTAATCGCGATAAATCTGGTAACACGAGATATAAAGCTTGAGTGAAGCGTTCAATGCCAGGATTGTGACCTAGGCGACCTAGTTTTAGTATATCTTGAGTAATGTTCCCCATTAAATACACTGCAAAAGTTAATCCTGTCGCTAATAAGGAACTGGTCAACACTCCTAAAGTAATAGCCACAGCGCTAATCAAGCACATCTGCAAGAATAAGAAAAGTGCGGCCATCAAAATGCTCTCTGTGGGATGAGCAATGTTCCCAAATTGCAAAAATGCCAGAAAAATTGCTGTCATGGCGGCGATAAATACGGCTAGCACAGTCAACAGCCCTAAGTATTTGCCGATGATAAATTCACTGCGGCTAACAGGTTTAGCAATTAACATCATAACAGTGCGTTTTTCAATTTCTTTGTTAACCAGTCCTGTACCCACAAAAACGGCAACAATTAAGCCGATAGCACTCATCACCGCCAGACCGAAGTCTAAAAACATTTTGTCTTCTGTCGTAGCAGCAAATTCAGGAATTAGGCGGATAGCCGCAGCGAGGATGAGAGCATAAAAGCCCACCATGTAAAGGATGCGATCGCGCATCGCTTCCCGAAACACATTTGTTGCTATTATAGAAATTCTGCCAAAATTCATAAAAATTTAGTTAGCTGTTGGGTGTTAGTTGTTAGTTATTATTCCCCCTCATCGCTCTCATCTCTCACATCGCCGTCATCTTCCTTACTTTCCTTACTGGGGTGGCGGTGTTCCCAGAATAAATTTGGGGGGGGTGCGATCGCATTCAATTTCTGCAATAGTAGAGGTGTCATCTAGTTTTTTGACCGCAGCCGCGGCAGTGTTTCTAGATACTGCCATTGGATCGATTCGACAAGATTTTTTGAGGTAATACCCGTTTGGATTGGCACTAGGCCCAACCCAAATACTTAATAAATCTAGTTTATATCCGGATTTGACATTGGAGATACGTGGTTCAACATGCCAAAGATACCTCTCTTCATATTCCGCTAGGTTTGTTCCTATGACTTGCTTACCTAAGTCGCCTACTTTTTTGCGTGCATCCAGTAACCATTGTTCCACTTCCGACCAAGGTTTTTTAGCTATTTGATCTTCTACTTGCGGCACCAATTTATCTAAAATTACGATGCCGTTTGGTGGAACTTTGACTGTAGATTCTCTTCTTAGTACCAAGGCACTTCGCTTAGAATTATCTACCTGCACACTGGGATATTTAGTTACCCAATTATCTACAACAAAATAGAATTGCAACCAGCAACTAATCACCATGCAACAGGCAATTAAGACTATGATTTTTTGACGTTCTTCTATCCGAGGAACCTGAGTTTTTACATCCGTACCAGTTCCTTCAAAAAACTCTGGAATGGCAGTAATTATTGCCGCAATTGTTGGCCAAAGAACCATTGTTCTTGATGTAATCACATCCTTGTCCTGCCCAAAGGCAAAAACACTGACTAAGAACCCGGTTATCACTGCTCCGACAGGCATATTGGTATAAGGAATGTATAAAGGGTTGTCAGTGGTGTACCAAGCAGTACCGGCAATTAAAAACAACCAGCCACAAATTGCAATTATATCTGTTATGTAACCTGTAGAAAGAGATGCCATTAACCAAGAAAAAATACTCAAATAAAGTAATGTTTGCCAGGAATAAGCCTTAGGCGGAACGACTATTCTTCTTATGCGTGCGTAAATGCCTTCAAAAATCTTGAAAGGACCGAGTATATCTCTAAAGAATAAGTTCATGCTTTTCTCCTCTAAATTACCGTTCCAAAGTAGATGCATTAATGAAGACTCACAAATCAATAAAATTGTTATCTTAATGGTATTTATACATATGCTGCACGAATAAATAAAATCATGACAATCAGACTATAGCTAAGTGCATTCCCTATTAGTAAGGAGGTAATTACATTTGTATTTTGCAATTTACTCTTGTAATTACGACGTGAGTTTCGCTTGATAATAGGTTCAGATACCTGTTCATTTTTTCCTGGTTCGCGTAGCGATATTAACATGACTCTTAATAGTAAGTATTTGACCAAAAAAGTGGCAAAGAAAATTATAAAAGCTGTCAATATTATGAGAGTTTGTATATTATAGGCATATCTGATTTGATTAAAGAAAATATAATCAATCAATTCTGATTTGAATCTAACTGGTAACATTGGCTCCATAAAGAAAAATATGATCCACCCAATGACGCTAGAAAAGAGATTAATACAAATCGCATAAAAACTGCTAGTTCTTTTGTCAAACTTTAGCCTCCTATTCATGATAAGTGCTTCAATGGGTATTGCTACGAGTAAAAATAAAAAGTCAAGCAAAATTACACCGAGGGGAACAATTCTGGGAAGAAACGAATATTCAGGCATAAACTGGTAATCAATCAGATGTGACTTAAGAGAGTATAGCGGTATTCTGGAAGGTGATGTGTAGAGATTATCTCATTGTTCTACCATAGTAATAATCCGGTATGCGGGGAACGAGCGTGTCTTTAGACCTGAGAGGAAAGCGACACGGGCGACTTTAGTCCTCGCGAGTCTTTCTCTCAGTTGTGTTGATAGCCGTAGCCATCTTTACGATGGATGGCTTTACAACACTTGTAAGAAATGTCTTCAACCAAACCTTTTTTGGTTGAAATATTGAAGCTACCACGAGCGCGAGCAGCCATCCTACCAAAATACTCACCGATTTTCTTGCCTTTCTTGACAACAGCTTTGACGATATCGCCAGTTTGAAAGCCGAAATGTACTTTCTTTCTGTCGCAATGCCGAATAGGAAAGCCGTGTTTATCAGTGCGGCAAGCCTGTCTAGTCCCATGACCAGCAGCCTTAATCAGCAGTGGTCTAACACCTTTGACGTTGAGTTTTTGCGGTGTTGACATACCAACACATGCCGCATCAATCCAGTGTGTTTTATCAAGGTTTTGGGTTGTTTGGTTGAACTTGGTTAGCCCACCAGAGCCAGTCTCTACAGGCAATCCAGTTGCCTTGAGTACCTCTAGTAGCTTGAATCTGGTTGCGTTGACGGCGGCAGTGTCGGCAAGTGGTGTCTTTAGCTGTGCAAGGATTCCTTTCAGGCGTTCCTGATCATCCGTCAAAAACTGCTCAATATTCTGAGTCCCTTTTTTGAGGTTGCATCCCTCACAGCTTAGGGTGAGATTCGAGATGCGGTTTGACCCTCCTTTAGCGCGTGGGTGGATGTGTTCTATCTGCAAGGGTACATCTTTGAGATCGCAGTAGGCACACTTCCTTCCCCACTTCTCTAGCAAGTACTCGCGGGTCTCGTAGCCTGCAAGCGTGCCCTGTTGGTACTCCTTGCCTTTGATTGCCGGATTCTGCATAATTTGGGTATCGAACCTGACCAACTCCTGAGATATAGCGGTGATTGGCGCATACGAACGTAGTCGCTTCACCCAGGTTTCAATGTTATGAACACGGCTCAGAAGACTTGGTGCTAACCATCCCTCTCTACGCTGTTTCGGGCATGGTTGCTTGTTCCCCTTTCTGAACCATTCGTGCTTGGGTGGCTGGCGATAACGGGTTTTACGGCTACGTCTAGAGCGTCTAGACTGACTTCTCGACAGCAGACTTGCTTTGATTGCAAAGCCTCGATGTTGGAGTTCAGCAGCCCATACAACCTCACCTGTTGCATCGTTGACTAAGGCTAGCCCCGTGGTCTTTGAACCTGGGTCAATCTTAATCCTTAGGGGTTCAACGGGTGCGTCTGGACGCGACTCCTTGAGGATGATTGTGAATGGAAACTTTCTGAATATTGCTGCTTTTTTGTTTCTCAGCAACTGCCTTGCTTGTGCTGGATGGATTGGGTTTTGTGGTCTTTTTTCGATGTCGATTACTAGTACTTTGGACATGCGTCCCTCCTTACGGGTTAAGTTAGCCTTGACAGGTTATAGGACGGTACTTTCCGGGCAGCACTGATGTTAACTCAATATAAATCTGTTTAACTGTCCGGTTCTAGAGCTTGAGACTGGCTTCGTATCTCAAGGTAGGTACATTAACTCTCTCCTATAACGTTTACCGAGATTTATACGTGAATCGTCTCCCGGTCATCGGGTCAGCTAGTGTGGCTAAAGGCTCTCTCGTCAAGCGAGAGCGTCTTCAGACCTGAGTTACTGACCTCTATTGTTTTAGCATTTCCCTGTTTCTTTTCTTTACAACTATAATCTAGAAGAGCGTTCTTGAGCAGTAGGTGTAGGGGGTGTGGGAGGTAAGGACGGTTCAGAAGGTGAAGAAGACATTGCTCCCCACACCCCCCACACACCCCACACCCCACCCAAAAGTACAGACCTTGGATAATATAAAAGACTGCCACATTACAGCTTTTTGAGAAATGACAAGGAACGGCATCGGTATTCGTACAGCGCAAGTGCGCCCCTCACGGCTTACTGGTCAAATTCACGTCTACGATGGTGCAGGGAAAGGCAAGTCTCAAGCGGCTTTAGGAGTTGTTCTACGCTCGATTGGCTTGGGAATCAACACACCTAGCAATTCTAACCGTGTCTTGCTGCTGCGGTTTTTAAAAGGACCAGGACGGGATTATGACGAGGATGGGGCAATAGCTGCTCTGCAGCGTGGGTTTCCCCATTTAATTGATCAAGTACGTACTGGTAGAGCAGAATTTTTTGGACCAGAGGAAATTACAACCTTTGACCGACAAGAGGCGGCACGGGGTTGGGATGTTGCCAAAGGTGCGCTTGCCTCAGGTTTGTACTCAGTTGTCGTTTTAGATGAAATTAACCCAGTCCTAGATTTGGGTTTGCTGGACGTAGAGGAGGTGGTGCGAACACTAAAATCCAAACCTCAAGAGTTGGAAATCATTGCTACCGGACGCGCAGCCCCGCAAAAATTGCTAGATATTGCGGATTTGCACTCGGAAATGAAACCTCATTACCACCCGACAGCTTTAGCACAGGGAATTCAAGGCATTGAAATTTATACGGGTGCTGGTAAAGGTAAGTCTACCAGTGCCTTGGGTAAGGCGTTGCAAGCCATCGGTAGAGGCATCAATTACCCAGGATCTACCCGCGTGCTGATTATGCAGTGGCTTAAAGGTGGTAGCGGCTACACGGAAGATGCGGCGATCGCAGCCTTACAGCAATCATATCCAGAGGTAGTAGATCATCAACGCTGTGGTCGAGATGCTATTGTTTGGCGCAACTCCCGACACGAATTAGACTACGTGGAAGCTGAACGTGGTTGGGAAATCGCTAAATGTGCGATCGCCTCTGGGTTGTACAAGACTATTATCCTTGACGAACTCAATCCCACCGTTGATCTAGAACTACTGCCTGTTGAACCGATTGTCCAAACATTACTCCGCAAACCCCGCGACACTGAAATCATTATCACTGGTCGCTGTCAAAATCAGCCGACATACTTTGACTTAGCTAGCATTCATTCCGAAGTTTATTGCCACAAGCACTATGCCAATCATGGTGTAGAACTTAAGCAAGGGGTAGATTTTTAAATTTAGTCATTAGTCATTAGTCAGGGGAGGCTCTTGAGGAATAATCTTCCCCGGCACCCCCCGCACAAGAACTGCTTGCCTCAATAAATAACTTTCCCTAGCCGAACCGTATTGACCCAACAATTAACAACTAACAACTAAACATGGATAACAATCATCTACTCGACCTAGTGACAGGGGGAATGGCGATCGCAATTCTTTTAGGCGGCTTCCTTATGATGTTTACCACTATTTTCACTACCAAAAAAAGGGACTAGTACAAGGAATGAAAAGGGTGTAGGGGGTAGGGTTTAGGGTGTGGGGAACCCCATACATAAATGATGCTGTTGGTCAATTCGATCAGGGGTCAGACCCCTCATTGACTCGCCAACAACATCATGAATTTAGGGGCTTGTACCCCTAACAGGGTGTGGTTTTTTGATCTTTCCCCACACCCCACACCCCGTTTTTGGTCAGGAGTCTTGTCGGGAAGAATACATACATCGATCAGGTTTTAAGTTCAATACCCGTGAATGCAGAGCGCTTCTATCTCTCAAACGCTCTCGGTGATTGGATTTTTGGCATTTTTACCGAATTGTAGGCGATCGCCAAAGCCTTGACGGGGCGATTGTATTTTTGGTTGGGAGTTGTGTGGATTAAAAATTGCCGTTTGAACCAAAAACTTGTATCCCTTGCAAAATCAGGATTTCTGGATTCCGATCAATTTCATTCACGGGTATTGGTTTTAAGTTGCCTATTGCTTTCTTTAAGAAGCTATTACTCCCTACTCTTGAAGTATGAGTTTTTTCCCCTGATAAACTTGCAATCTACCGCCTTCTGTCACCCTATAAAGATACTGTTGATTACGGAACTCGTAACCAAGGAATCGGCATGGTGTGACACCATCTGCACAGGTTGTGTGGATAGTTTTGCCAGTGAGGCGAACAGAAGCACCTGTTTTCAGATTTCTTCCGTAGTATGTAACATGATTGCAAGTTACACTTCCTTCGGGGCAGTTCCTTGTAATTTTAATGTTGAAACTCTTGGTCTTTAAAGTCTCAGCTAAAGCCGCACCCGACCAAAGTGGGAGGGTAAGGATTGGCAAGGTAGCAAGCAAGCCGACAAATTTTTTGTAGTTCAGCATTCTGTGTTCCATGAGCAAAAATTATACATTGTTATTCTTAAGACTTACGCACTTTACAAATTGACCATTATGTAAATGCCAGGCTGATTAAAATGATTTCCTTGCACTGCCTCGTTCCCAGGCTCTGCCTGGGAATGCACTTACAGGAGGCTCCGCCTAGGCTGTTGACTTTGTGCCTTTTTACGAGACCAAAATTCACCCAAAATATGTGGTGTCTATTTGGGCAAAAGCCTATATTCTAACGTAGACTTTTCACTCACAGGCACAAAAAAGTTGCATGAACCAGAAATGGGGAAATTTCATCAAAGTCAATACCCTAGGCTCCGCCTCCCGCGATCCACAGGAGGCGGAGCCTCACAAGAGAGCATTACAAGGCAGTCCCGATGAAAAAATTTCACCGCCAAGCATGAAAATGTTTTTTCCCCCTGCTCCCTGCTCCCTGCTCCCTCTTTCAAGTCAGAGCCTTGTAACGAGGTTGATACACAATTGTGCTTTTCTGTCAATGCGTAAGTCCTAATTGCAGCAATTCTCATTTTAAGGTTTCATGACATTGAAACCCTTACAGTCAGGGGGTTTTACCGAAGAAAGGCAGAGGGCAGAGGGCAGAAGGCAGAAGGGAAGAAAGATTTTTGATCTGCCCGATGCCACTGGGTTTAAAGCCCCTAAATTTATTTATGAAAAACAAAGAAAATATGTATTTCGAGACGCGCAGCGCAAGAAATACTACGTCCTTGTTAAATCCCCTGACTTTAGTTATGGGGATTCCTTCTGCCCTCTGCCTTCTGCCTTCTGCCTTCTTAAAATTCTTAACGAATCTGGGGATCGCTGAAATGGCGCAAAATCGTTTCAAAATGAGAATTGCTGTCCTAATTGTTATGTATGTGCCTATCTTATAGATACATATTGACCAACCCGATTTCGCAACAAAACAACTTGATTGCAAATCATAGTCATACCGAGTATGCTTAATGGATGAACTCGGAATGACTATGATTTTGTGTGCTCGATCAATGAGCGCCCGTTTTTGTGATGACCAAAATGTCATGCCGGGTAATCTGAGTAACTTAATGGAGAACTTCTTTTACCATGACTGAACCCCAAAAATTGACAACTGCTGACGGTATCCCCGTTGCCGATAACCAGAACTCACTCACTGCCGGACCGCGTGGACCTGTATTAATACAGGATTTCCACTTGCTGGAAAAGCTGGCTCATTTCAACCGAGAACGTATCCCTGAGCGTGTTGTCCATGCCAAAGGTGCTGCTGCTCATGGTACTTTTACAGTAAGTCATGACATCAAGAGCTATACCAAAGCCAAACTTTTCTCTGAGATTGGGAAGAAAACGGAAGTTCTCCTTCGCTTTTCTACAGTCGGAGGAGAAAAGGGTTCAGCAGATGCCGAGCGTGACCCTAGAGGCTTTGCCGTTAAGTTTTACACTGAAGAGGGCAATTGGGATCTGGTAGGCAACAATACCCCTGTTTTCTTCATCCGCGATCCGCTCAAGTTTCCTGATTTCATCCATACCCAAAAGCGCAATCCCCAAACCAATTGCAAAGACCATAATGCAATGTGGGATTTCTGGTCACTCAGTCCAGAATCGCTTCACCAGGTGACGATCCTGTTTTCAGATCGGGGAATTCCGAAAACCTATCGGCATATGGACGGCTTTGGTAGCCACACCTTCAGTTTGATTAATGATCAGGGCGATCGCGTCTGGTGCAAATTTCACTTTAAGACCTTGCAAGGGCATCAAACCTTGACCTCTGAGGAATCGACCAAGCTGAGGGGAGAAGATCCCGACCATGCGACTCGCGATCTGTTTGAAGCGATCGCCCTTGGCAACTATCCCAAGTGGCGCGTGTGTATTCAGGTGATGACAGATGAGCAAGCATCAAAACATCCAGACAACCCCTTTGACCTAACGAAAGTTTGGAAACAAGGAGACTATCCCTTAATCGAAGTGGGAATTCTCGAACTGAATCGTAACCCAGAGAATTATTTCGCCGAAGTTGAGCAATCCGCTTTTAGCCCCAGTGCCGTAGTTCCAGGCGTTAGTTTCTCTCCAGACAAAGTTCTTCAAGCCCGCCTCATGTCTTACCCAGATGCTCAAAGGTATCGCCTAGGTGGTAACTATCAGCAACTGCCAGTTAACCAGCCTCAATGCCCAGTGATGCATCACCAGCGAGATGGCTTCATGGCGTTGGGAAACAACGGCGGTAACCTTCCCAACTACGAACCGAATAGTGCGCCTAGTACACCCAAACAAAATCCAGCCTATGCAGAACCAGCCATCCCTCTAGGTGATGTCGCCGTTGATCGTTACGATCATCGTGAAGGAAACGACGATTACACCCAGGCAGGTAACCTCTATCGGTTACAGACTCCTGACCAGCAAGAACGTCTTGTTCAAAACATCATCGGCAGTCTCAGCCAAGCAAGGCAGGACATCCAGATGCGTCAACTTTGCCACTTCTTCCGGGCAGACGTTTCCTACGGTCGTCGTGTAGCTGAAGGATTAGGCATTTCAATTGAGCCCGCCCTGCTGAACACCACCATTCAAGCTGTAGGGGTCTAATAGCTTGTCAAGCTGAAACCGAGGTTGGTAGTTGCGCTTCAGCGCATTAAAGCGCAACTACCAACCTTTTCATGATTTATTTGTGCCGAGCTACTTACAGCAGTTTTCAGGTAATTAGACCACATTCTTGGGGGCGCGAGGCATTGCGCCCCTACAAACGGCGTGGATCACTGCTATACTAAAAACAATACTGCGGTATTTCTGAGTATGGATTCACCTCCATGGAGACAACGACTCGCCCCACTGTCGCCCCAACTTCGTTTGTGGTGTCCCCATCTGTCCAGTCATTCCCGCAAAAGATCCAAGCCTTCTCCCTTTCTCCTTTGCCTTTTTACCTTTTTATTCATTCTTTTCTTCTCTCTCTCTTGGGTGAGTGCCAAAGAAGCACTCAAACCAAAAATCCAAACCTGGCAAATTGATGGTATAATATCAGCCCTCGATGATGGTCATCCCAGGGTAAAGGGGTATGCGCTGGACGAATTAGCAGCAGATGATCTGCAAAACTTGAAATCCTTGGGTAAGAAACCGGAGGAGATTGCTCAAAAAGCTGCCAAAATCCTTAAGGATGAAAAGGTTTCTGCTGACGTTCGTGGATCTGCGGCTAAGGCATTGGGCAACTTGGGACCGGCAGCGGCAAAATACCTCCCAGACCTCGATAACATCCTTAAGGATGAAAAGGTTGACGCTAACGTTCGTGGCTCTGCGGCTAAGGCATTGGGCAACTTGGGACCGGCAGCGGCAAAATACCTCCCAGACCTCGATAACATCCTTAAGGATCAA
>Ga0209611_10013130_pt1 | contig 11456 bp, 11 predicted proteins | sample S1TSphgellanicum_3_FD_187693 | JGI IMG/M metagenome (GOLD analysis project Ga0209611, IMG submission 187693) | Host-associated microbial communities from peat moss isolated from Minnesota, USA - S1T2_Fc - Sphagnum magellanicum MG (SPAdes) (version 2) | ecosystem: Host-associated > Plants > Peat...
CCCTTCCACACATACACAATTTTTGTGAAAATCATCCACACACACACACACACACACATATATATATATATTTGAGCTTCACTTTTGAAGAATGAAAAAAATTATAATATCTTTACATAAATGGAGGGTTTGAATTAATGATGGATGGATATTATTGCTTTTAAATATCAATTCAAATAATTAAAAGGTTACAAGGGAATTTTGTAACGATATCTGCAACAATTACTTTTGCATTAGGTGTTGCAATAACAACTACAACAAAAACTACACAAAAAAGCCACACAAACTCCTCAAAAAATAACTCCTTGATGTGTTTTTTTTTTGTGATCATTTTGTGGTGCAATTCATTGAACCAAACCTTTAGTGGCATTGTCAATCTTCTTTCCATGATTTGTTGAATTCACATCGAATAAGTTTAAGTTTAAGGGTCATTATGATGAATTTCATACATATTTATATTTTCATTATAAACATTTATATATAAATTAACCATTTAACATATATAAAATAAAATATATTTTGAAAATTTTAGATTAAATTGATGGCCAAAACATTTATCAAATTCTTACCCAATGTATAGTAATAAAAATTATATTTTCTAGAATTATCCGCCATGTAGCTCTGATAAATGGAAGATATTGTAATTGAGAAAGAAAAAAATAGACTTAATGAAATATCTATTATGAGAATGTTCAACAAATCATGGAAAGAAATTATAAATAACACAATTGAATGGTCAACATTTTGCCTCGCAAATAAAGAATGCCAAAAATATGAATGAACAAAATGACATCTAGTGAAATTTGCACAATTTTATCTTTTGAAATTTTTTTAAATTTATAAATCTAATAAACATTCAAAATTGAACCTAACATATTATTTAAAAAACAAAATGATTACAATAAAACTATTCTCTTCACAAAATCATTTAATCATTGTCACTAGTTGCGTCAAGTAATGTGTAGCCCAAGTATGTGGTGAGATGTGAACCACATGGAACATTGAATTTAAATTCAAATGTAGAACAATTGAAAAAAATTACATGTTAGATGGAAAACTATATTATTCATCACATTTTTATACATCAAAATATCGCACATAAAATCAACACTTATATATTTACAATTACTAATAATACAAAAACACCGATTATCATGTTCCCATGTGAGAACGCACATTCCTAGAAATGTGTGTTCCCATATCAGAATTTTTGTTAATGTATCAAGAGCATGTATGTTCTCCATGTGGGAATGTGATGTTCCCGAGTGAAAGGCATGTTCCCTTATGGAGAATGCATGCCAGTTTCCCATAAGGGAGCGTGAAATGGGTGATCCATTATGGGAACGTGCATGCCCTCCTCCCCCCCATATTCTAGGGTTAGGGTTAGGGTTAGTGGCTGACAAGAGCTTGTAGGCCAGGTCGGACTGCGGAGGAAACACAGCATCATCCACATGCAAACTCTGAAGGAAATCTGAAAAATCCAAGAATCAAACGCTCTTTGATGCAGAAAGGAATAGAATTAGAAGGAAGAGCTCGGAAAAAGATTTGTGTTGTGTTGGTATCGGCCATTGCAATTGCGGGAGGGGAGGGATTTGAGTGATTGCACTGAGCTTTGTGACTGTTGTTGTTGTTGATTTGCAAGTCTTTGTGCGTTGTGAATAGCAGCCATGGTGCGGAAGAAGGAGGAGGCTGCCGCTGCTGCTGGTGGAGGAGGAACGGCAAAGGCCAAGAGTAAAGACTCTGCCAAGTCCGGGAAAGATGCTCCCAAGAAGGAACGCCTTTCTGTGTCCGCGTTCCTTTCCAATATCGACAAGCCGAAGCCTGCCGTTGCTCCCAAGCCGAAAGCCAAAGCTGCCCCTGCGGCAAGCGCTTACACTTCCGGTCTAGACCTGCCTCCTTCCGATGACGAAGACGAGGTATGCCTTCCTGTTTTGTTGCTGTTTTCTGATCGTAAACAGAATTCTGTCGTTGTTGTGTTCAATTCCTTCTCTTCTTTTGTTCTCTGGCTTATTCGAGCCTGCTCAGTTTGAAACTCTAATCAATCCAGGTGCGAGATATGGTCCGACGAGGACTCTGGAGCTAATGGACACGGGAACATCATCTTTCAAGGGTTTTAGAGCCTGTCTTTGCAAACCCTAGATCCTTAGGAGGATTGTCAAGAGTGCTAAGGAGCATTATTTTGCTGTGCAGTGGTGCTGTGATTGTTTGGTTGACCTGTTCTGGAAATTTAACAGCCCTGAAGAAGATCTGTTCTGTGCAAATGTCATCTCCACTTGGTGTAATGGATTTCCCCCCCTACTTTGAGCTGGTTGCCAGAGAAGGAGATTAGCAATTGTTGTAATTGTGGTGCTGAAACTCCCCTTGACCAAGGAATTGGTCTCATTTGGCTGATGTGAAAATTATCTTTTCAGGATGGGCTGGACAGTGATGAGGAAGCTGCCTTGGCAGCAAGGCGTGGGCAAGGACGAGCGCTTGACTTGTCAGTGTCAGAGAGGGAAGTCAAGAAACGAGAGAAGAAGGAAATGATTTCTGCTCACTTAGCAGAGGCTGCCAAACAAGAGGCACTAAAAGATGACAAGAATGCATTCTCTGTTGTGATTGGGGCAAAAACCTCAACTCTTGAAGGTAGCTCATGTTTGTCCATCTCTCAGGCCCTAAACAAGAAGTTACATCTTTTTTCTTGATTACCATTTTGCAGCTATTTATTTGAGAATGTTGTGTGCAGTAAGTGCTTACGAGAATGAGAGAGCTCAGACTTTGAAGTGGTCATGTAGGGTTATTAGCCTGACAATCCTGGTTTCTTTGCTGAAGGTGAGGATGGCACAGATGCTAATGCAAAGGATATCAAGATTGACAGTTTCTCAGTGTCTGCTCGTGGCAAGGAGCTGCTGAAGAACACTCCTCTCACCATTGTTCATGGTCGACGGTATGGGTTAGTAGGACCGAATGGCAAAGGCAAGTCAACCTTGCTTAAACTGCTTGCTTGGCGCCAGATTCCTGTTCCAAGGAACATTGATGTTTTGTTAGTTGAACAAGAAGTAGTGGGGGATGAACGAACAGCACTTGAGGCAGTTGTTTCTGCTGATGAGGAGTTGATGAGTTTGAGATCCGAGGCTGCTCGTTTGCAAGAGCTTACCTTAAAAGATGAGGATGAGCTGGAAAAAGATGATGATGCTGCCAATGCTGGAGATCAACTGACAGCTGTCTATGAAAGGTTGCAAGCAATTGGAGCAGATGCTGCTGAAGCCCGGGGATCCAAGATCTTGGCAGGATTGGGTTTTTCAAAGGATATGCAGGTCAACTTTCTTATCTTTTTTGTGTTTGCTATCTAGTCAGTTGACCTCTTTTGGAAGACTTTGTGAAGGCAGGCAAATTTCCTCAAGTATGATTTTCTGTGACCACTTTCAGGGGCTAGCATTCAGGTTTTCTCTTGCCTGTTTCTGAGGATAAACATGAATGCAGGGTCGGACAACCAAATCTTTCAGTGGGGGCTGGCGAATGCGAATTTCATTGGCACGGGCTCTCTTTGTGCAACCAACGCTGTTGCTGCTAGATGAGCCCACTAATCACTTGGACTTAAGAGCAGTGATCTGGTTGGAGGAGTATCTGACACGATGGAAGAAGACCTTGATTGTTGTTTCCCATGACCGTGAGTTTCTGAATTCAGTTTCTACTGACATCATCCACTTGCATGATGAGAAGCTACACTTCTATAAAGGCAACTTTGGAGCGTTTGAGGAGATGTATGAGCAGAAACGCAGGTAAGGGATTTATCTCACCTTTTCTCCCAAGTTCATTGGATTACATGGGTATCTCACCCTGTTAGCATGCAGTCAGGGTCCTGTTACATTAGTCTTTATGCTCATTATGCCACCTTATAATGCTATCACTTTGGTTGGCACCTTATAGTGTTTCATCTGGCTTGGACATTTGGCAGTAAGTGACTAGGTTTACTTGAATGTCAATGTTTATATGCTGTTGATCAGAAGGGCCTGTTAGTTTTGTATTATTGTCTGCAAAAGGATGCTGATGTGCTGTATGCCGACCATGAAAGGGTTTGGAAAGGAATGTGGACGAGTTCTGAAGAACTGATGGTAAATAGACTAGCAAGGTCAAGCTTCATAGACCGCAGAACAACCCCCCCTGGATCTGCCTGAATTTTTTGGGATGTCAAAATTCTTGGTGCTGTATTTTGGGTATTTGGCACTATAATGGTCCATAGACTTTGAACCCAACTCAAGGTTAACCCCCTCATCCGAATTGATTGTTTTAGGGAAAACAACAAAAAGTTTGAAGTCTTTGAGAAGCAGTTGAAGGCAGCCAAGCGCAGTGGGAGCAAGGCCCAGCAAGATAAGGTTAAGGATCGTGCTAAGTTTGCTGCTGGAAAGGATGCTAAGTCCAAGGGCAAATCAAAAGCAGTTGAAGAGGATGACAATGTTCCTGATGCTCCACGGAAGTGGCGAGACTACTCAGTTGAGTTCCATTTTCCAGAGCCCACAGAGCTCACCCCTCCTCTCTTGCAGCTAATCGATGTTGGGTTCAGCTACCCTGGCCGTGCAGATTTTGGTCTGAAGGGCATTGATGTTGGAGTTGACATGGGTACCAGGGTTGCAATTGTTGGTCCCAATGGAGCTGGAAAATCAACATTGTTGAACCTACTAGCTGGAGACTTGAAACCCACTGAGGGACGATCACATCAGAGCCAGAAACTAAGGGTGGGTCGATATTCTCAACATTTTGTGGACTTGCTGACAATGGATGAAACTCCAGTCCAGTATCTTTTGCGTTTGCACCCTGATCAAGAAGGTCCTAGCAAGCAAGAAGCAGTTCGTGCCAAGCTTGGGAAGTTTGGTTTGCCCAGCCACAACCACTTGACCCCAATTGTAAAGCTCTCAGGTGGTCAAAAAGCTCGGGTGGTTTTCACATCCATCAATATGTCCCGGCCTCACATTTTGCTGCTTGATGAGCCTACAAATCACCTTGACATGCAAAGTATTGATGCCTTGGCTGATGCATTGGATGAATTCACTGGAGGGGTTGTATTGGTGAGTCATGATGCTCGCTTGATTTCACGTGTATGTGAAGATGAGGAGAAGAGTGAGATCTGGGTGGTGGAGGATGGCACAGTTAGAAAATACCCTGGGAGCTTCGATGAATACAAGACTGAGCTGATCAAGGAGATTGTAGCTGAGGTTGAAGAATAGCGTGGGGAGTCTTGCCACTTGGCAAAGATCTAGGGTTTTAATATATGATTATTTGCTCAACCACTTGACTTTCTGTAGTTTTCATATTCCAACATCAATTGAGCAGCCATCTTTCTAAAATATAGATATGGCATCATCCTGATTCATCACATGTGGGTTGATGCACTGCACTGTATCATAATAACCGAGTCTGGCAGAGCTTTGTTGATGTTAAGTAGTAACTTCCTGAAATATGGTCAATCAGGTGTGCTGACATAGGGTATAGTGCTACATCAAGTGACTGATAATTGAAGAGGAGTAAACTTGTGATTAGGTATGGGAAATCATCCCACTCTGATGAGGGTCCTAGAACTCTGATGATTAGTGTATGTGCTGTGGGAAACTCCCACATGAAGTACGGTCCCCATCTTGCTGCCTGTTTGCTCCATCATGCACTGGGCATGGAGATCTTGTGAGGAATCAAGAAACAGGGGTGAAAGGCATTTGGTGTGTAGGCACTGGGTCCACTAGTGCACAGACAGAGTTTTTTCCAAAACAAGGGGAATAATCGGTTTGTCTTGGAGTCCTCTTCTTTTGTTGTGCTCCTCAGGACTATTGTTTAGAATGTGGATTCTATATGACATCACTTGTCTTTGTCCCAAGGGGGGGATGTCAGGCAACTTTTGTGTCCTGCAATTGATTTTGCAGGATACACACTTATCTACACCCACTTGCTAGGAGCTAATGAAGTTCGCTGCAGGGAGCTGATGAAGTTCACTGCGGGGAGCTTATGAAGTTGAATGGCACTCATGGCAGCTCAACCCTGCTATTTATAATGGAGGTGATGGTCCGATACTTTATGACTGAAACTTGTCAACTTATGGCCACTTATTCTTCTAGTGTCGACTTTGTTTTGCTGAAGCTAACAGAAGGATTACCTTCACAGTGTTGGTTTTGGACTGATCTCTGCAATCTCATAAATAGTTGTCCAGAACCATTATAGTCTAAAAACGTAGGAGACTAGGTGTAATATTGGCAAAAATCCCATAGAAACAACAGGTTGTTTTTTCTGGTTTTACTGATACTTTTACTGAGGGTTGTCATTTCTTTGATAGCTTGTACCCAGACTCCTAGATTTTAGTGTAGGGCGACCCAGGGCATAATAAACTCTGGCATGAATGTGTTTTTTGTAAACCTTATATTTTGAACATTGCTTTGATTGCTGCATCCATCAAGATTTGAAGTATTTATCAGTGGAATGAATGGAATTCCAATCATGCTGTTGGTCATTTGTTTCTTTGTTTCACTACTTAATAACTAATATCAATTAACGATGCAACCAAATGCCCACCCACTAGGTGGATCAATGGTGCGATTCTCTAGGCGGAATCAGCTGCTAGAGGAACCCTGCTGGTCAGGGAGTTTACCTGACTTTTATCACAAGGGAATCTGCTATTCAAGGGAGTTGTGTCGAGGCCTTGAAAGTACTTACCTCCTTAATTTGCTCATTGATCAGTCCCCTCAATGCGATGTGCACCCTGGATTGATCAAAGTGCAGATGTTGAAGCTCAAAGAGCTCAAAGGTGTGTCAACTTGTTCAAGTGAAGCTTTGTGGCTTTCAGGAGCTGATAATAAGCTCATGAAGCTTAGCTTGATTTTCAAAGAAGAAACATGATGATTCTAACTTGAACAACTTATGAGTTGCAAAAATCCAAAAATCAAAAATCAAAAATTCCATGCACGAGCAATGGTTGGAAACACTTTCAACAAAGTGGACAATACCAGAGTCTACTTCTTGTCACTTGCAATCACAATCTGCTTACTTACTTGTCATTGGCACCAGATTCCAATTTGAAAGTTTAGGAATTTGAGGTCTAGTTTGGGAATTCAGTTTCGGGTCTGGTTTGTTGGCATTTTTGTTTGTTCTAGTTCCAAAATTTTGGTGGAGGTTCCAATTCATGTTGCAAAAAATCAAAACCACCTATTTCAAACTGAGGAAAGAGATTTAAAAAATAGTAATAATAACCTTGTGAGTAGCCTAGTACCTAAGGTAATAAGTTGGCTCATATTACTCAGGAAAAAAAAAAAAAAGTCATTTTCAATTTATTGTGCAACAATATTTAATTGCGAATAGAACTTTCACTCAACAATTTTACCAATTTGCCAGATTTTGAGATTTGTGATGTTGTTGCAACTACTATACAACATATGATTATTCTATGTCATCATGTGATCAAGTTGTTCTAAACCCTAGACCTACTATTGATTACAATACAATAGTGGGACAATTGGTGATGACAATAGCTGCAATTCTACAAAATATTGCCAAAGATCAAAGTTCACCTAGTTCTTTAGAATTTCATCCCCGAGAGCAGGTCCACGGAAAGCAACATAGTGGCTTGGAAAAAGTAATTTGAATGAAGTTCAAGTTTTAAAAAGTGGGAAACTAAGTTTGAACTTATAAATATGCATGTTGGATATAATGTTCTTCAAAAGGGCTAATAACAAAAAATGATTAGCTTTTATAATGATTAACCCATGTGATAACATGTAAATGATTCTCGTTCTACACTTTCTATGATTTCATGTTTATGGGTGGGGATGGGGAAATAACTTGCACACTAATTTTGGATGTGCTAGACCCAGGTAAAGAGGCCCACATATTAGGTGTGAATGCATTTATTCTTTAAATTCAAAGATCATTTCTCAAATAACAAGCAAGATTTTATCTATCATCAAAATGACAAGTATTCAAAAAAGGGTGGGTGCAAGAATGAGTGAATCAATGGCGTACTATAAATTATCATTTTTTAAAGTTCAAAATAAGGACATTTTTTGTGGGTTAGAGTGAATTACAAAAAAAATCTATTGATTTTTTGAGCATTTTTTTCATTTAATCTATAATTCATTTAGAGATCCCTTTTCTTAACACATGTGCACAAGAATAATTCAATTTTAAAAAAAAAACTATGATTTAAAAAAAAAATCTATTTCTAGCTTGTTTAAAAGTCCATAGATAAAATTTTATGAATGCCATCATACAAAACTTTTCAAATTTTTAATATGTTATCTAATCAAAATCAAATCCCTAACCAAAACATCATAAATGATTGGACCACTTCAAAATCTATATTTAATTATCAAAATTACTGTCCATAATGTTCAACTTTGAAAGTCCATATCTCTTGTGTTCTTTTTTATTATAAAAATTTAATAAATAAAATAAATACATATTCAAATTAATATCTTTAAACTAAGTCCCTATAGGGAAAAAATTAAATTTATTTAATAAATATGATTATTTAAATTACAAACATTTTACAATTTTTTTTTTAAAGTCCAAAAATTGGTCCACTCATATTTACACCCACCCAAAATGGTCAAGTTCTAATGATGTGTAATAAATGAAGTTTGTGATGTTTTTGGATTCCTATAAGGAATTGTGAAAAAAGAAAAACCCAAAATATGTTTCCATTGATGTTTGACCTTGGGTCTAAAAACTTTTGTCGAATGTTTTCATTCATTGATTGTGAGCAAGGTGTGACCATTGTTGAAGAATATGATAGGAAATATTTGTTCCCTATGTTCTTAAAATTTCATCACCATGTGCATCCAGTGGTAGAATTTAAAAGTGATTTTGTAAACCAAGGAAATGATGAAGATTCAAGTCTAAATACCATCACAAGTGAAACAACTAAAAAACTTGTCAAATATAGAAAGTTGCTAATTTTCAAACATTACCAAATGGATGTGAAGGATATTAAAGGTCTTCTTTAATGTTTCAATGGTGGGAAAAACATGAGTATGTTTTTTATTGTTTGTTTTGTTGTTCACCAAATCACATGCATTATTGGATCATAAAATTGAAATCTATTCCAACAGTTTCAAAATATGTTCCTATGGTTTATCAATTCAAATTTGATAGTGAGTATGTTAATGTTTAAATTGGAAAATAAAAGGGTGAGTATATTTTAATAGGTGAAAGTGTCAAATTATGAATTTGAAAACATGAATTCAAACCCCCTTATTTGCTAGAAGAACAAATCATCTATTAGCTTAAATCTTAACAATATTTGAAAGCATTATTTTTTTCAACAAAATGTTTTTTGTAGGAATTTTCCAATTTTTTTTGCGATTTTCCAAATGGGCAAAAAAGCTTTGCTATAAAGTGGCCCAATTCTATTGATCAAGCTTTGTGTCTTTAATTAGCAAAGTGGGCTTTTAAGTTAATAGGTGGTTATAATCCTTTGGTGACTAAATCACCTTATTAAATTCTTTCATCTCTTGTCCCATAACAAATCAAACATAAAAGAATAAGGCCATATTATGCCCATGTTCAAACATTATTAACCATTTTTGCCAATAGACTATTTTGCTTGTATTGGTTGATTTAAACAAAAACATAAATAATTATACATGTGAAAAATAAGCTCAAAAAGTTGTTGAAATATTAATATTGTTTTTAAATCAACAACTTTTTTTATATCCATATGATTGATTAAAGTGGATTGGAATTGTTTGTATAATAAAACTAGATTTTGATTATAGAAGGTTAAAGGTAAAGCAATTGTGACCATGTTTTTGTTTGGTGTTTTTTTAATTAAATAAAAAATAAAAAAGGTATTTGTGTTAAAGCAAACTATGCAATAAAATTACCTTGTTTTTTTTATATGGTATTTTTCTTTTGTAATTTGGTTGAAAGAAGTTCTACCTTGAAAAATACACAATATATTTTTGAGTTGTCGCCATTGTCAACTTGTCAAGCCACTACAATGAAATAAAATAATATATGGATTTTTTTGTTCAATCTCTTGGACTTTTTTTTATAATAATAATTTTTATTAACATAGGATAATTATTATTATTTAAAAAATCTTTTTGCTCTCTTTTTCAACATACCTTGAATTCAAGTAGGTGATGTTGGTTTTTTCTTTACATTAAAAAAATGATATGTTTGTCAAGTTTTTATTTTTTAAAATAATAAAGCATAGAACAAAAACAATGTGGGTCAACCTTGCATTGTGCTACACGACAATTCTATTAGGATCTTATTTTTAGCAGTGGCCTCCCACACTAGTAGCTTTGACAAAGGGCACAACAACCTTCATAAATGCAACTAGATTTTTTTAATTTATTTTAATAGGAAATTTTATTGTCAAATTTTTTTTGGTCATATTGGCAAATATTTCAAATCGGGTTAAATAACTTGACCAAACCTTTAAATGATATAGTGAATTTTTGTTGTTATGTTGATAAAACTTATGTTTTTTTTTACAGTAGTCTAAAAAATTTGTAGTATGAAGTTCCAAAACTTGTAAGATATAATATAATCTATTTGATTTCATTAACCTTTTTGTTTCAGAAAAAAATTATTGCTATTGCAAACAATCTTGTGCACCAATAAGCAATTATTAACCTTTTCATGCAAAAGATTTGAACCTCCATTTTTTTGGTGTGAATGTTGTGTGAGTTTATAAATTTAATTATTTGTAACACATTTTTGCATTACAAGAGTTGCTATGTGGAAATGAACCAAACAAGCTTATAAATGTGCACAATCAAAAATTTAAAAAAATTTGGATATGTTGTTTCTAAGTTTTTCAATAGTAAATCCTTTGAACTCAATTTTCAACTTCCCAATCATTATAAAAATACTTTGAGAATTAATCTCAAATTTGTTGAATTACTTTCTACTAGTAATCTTACCCACTCAACAACAACTTTTACTTTTAGAAAAAAGGCTATCTCTTTTAGCAAATATTGTTTTGATCATAAATTGCTTTGCTCAATTGTGTTTGGATTTTTGAGTCCACAAAACTAGGTCTATATCCTACTTTAAAACCCCTTTGAGCCTATAAACATTTTTATACTTAATGTCATCTCAAATAGATATTGTAATTTCTTTTAACATAAAAAATCTACAAAGTTTAATTAGGTCTTCCACATATTAGGATCCTCCTTATGATTTCTATATAGCTAAAAATTATATTTGGATAGATATTTTTGGTGTTATTTTATTAACAAGACAACAAAAAAGAAGAAGAAGCTTTTGATCTAAATTAAGTATAAAAAATGGGTTGAATTTTTTCATTATCTGCCACAGTTGAAACTACCTACCCAATTGTTGAACCAAGAAACTACACTTAAATTAATTATTCAGCATTTGTGTGCCAAAATTGCCAAGGTATTGCGACATTGTAGTTGTAGAAGTTGTGGACAATTATGTGAACTAGACTTGAATTGAGAGAAAAATTCCAAGGTTATACTTTTGGG
>Ga0209611_10013131_pt1 | contig 11456 bp, 2 predicted proteins | sample S1TSphgellanicum_3_FD_187693 | JGI IMG/M metagenome (GOLD analysis project Ga0209611, IMG submission 187693) | Host-associated microbial communities from peat moss isolated from Minnesota, USA - S1T2_Fc - Sphagnum magellanicum MG (SPAdes) (version 2) | ecosystem: Host-associated > Plants > Peat...
TCATCCTGATCCGATCCTCCTTTCGCCGACTTGCCATCTCCCTTCATCAATACAAGCCGCCATACCCAATCCAATGCATAGCTCAAAGGAAAAGCCATGCAATTCTATGCAGTCCATTATGGAGCGTCGCCACACTGAGTCGCTTGACGCAAAACCCAGGATTCGATCAGATTTTATACTACCTCTTTTCACACCACATTAGGTCTTTTTTTTACTTATGTTTTGTAACTTCAAAATTAAAATGGATCAAACGTTTTAGTTATCAAGTCATGTTCTTACAAAAAATATTGGGCTTGTGTCCCTTTTTGTGAAATGTTTGTTTTTTATTTTGGTTCAACATGCTTGTTTTTTCTTGTTTAATATCAACCTCCATTAGGTCTTACAAGTTTGAGTGAAATAATTTCCACCTTTATTTCAAATTGCTTGTGAACTTTAACATAGTTTAGGTAGTTCAAGTGGTCTCTATTCAAAGTTGAAATTCACATTTTTATGGTTGTAAATTTTTTTTCATTAAATTACTTAGAGGTCAAAGGCAGGTGTTCACATAAGAAAATGAGAAGAAAAAGGCCCAATAGTAACACATATTAGGATGAATGAACCCATGGAAGCTTGCACAAATATACATTAAGGATATTATTACAAAAGCATCAACTTGAATTGAAAAAACTTTTCAATATTACCGTTTCTTGGACACAAGAGATGGCTTTCTATAGTTATCGACGTATCAATTAACAATGTCAGACTAAGTGAAGAAGTTACGCTTAAATTGGAATGATGATGATTTTTTATTTCAACAAAAATAATAATTACAAGGATAGATGTTTTTTATTGTAATTAAAACTTTATTACAAGCTTTAATTTCAACATTATTACAATTATGCGTTGAGTTCAAAAGAATTATTGCCTTTCAAAACCCATTGACGTTCCATCAAGTATGCATGTAACATATGATAAATCTCAATATTTTGAAGTTTTTTTGCACCTTGAATGAACGTAAGGAAGGTTAAGTTCCTCTTCAATGAAACCCCATTATGAGGTTCAAGTAAACTTTCAAGGTCACAATCCAATTCATCTCTTATGATTGTGTTGTGAAGGATAATGCATGTGAACATCATGTCAAAAATTATATCAAGATACCATTGTCTTGAAGGTTTTTCAATAATTGTCCATTTTTTTTATAGTATGCCAAAATATTGCTCCACATCTTTCCTTGTTGATTCTTGAAACATGGCAAAGTGCAACCCTTTTTTATACTAAAGGGTGAAAGCATGATTATGTGGACTATTTGGATTATCACAATTGTAATTTTTCTAGATTATAAATGAACTTAAAATGTAAAATCATATCAAACGTTAAAATTTTTATTTTTTTCAATTATCCATGTTGTAATAGACTTTAGTGAGAATCTTATTTAAAATTATGAATGAGTTTTAAGAAAATAATGGACTTATTGTGAACTTTTGAAATGATGACATTATGTTTATCACACACGAAAAATGAAAAATGTGGACTCAAAAAATATGTCATAATAATATCAAATTTTTAATTAAAAAAACAGGCCACCATAAAATGAATAATTTAATTATAAAATGCATTGAATTTTTCTAATATATATATATTTCATATTTAAAAATTGATCTTGTTGTGATTTTTGTCATTTTTTACAATTGATATTCCATTTCATATTGGAATCTTTAAAAAAAATTCTAAATTTTTTGACCAATCACATGTTTATGGATATTTATAAAGTGATCTATTAATATTTGTGACTAAAACCATTGGGAATAATTATAGGATTTATAGCTTGAATTATTTTAAATGCAAGAATTGTACGATGAATGATGTGGATTTTTCAATATGTCAAATGTGAGCCACATAACAATTCTTACAACTACACATTTGATAAATCCCTTCCATTAAGAGATAATAGTGACCAAAGATGTTGTCATTGACAACAAAGTTCACATCATGTGCTTCAGCTCCCAACAAATTTTGAATCAAGAAAAACCTATCTAGCACATTAACATTGTTATTAACCTTAAGAGCACATTAAAAAATGCCAAATCCATAAACTTTGATTAATAAATGTTTCAAAAATGATGTTTTGATCTTCACTTTTGTCACCAAAGTGACCATGCCATGCAATTGATGTTATAAATATATCACATCATCCTTTATCTTCATTGATCTTCATTTTTTTTGCAATGTCAATTATGTAATTGGCCCTTGCAAGTACTCATCATGAAAGCAAACACGAATTGCAACAACAAAGTGTTTCATGGACTCGATAATCGTGTTATCTCACAACTACAATATTTGTTAGTGGCATATGCAAACATTCCAAGTGTTACAATGTGTTTTTGAATGTTCGACAATCCAAAAAAACCTTTCTTTTGTTCAAAGTATGCATCATAATCAACAACCTTAGCCATAAATTTAAGAAATACCTTTTAAACACCTTTTCATCTTAGAACACCTCGTAAACATCTTGGGATGATAAAGAGGTATTTCATTAAAATATTCTTTCTAGATCTGTTCATGACCCACTTGCTTTTCTATTTTTTGGTTTGAAAATTTCCTTAATTTAAAACCTCTACCTTTTGCAAGCTATTCATTTTGCAAAATGATTAAAGTCATGGATAAATCTTTTACATAATTTTCAACCATCTTAGCTGCAAAGGCAATTTTGAAACTCAAGATGCCTTCACCACGCAACCATTCTTAGTTGTGGGAATTTGCAAAGTGCAAATAAAATTGCAAGAACCTTTTATTGAACTACAAATCCAAGGAATTCACACCCTTGTATCTATTAAGAAACATTTGAAATAAAATGATATTTTTTAATATGCTATGAAATAATGATATATTTTATGTATATTCTAAAAAAAATTCTTAATGAATTATAGGCACCCTATTTTTATTTAAATGAATTATAATTCTTTTTCAATAAGTTGCACAATATATTTTGTTGCACATCTTTTGGAATACAATGGAAAAGACTTCTTTGATATTACAAAAGGAAAAACACTAATGGAAATTACAAAAAAGGAAATAAAAGAAAACATTTATGGGGGGTTGTGAAAGGAAAAACTAATGGAAAAAAAATATTAATCCACCAATTGTGCAAAAAGACAGATGTAATGGCGAAAGAGATTTTGGTAGGTTGAAAAAGGAAAGAGACATATGAAAAGAAAAAAAACAATGGCAAGGTGCATCACAAACTTATTAGGTTTCATAAGTTTGTATAAATTTTGTGCAAAATTCATTTTTCATATGTTCATACAAAAATTGCATGAATTTTATGTTATAGTCAATATGAATGATATTTGTATGTATTCAATATCTTAAATATTCAAATAGATGCAATATAAATTTTAAATGGAATACATGAATGTTCATGTTTAATACTCAAAAATTGCATAGTTTTATGCAAAATTATGTTGTAAAAAACTGCACAAATTTTATTTAAAATGAAAATCATATGTATTTCACATTAAGACATCATTTATATAAGAAAAATAATTAATTTTTTAATAACATTTTTACATTTTGAAACACACAAATTTGTCATGGACATATTATTTTATGATTTTCACATTAATTTTATTAAAATTTTGCAATGTGGTTAACTATGCTACCCAACATAAGTTAGGTTTAAGTTGTTAACTAGGTTATTTACTTAAGTAGGTAAGCATATAATTAGATGGGTTGATAAGTTAGGTTAGGTAGGTAAAAAACCATATATAGATAGGTAGGTAGTTAATTTACTTAAATACAAACAAAATACAACTTTATAAATACACCAATGGAAACATACCCCCATTATACCCTTAATAAAACTTAACAAAAATACACATACTTTTCAAAAGTTTTGTAATACAACTACATATACCACTAGGGGTTATCTTAACACCTTAGTGGTGTAATTAAATTTGGTTCCACTTGCAACTAATGGGACATATGGGCATCACCATGGATGAAAAAAGTTCTAATGTGTAGGATGAAAAAGTCATTAGTTGCAAATGTAGTTGTAACATAGTTGTAAGAATGGTCAAAGGTGCAAAATAGTTGTAAAAATAATTAAAGTTAGTTGCCAATGATAATTAGATGCATGTGATTACAAATGCATTGGTTGCATTTTGGGGGATTTTTTCTAGTGCGAACCACAAAAAGAAAAACAAAAGACCCTAAAAATGCACTTTAAATCTTCACTTTGGAATTAGAACAATAACCAAGTTTTTATCAAAAACTTAATTCAATTTCATTTTAAATCATGACTTGGAATTGGACCATGAATTTAGTTTCGATTTTAAAACCTTTTAAAATCGAAGGTCTATTCAACTCCAGGTCCAAAACCTCAATGAAACTAGTTGGTTTTGGTTATATCTAGTTTTCAAAAATGAATTTAGGTCCAGGTAGGTTCCAAGTACTCATATTTGGAACTATTGGTTCCTACTTGACAATCTAGGTATTTAGCCAACATTGGTAATGATATTAAAATTTTCAAGAGGAAGCTTTAGTGAGACATGCCAAGGGAACATATGCAAAAAAGTGATGGGAGTTTGTTTACACTTGCGACTAAGTGAATTGAAAATGGGAGGAATAACCTTTGATGGTGAACTCCTCCCCTCCCATGTCCAAAGTGCGATGAACTTTAACCTCAATGGTTAAGATCCTTACAAAATTGATAATTGAGATTTTATTTTATTCAGGGGGTGTCATAAGGTAACTTTCCAAATGGCACATTGGTAAAATTTTGCCAAAAAAAAAATGTTGTTGCACCTTTTACTAGCCACCACACTTTGTGGAATTATGTTGAACCAACCCCATTTTCCTAAGGCAAACCTGAATATGCAACTAATTCATATTTTTGCCATTATGTAATTATACACCAATAATTTAATAAAATTTATTTAAAACACCTTGGTTGACATCAAAATTTCACTTTACTTTTGTGGAATGATTAAAAAACATTTTACCCAATTACGTCTTTAATGGGAAAACATTTTATAACTTAAAAAGGTCATAATCATCCACATTATCATAACATAATGTACTATTGAAAATTTATTTATCATTTAATATGAACATCATTACTTTAAAACAAACTTAAAATTTCCATAAAAGGAAATTTCATTATGGTTGTCTTTTTGTATGTGCAAAATTTCATGGACAAATTTTTTTTAAAACTAATATTTCTCAATCCTTTTGTTAAATTATAATCTTTGTGACAAGGTCTTGCAAGTTAAAAATGTATTTTAATCAATCATTGAATTGTTCAAATGTGCACTAATGTCATAACATAATGAAAGTTTATGATGTGATCCACCTTTAATTCCACATTTCTACCATAAAATATATATTTTAATACCTAGAAAGTCAACTTAAAAATGTGTTGTAATGAAAATTATAACATTGTTATTCCTTTTTGTTTACACCATACCATGGAAACATCTTTTTTAAAAAGGAAAATTCCTAAATATTTTGAAAGAATCTATATTCTCCTTCACAAACAAATTATCTTCGAGTTTTTTGAAAAATCAATGTTTTTGAAATAATATAATTAATGCTGAAGTGGCCAAGGAATTGCAATATTACAAAATGTGGCAAGTACATTGCTTGTGAGGAATTTGGGTGAGGTTAATAGAGCAATTTTTATGAATGGTGAGTGAAATGGGCACAATGGCATACACCTAGCATATTCCATAAATGTAATGGTTTTCATGAATTGTGCATAAATGGGCATGTGGGTTTATAAAGTGAAAATGTCAATTTTGAATAATGGGCATGTGGATTTTGAACAACGATTAAGTCAAGTAGACCCAAGAAGATTTTTTCATTATGCCTTGTAAGGGACTAAAATGAGGAAAATAAAGGCCATATGAAAACCATGATGTTGAAAGAAAAACTAAAGAAGGAAAGAAACATATAAAGGAATAAAAACAAACAAAAGTAATTAAACGTGCAAAATTTGTGCAATTTTAGTGGTGTCTTTTAGGAATTTGTATGTGTTTTTGATTGTTTGTATTGTGATAGGGTTTATTCAAGTGTGTCTCTAAGTAATATTTTATACAATGGAGTAACTTGGCACCTTTGACAATTATGCTATTTGTAAAAGTGTTGAATTCTTTTAAATTCAAAATATAAAATTGTGTGAAGGAAAATAAAAAATATTTTGGAATGTTCATGAATATTTCATTTTTCAACATGGAATGTTTAGAATTATTTAGTTATTTGACAAACCTATGTTGAAGTTGCCTTTGTATTATGTTATAATTAAACAAATGGATTCCAATATCAACATTCGCAAAGTTGAATCAACCTGCAAAACTTTTCAATTGCATGTTTTTGTTTGACAATTGAACAATGTGTTGCAAAATTGTTGCTTGCTCCAAAAGTTATGTTTTTGCAAAGGACATAATGTTGTTAGACTTCAAGAAGCTTTGACTAGACTTGCAAACTTCATACACCTAAGAGAATTGGACCTTGAATTTTTATTTGATGTTAATTCTCAACATACCATGTAGTTTTACTCAATAATTTGATTATCCATTAGTTTCATTTGACATAAGATTTCATTGCAAACTAATTGTCTAAGTATCACATGTGACTTCCAAAGTTTGTGAATCCAAAGGTTGCATCAATGTAAACACACACTTGTTTTGGACGTGATATTTTTTTATTCTAGCACAAGCTTCAAATTGAGTTTCATTCTTGGTATGCAAGAATAAATTTGGGGGCTAGGTGGAATTGATTAAGTTTTATTTTTTGCATCATTAAAACAAAGGATTTAGGTGGGTAATGCTTTCAATCATGGAGTGGTGTTATTTGTTATCTATGGGATGTAAGAAATATTAGAATTAGTGGTTCTGTTTTTTTTAGAAGTATGGTGCTATATGGGTTACATATGTAATTGTTTAACATCTTGAAAGGTTGTTGTTATTTAATATTTTAAATGTCTTTTCAATGGAACTCAAGATGTAATGAAAAAATGTTCAATATATTAGGGTTGAGGTTAACGATCTCACTTGAACTTCACAAAATTTCACTTGAATGAGTTATACACATGGTTTATATTGATGATCAAGTTGACAACAAAAGGATACATAATGCAAACATAATACAAATTAAACATTTATTGGGGGTTTTGTGCTTGTCATATGTGCCCATTAGATATATTTACTCATTTGTAGTCCAACTTCTTGTGTTTTAAATATGGCCATTCAAAAGACCCAACTAATTGGTGGGTGGCCTTGAGCTAATTTTAACCAATGGCAATCATTTGACAAAAATAAAACACTTGGTTCCTAATTATTAGACATCATTAGAAACCATGTAAACTATTTGTTAGACCTCACAATGTTTTACATGCTAATGCATGTATTTGAAAATAAACAAATAAAGCTTAAAGCGGAAGGTGGAATCATGAAACTTGTGTCTTATGTATAATGTTGTTCACAAAATAATTAAAGACACAAAGTTCATGTAATAGTTCAAAAAATATTATGTGATAGGAAGCAATAAGAGCAAACAATTCCCTTGCATTGTTTTAAGTTTTATTTTTCCTCACAAAATCCCACATGAGCCTTCATAGCCATGTCGTAACATTTTATGAACTAAACTATGCAAGAAATAAAACCTCTTCAATAATCAATGTATAAAGATGATCCTTTGGTGTTTGTATAATAATCTATAAACAACAAATATTCATATAAATAAATGGATAAACATGTATTTGGGCATTTACAATGTTATTAGATATGCATGTAATATAGATTGAATATTACAAATATTACAATAATTTTGCCATACTTTTTTGAACCTTCTAACACCTTGGATGAACTTTCATAATACCACCACCTATATCACAATTCAGTAATATTTGTATTTAAAGCACCATTAAATTTATGAACCTCGACTTAGTGATTTATTTGGTTGCAAATTTTCACCATTTTGTGAAAAAGGGTCCCAATGACTTGGTTAAAGGCTTTTTTTGAAAAAAATACAAAACTTTTGCTATGTTTTTAAGAAGAAAGCTATGAAATTGTAAACAAATGGTAGATTTTGACATATTTTAAATATTCTTCCTAAAAAGTTGCTATGTTTAGATAGTAGGTTCTAGTAAGTCAACAAAATGTAACAAGATTACTTTTTTTTTCTAAGAATCTATTTATCTTATAACCAAATATAATTAAATCCTCTTGTGATTGATCACCACTTTGGGTGCAACATCAAAAATACTTTAGAAAAAACATTGTTTCAACTTAATCAAAAGCTCAATCTTTAATATCTTTTTCATTTCTTGCTAGAATTTTATTATGTTAATTGTTAATATGTACTTTCAAAATGGCAACTATGATTTATTGGTTAAGAAATCATGCACATAAATCATTCATTAAAATGTTTGATTCATTTTGAAAAACCTTGTGATTTAATAATTTCATTCTTAATAATTTCACATTATTATTATTATTAATTATTATGATTATTATTTATTTTAATTATTTTTTCCAGTTGGAAGCATAATACTGTAATACCTTGGTAGTTTTGATACTAATTATTTTATTTGTCAACTATTGAATTTTTTGAATTTTTTTAAGAATAAATTTTTGTGAAGGAAAAAATATTTTTAAAATCTATTTTTCACATGGATGATACTTCAATTATGGCATTCAACCAAAATAATTTATTTTGAACCAATGCCTATTTTGTGAAACGATTTGATCACAATCATTAAACATTCCAACTCCCATTGTATAACTTAGGGATCAACTTATTAAAAATTCTTACTTGCATGCCATTTCCATGGTAGAGTCTTGCGAGTTCAACATGAATAAAGGTTGTTTGTGGTTTCAATTATTTAGCTAGAATACATTTACTTTATCTTATGTCTTTTGTAAACCTTAAAAAAATCCAAATAGTTTTTTGATGAATTTCAATAATTAATTATCCAAATTCTCCCCAACCCCAACAAAATAGTGATAAATTCACAACCATGAACTAAAATGGGACAAATTATTCCCTCCTATATTTGTATTGTTTTTGAAATCCTCTTGCTTTCTAATAGGTTAATAAATTGTTGATTCTTTTAATTTAACATATAATTTTGGTGTTAATGTTGCATTCAACAAGTAAGTCATCATGTAATGATTCAATTATTTATTGTAAGTTCAAAGTTCAAACTATAAACTTCCTTTGTTGGATTTAACACTTCTCATTTAAATGCATGAGCCTTTATTGAACATGCCCATCCATCAAATGTATGCACAATATTTTGCATGTCACTCACACATTGGGTCAAGTTTGAATCAAAAACTTATTCCCAAATCCTACACCAATGCATATTTCGTCCTTATAGACATAGCCAATAAATAAGTTGAAAATTTGAGATAGAATAACGATGTCATAAGTCATAACATCGGCATGTGAAATAATGTGGAGCAAAATAATGAAAACGAATATTACTATGCATACCCTTATTACATTAACAAGAAAAATTCCCATTGCATAAGAGGGAAAAAGAAATATTTGTATCTTAGTTGCAATTGACAAGAGATTTTATAGTTGATAATTTAGATAATGTTTTAAATAATTATTTTAAAATTCATTTTATATTGCAAGATTCAAGTTTGTAAAGACATTTTTGCCTTTGTCCAAACCCCAATAATCAAGAATAAACCAAAGAAAATTCTATTGGCTTCATGTTTAGTCTACATAATAGTTTTGGGTGAACTTGATTGGTAGGTGGGATCTTGATGACAAAGCAATGACCAATGTTGATAATTTGACAAAAGCAAATAATTTTGTGCTTTCTTTATCTACTTATTTCCAAGGTGGGCTCACTAGAATAATCAACATAAAATTAAACATTATAATTCATTTTTCCCATTTAAAAATTTATTTCATTTCCTCTTTCCATTTACAATTGTATAATTTTATTTATATAGACATGGCAAATTTGTGGCCACTCCGTGGACTTATTTTTTTCATAGTTCATCACATAATGAAAACAAGCTTTGCAAATTCATCATGTCTGACTTGCTCATGACCAAAACACACACAATAGGCTTTATAAGACATCTTTGCCAACAAATAGGTACATTTGATAACTAGCTTGGTTTGATTGGTTTGAAACCAAACATGTTATTGGAACTCAATCCTTCAACTATTTTTGATAGTTGATATCCTTTGATTGATACTTATTTTAATCTATTTTTATAAACTAAAATTCTCATTAATCAAATTCCTTTTCATTCATGCCTTTTTAGGTTCTCCTTCCTTACACTTAATTTATTTTTGATAATATACAAACACAAAAAGTTCAAGGTAATGAAGACAAGTTGGATACCAAACTTTCATTGCAATTGTTCATTATGAAAGAGGTTGACCCTTCAATTTTCACAAGCCCAAGATGGTCACTAACTAAACTTCACACTAAAATATTTTTTATTTTGTTTATAATGAAAATTGCATCATCTTGTTTTTCTAAATCATTTGTAATGTGAATGGCTTGAAATTGACCTCCTGTAGTATTTACATAAGGTTTATTTGATCGATGAACAACATAACATCAATTTTAATCTTATAATTTAAAATTCAAAATTATTGTGAAAACACTTGATTTAAATCCGACATTTAGTTTTGACAAATCTCATGACACAATAATTAAATGCACATAAGCATTGGACGTGGTTGCACATATCTACAATTGATGCCACCTTATGAAATTACAACTTTTTTGACTTTGTAAGTGAACATATTTTCTTAGTCTTCAATCCAATGTGGTGTACTTTTAGGGAATGCAATACTATTATTAAACTACACAAAACTTCAAGATAATGATATAAAAAATTATGGATGGTAAGTTTGGATTTTGAAATATTTTATAGTTTAGTTCAACCCATTAGTTTCAAAGTTGGAAAAATATTGATTAACCTTATAGTGGCATATAATATGATTATTTTAATATTTTAAAAAATTACTTGAAAAGGTGAAAGCCTAATGTGTGGTTGGTTTTCTTAGACCTTAATCACAAGTCAAAATGAGACAATTTCAAATGGGTGACATACTTGAAAAAAAACCAACCATTTGAAAAGTTTGCTTAAACTGATTTTGGTTAATATACAATGAAGGGATGATTAAACAATGTTTAAACAATTCCATCTCTAACACAAAAAGAACAACAACATAAACATTCTTTAAATATTTTTTAAAAACAATGAAAAAACAAAAGATGACAAAATTGGTGATTTTTTTTTGGTAACACAATGAAGGAAATGTCAACTTAATAATTCATTGTAGAATTTTTTTGGAACACTTACATTAAAACATTGCCAAGGCCTGAATTTCAAAGTGAATTATGTTAAAAATAAAAATCAAGAATTACATTTTCCAATACTAGGTGGATAACATAAATGGAGATTCCTTCTATCATGAGGTGTTCAAAAGTGGATACA
>Ga0209611_10013133_pt1 | contig 11455 bp, 4 predicted proteins | sample S1TSphgellanicum_3_FD_187693 | JGI IMG/M metagenome (GOLD analysis project Ga0209611, IMG submission 187693) | Host-associated microbial communities from peat moss isolated from Minnesota, USA - S1T2_Fc - Sphagnum magellanicum MG (SPAdes) (version 2) | ecosystem: Host-associated > Plants > Peat...
CATTGTTGTTTCTTTCTACTGCACATGAAATGGTTTTGGCTAGTTGTGTTTTTTGAATGGTTGCAATTTTAAAACACATGTTCATATAACACCAATAAACATTGTTGTTTTTTTCTACTGCACATGAAATGGTATTGGCTAATTGTGTTTTTTGAATGGTAAAATACAAGGCCCCACCTAGTTTAAGAATCATTTAATAATTGAGATTGGAGGATTTATTTATTTATTAATATGTAATATATATCTCACCCAAAAAAAATTAAGGTCTAGTGAAAGTTGGTTATGATTTATTATCATTGTTGTCTTAGAATGTTGGTTCCAAAGAAAGTTATAATAAACTATACATATATTTACTTACATGGTGAAAAAATTAAGTTGATATTTGTGTATGCATATGATTTTGATAAAACATGACTATGCTCTCTGTGGGTTTAATGGAACTCATAAACCCTTGTCTCATTTTTCTTACATGTTCTTTACACATGTTTTGGCAAGGGAAATTACTATATTGGGACCATGCTTAGTTATGCCTCCCACTGCCCTTCTTCTAGAAAACCCCTAAACCTTTCCACGTGAACCCGTGAAGACATTCCCATTCCTTACACAAATTCAATGGTGTGAATTTTCAAGGTTTTTATTTATTAATTTTTGTGAGATCCAAAAAAAATTCCTTAGCAAAATTAGCCAAATTTGAAGAAAGAAATAAAATTCTCCAAAAAAACATATTTGGTACCAATCTGTTGTCTTTTGTTTTTTGAGAAACATACAAAGGGCCTTCGAGAAAGAAAGTATAGATCGACAACTCTTCACATTCAATAGCTAGTAAACCTACCATATTGCAACTTTTGTTGCCACAATGTTATAATGCTACAATGCCAAAAATCCAATAGTCAATAAAAATTTAAATATTGAAATAATATTTAGCCAATTGAACATACAACACTTTGCAATTTGTTGTTAGCAAGTTATGAACATACATAAATTATGATAGCCACATCTAGAAACAAATATTTTCTTTGTAGCCAATTGGATCCACCTACCCCAAAAAAAATAGCCACATGCACATATAAGCATTGACAATTTGTAGCCAATCAACCTACTTCACAAATTTGAAAAAAAACCATTGATGCTAACCTTCATTGTGGCCTAAATGAGTCTTTCAATTTTGTTGCATGTCACCATTTGTCATCCATTAGCCTCACCATGAATCAAGTTCATAAAGGCTTGTACAATTTTAATAAACTATAAAAAATATTTTTATGTAGGTTTATTCTAGTGTTGTGTAGTTCTTCAATTTTGTTAATAATCCTCGATTTTAGATTTTTGAAAATTTTCAAAGAACTAGCAATCTTTTTTTAAAAAATAGGCAATTTTAAAGTAGGTGATAGGAATGGTTCTTTGATTTTTGAAAACCATGGTTAAATATCAAACCCATTCTTGAATCTTTTCAGAACCACAGTCAAGGGTATGTATACCCAACCTTTATCTGGTTGTTCCTTCCGATAAGGAAAATCACACAACATTGGATAATTCATGATTCATGAGTATGATTAATCCATCATCATTGTTTCAATCCATATTAAACAAAAATTCATCTATTTGAATCCCTTTTTCATTTGTAATGGATCCCACAAACATTCCTAGAAAGGGTTCTTGGATAATGGGACTTCTAGAAGAAGTATTAGAGTACGGCCACTAACATCACCCCCATTTGAGCCCATATTGCTTGGCATATTTAACATAAGGTGCAAATTATTTATTCATCTTTGCCCATATAAACATGAAAAATTGGACACTTCCATATTACCTTGGCACTTCAACACATGTATGTCGAATAATTAATTAAATTTGAAAATTTCAATTCAACAAACATAATATTCTTGAAGATTTAATATTTGATTTACAAAGTTTTGTTCTTTGAATTATTATTTTTGACACTAGGGTATAAAATGGGAGACCATTAGATTGTCACAAGATGGGTTCAACTTTATGATTGGCCAAGATCCAAAAACATTTAATTGCTTTTGTGGCCGCTTTTTGGTAATCCATGTATCCTCAGCATATTTTCATGTCCAAACTCAACTTTTAAAAGTTGTACTTCATCCAAATTATTACCATGGGTGTAGAATGGATGACAAAACATATGGTAGATTAATCATAGCAAATGTGTGTATATGTGTTTTTGGGTGGGTGGGGTTGGTGAGTGAACCAACACCCATTAGCACACCATCCATTAGATGTTGGTTATGATTTAGTTGTGATGAACTTCAATTAAGTTAATATCTAGTTTCACCTTGGTAGCTCATTTTGTAAAAAACAGGTCTTATATGTTTATAGATGGATAGGAAAATAGGTGATTACTAAGTAAGTAACTAGTTTATACATAATAGGTAAGGGTTGTGGATTTTATTAAATACCTAGTTGGTAGGTAATAAAAAAACCAATTGTGTTAACCACCATGGTTAACTCAATAACTGAAACCCAACAAGAATTATTTTTTGATCTTTTATCATCCATCCTTGAAGGGTTGCACTCGTGGGTGTTTGTTCAACTTTGGCTAGATAAATTATGTCTTGGATTGTCTGTTGGCTCTTTCCACACACAAGAAACAATGCATTGGTGTTGGATTTGGGCCTCAAATTTTGGCGATAACTTGACTTAATATGTGCATATGATACATGGGCATGTGTTAAAGGTAGAAAATTCTTTTAACACTATGGGTGTTAAGATACACAAGTATCGTCATTGGATGGTGGTTATTGTTAGATGCCATTTCAAGAAAATTCTAAAGTGAAAATGTTTTCTAACGATAGTATTGTTAGTACAATGAACTACCTTCATGGAGCACAATAATTAAAAGTTAATTCGTAAGAGTTTTAATAAAAGTAATATTAGTTAATATAAATAATATCCTAGTCTAGTTGACTTAAAATGGCAACTTAATAACTATTTAGTTACTATTGTTGACCACACACACACCACTTGTGAAGTTTGATCATTTGATATTTAGAATGGAGGCAAACACCCTACCACCAAGCCACCTCACTTGTCGTGATAATATGTTACATTGCATTTTATTTATCAAATACTTCATTTTAAAGATTATAAAAACATAAATTTGAAATTCCATATTTTATTGAAATTTTGTCCAAATGAAATGATTCAATTTTAAAACAAATTCTATAATGTACATTATTACATTTATTTTTCTTTTTGAAAGTGTAAAATCATTTGAACAATTTTTTGTTTGAATATCACTATTTAATAACATTTCAATGACTATCATTATGAAAAAGAAAATGTTTAATAACTGGATAAGATTCTTGTTAAGATAATAATATTACCTATGTTAAACTACTTTCAACTATTATAGGGCTATTTTTCATTAATTTTAATTATTTCACCCTACATTATTTATAGCTATTTATGGTTATTTTTAATTACTTTTGGCTATTTTGGTTATTTCACTTTAAATTATTTTTGGTTATTTTAACTTATTTCACCTTAGGCTATTTTCAGCTATTGTAAGTTATTTTTAGTTATTTTATGTTATTTATTGTAAGTTATTTCACTTTAAGCAACTTGCAATTATTATAAGTTACCTTTGGCTATTCTAAGTTATTTCATCTTAGGTTATTTTCGATTATGTGAAGTTATTGTTGGTTACTTTTGGCTATTGAAGGCTACTTCACCTTATGTTATTATTAACAATTCTAAACTATTGTAGGTTATTTCACCTTAAGTTATTTTTGTCTATTGTAGATTATTTCATCTTAAATTATTTTTGTCTATTATAGATTATTTCACCTTAGATTATTTTTGGCAATTCTAAGCAATTCTAATATTTGGCTATTTATGGTTATTAATTGTTATTTTATTGGGGTTATTAGTGGCTATTAATGGCTATTGATAACTATTTTATTGATGGTTATTAATGGTTATTTTATAGGTGATTATTAATGGTTATTTTATTAATGGCTATTAATGGTTATTAATGGTTATTGATGTTTATTCTATTAATGGTTATTGATGTTTATTCTATTAATGGTTATTGATGTTTATTCTATTAATGGTTATTGATGGTTATTCTATTAATAGTTATTGATGGTTATTCTATTAATGGCTATTATATTAGTGGTTATTTATTAATGGTTATTAGTGGCTATTGTTGGTTATTTTAGGTTATATTATGACTATTGATGGCTATTGTATTACGAGTTATTATTAGTTATTCTATGTTATATTACGATTATTGGTGGTTATTATATTATAAGCTATTGTTGGATATTCTAGGCTATATTATCATAAGCTATTGATAATTATTCTATCTTTATAAAAAAAATATGAACTCGGCTAATTTTGAACACTTTAATACATGCTAAATTACTTGAAGAAAATGGAAAACAAAAAATGAAATTCCCCCTAACATAATAAATTAAAAAGAAAATTTGATGTTGACGAATGTGAAAAAAAACTTGAACAACTTGAAGGATTTGTTTTAATATAGATTAATACATCATCAAAAAATGTTTCAAGAACAAAATAACTAAACCATATAAATACATGTCATAATCTTGATTGGGAGATATGTTAGAGCATTTTGAAGAACATTTTTCAAGACAAATTGATAAGATTGTTTAAAGTTAAATTTCAAAACCAATGTTCTAGATTAGTAGGTTCATGAGGAACAACTTGAAAGAAAAATCCCAAAAGTGATATCTGGACAACAATCTTGATTCGAATAATATATGACATGTTAGTATTTTGAAGAAAGTATGGTGAATAAGTTGGGTATTTGCACATTACGGTGACCTTATATGGACGTCACAATGGCAATTTTTCATGTATTCTTTAGGTACAAGAAAATAAATAAAATAAGATCCATTGAAATAATTTAAAATGTGACTCACTTATTTAAAGCTATCATAATCAACCTTTCAAAAATGAAAAAATCAAATCAAAATCATGGATAGCCAATAAGTAATGGACATTTGAATTTTGCTCACATTTTTGTCACACCTACAAAACTCATGGATATAGACTTTTATTTTACAATGTGTTAATCTTATGTGTTTGAAATTTTGAAACACTGAATGAATTATGCTTCAGAAACTAAAGATCCATTGAATGAATGGAATGTTTTTAATTTATCATGTTATGGATTGTTTTAAATTCCAAAAAAATTAATTATTTAAAAAGTCTTTTAAAATTTTTTTAAAAAAATTAATTATTTAAAAAGTCTTTTAAACAAAATTTTTAAAAATTTTTAAAAATTGTTGAGATATTTTTTATATGTCTTATAACATCATGATTTGAAATTGAAAATGGAAAAAACACAATTTCAATATCATTTAAATATTCATATTTTAAACTAGTTTTTAACTACACTAAAAAAGGACTTTGAAAAGGGACTCTAATCTACCAAATTGTGACACCCTAGTGTGCTTTTGCCCAATTCAAAATAGAAAAGGAAATTTGCCTTAAGTATAGAACAAATTAAAGAGAAATTTCAATTATGAAAGATGTGAAAAAAAAAACCTTAAAAGGTTGAAAAGTAAACTTGATTATTCTTGGAATCTAAAATTGAACTCATATTAAGTTTAAGCAGGCATGAAGTCATGTGAGGCTTTGATGATAAATAATGTCAATAATTGCCTTGCCAACAACATATCACAAATTTGCATTAATTTTCTACAAAGTTCATAATTTCAACATTAGATTCAAAAATTTGTCATGGTTAAACTTATGAGGAGCATCTTGAAAAAAAAAACAAAAAGTTGAAATTAAGATTTGTCGGTAACAATATGCACTTGAGTACTATATGACATGCTAGCATTTTGAAAAATAATATATGAAGAACAATTTCAAAAATAGTTAGGAAGACAAAAAAAGAAAATTGCCCTAATTATAAAACAAATTAAAGAGCAATTTTGATCATGAGGGGTGTGAAGAAGAACCTGAAAAACTTAAAGAAAAAAATTGATTCTTCCTTGAATTTGAAATTGAATTCATATTAAATTGAAGAAGGCAACAAGCCATATTGTAAAGTTCTAACAAATAGTGTGAATCATCACCTTGCCAAGAACATATTTCAATTTTGCATGGATTTTGTGCGAAGCTCATAATTAATGATGAGCAATTGGAAAATAATTCTAGAAAGTAATTGACTATGGACAACAATCTGGACTTGAGAAATAAGTGACATGCTAGGATTTTGAAGACTATGAGGAACAACATGTAGCACATAATTTGGAAAACAAAAAATGAGATTTGCTTTAATTACATAACAAATTAAAGAGGAATTTTGATCATGGGATATGAAAAAGATCTTGAAAAGCTTGAAATACAAACTTGATTTTTCCTTGAATCTAATATTGAATCTATATTAAGTTGAAGAAGGCGACAAGCCATGTAAAGCTCCAACAAATAGTGTTTATCATTACCTTGCCAACAACATATTTCAATTTGCATAGATTTTTTACAAAGCTCATGATTTCAAAATTAGATTCAAAGATCTATCTTGACCCAAAGCACATCAAGAAATATTTCATTGAACAATACATTGCATAACCATAACATCTATAAATGTGGTGATTAATTCTCAAAGGAGAAATCTTTTATAAGTAGTGATTTAAATTAAAAGCAATGTTTCAAAGCAAGTTAATAAATAACTTACCTTGAATAGGTTAGATCAGAAATTGAAGGAAATGCAATAAGCAATCTTGAACTTCAAAACTTGTGTCCCGTCACCTTGCCAACAACAACAAATCTGCATGGAATTTTTTTGTAACACATGAAATTTCAACTTTAGATTCTACGAAACATTTTAGTTCCCTATTCACGGATGTCATGCGAAAACACATTAGGAAAGTAGGAAAATTTCAGGAAAACAATTCAAGAAAATAACACATCATAAAACCTGGAATTGAACTACATATGGATAGGAACATTTCAGGAATTGGACTAATTGACATGAAACTTTCAAGGAAAGGGACCTAGGATATCCTGTTCATCCCTTGTAGTTTCAAGATATTTAGGACTTGAATTACATTGACACGAAATTTTCAAGGAAATGACTTCTAGGACATCTTAATTTGCGGTCTAGTTTCAAGATGCCAAGGAAAATGCATCCTAAACATCAAGTAATTATTCATGTTCATGTGTTTAACTGCTAGGACATGTCGTTGAGTAATGCAAAAAACAAGGAATAATGTTCATGAAAACTTTCCCAATAAAAATGAACAAAATCCTAACAAATTTGTTCCTTGCAAAATGAACGACAATTGAAATCAAGAAGAATAATGGACCATGGAGTTACAATGTAGCAATGTAATAATTATCAACAACCAACAATATATCTAGGAATCTTGACATTTTTCATCTTGGGATAACATAGTTGCTCAATAGTGACTTTTGGAAGACTTTCAAATGCAGTCTTAACACACAATGTTACCTTAAACCCCTTTCCTAATGGCAACATTGTCACGACTTGTGACCTGGTTAAATGATAATTTATCTAAACCTTTAAAGGTTTGGTGGGCAACTAAATAAAAAAATTATGGAAACAATGTGAAGCACATTACATCCAATAAATTGAAGGTGATCTTCATAAATAAAAATTTGTCAATAGATGTGTCGCATGTGTTTCCCACTTCCTAATGCTTATTCGCTTCCTAATTACATCTTTTATGTTTGGACTGACTCAAATGTTATCGATCCAGAACTACACCACAACATTACAAACCTCCAAAGACAAAGAATCGCTCCTTTTTGACTTCCCACATAAAGCCGATAATGCGTTGTCAGTACATACTTAAAGAGATAATCTTATGTAGATACTTCGCAATAGGTTTCGATGATGGGTACTTACACCAAAGCCCACAACGCGTTGTTAGTACACGTAATTTCAAGAAATAAACTTTTGTAGATATTACTTCATGAATTTAAATCTCACAAAAAGGTTTTTCAAGAAATAAACTTTTCCATGTGCAATTTCAAAAAATAACTTTTGCAAATACCTTGAACAAATTTAAGTCTTGCAGAAGGGTTATTCAAGAAATAAATGTGCAACTTCAAGAAATAAACTTCTACAAATACTTCATGAATTTAGGTCTTACAAAAGGGTTCAACAATGGATACCTATAAGGTAACTAGTGTTTTGACTACCGCTAGTAGACTCATTAAACACCATGGGAACAATCACATTCCTTGCCCATTGCTCATCTTTGGAATGACAGCCTTCGATCTATTGCCGCCCTCTCGAATTGTTGCTCACAACATTAAAAGCATGCTCCATGTCAATGTAGTTTGGCATGACTCCTTTCCAAATCGGGTGTTTCAAGATCTTTGGTAAGACCATGCATTGGTATTCAATGCCTTTCAATGCAGTTTGCACATACTCTTCTTTGGTGATCCTTTCTGTTGCCCCAATAATTGACCTTTCTAGATCCACAACCTACAAATAATCTTCACCTAGTATAGGAACATTAGGACCTTTTCCCTCTTCTTATAATCATTGTCTCTTTCTCTCCCTATTTATTTTCTTTGCCTTTCAACTTGTGAAGCCTTCTTGCGAGCGTTCATGAGTTGCTTGTCCCTCCTTTTGCACATTTTTCTTATTGGCCATCAAGTTATGCATTCAAAAAAAATCACACCACACATTGGGACTTTTAATCTAAGTCCGCATTGTTTTAAAAAATCATTTTGTCAAACCAAAGCTTCAAGATCTCACACATGCACATGGTCATGAACTTTTAAAGTGCGGAATGTGAACATGCCTGTGAATGTCCAAAGCATGAACAAGGAGCCCTAACCTATGTTGATTCTATGGTGCCACAAGACTTTGCTCTTTTGGTGCCGAAATCGATAGTCAAATTACACACACCATAAGACTTTGTAAGGAGCAAATGAATTGGCATAGAAATTGACGATCACATTATGTGCACTTATATACACTTTTAAAAAAAAAAGTTGACACCTAAACCTATATTAGCCATACATAGCCCTTCAGGAAAATTTCCTTGTACCACATGTCTTAGCATTCTTGACCTTTGTGCTTGATTATCATTACACCTACCCATCATTTTTTCCCCCCTTTTTGTCCCTTGTAAGCCTTAGGAAATGGCCCCAAATGGGCATTGAAAGAAACAAAAGTGGGATAACTTGTTATTTGTGTTCTTGGGCTCAATGGCCCTTCAAGATTTCCTAGTCCTGACCTTTGAAAATTGCTCAAAAAACATGGTTGGTTGAATCCACTATTTATGAAAGAAATAGAAAAGATAACCATTTGAAATCCCTTTAAAAATCAATTTTTTTTTTAAATGTGAAAAAAAAAATTCTTTTTGTGTTCTTAATTAAAGGATCCTCAAATGTTAAATTCCTAAAACTTTCCCCTTGAACATTCATTAGTCACGAAAAAAAAAATTTAAGAAAAAAATTTGATCGAAGTTTCAAATTCTACATGACTTAGGCCACCTATTAAAAAAAATTAGATTAAGAAGCTTTTTGTAAGTGAGTCCTACATTGTTTTAAAGTTTGAGGGGTTGAAAAAATTGAGGTGTGATAGTTCTTAGTGGTACCACCCAAGGATACTTTCACCCAGTTCATTGTATTAACAGTATTGTTATCTAAAAACACCTTCACACTAAAATTTTCTTGTAATGGTTTTACCATCTAACAATAACTACCATCCAATGACGGCATTATCATCTTTTAGCACCCGTAATTTTAAGACAATTTTTTACCTTTAACAACATGTTCCATATAACTACATGCATTTAGATGGGAAGTTATAGATCCACTAAAATAAGTTATTAGTTTGAAATTAAAAAGTTTAGACCTAGCATAAAGGGCAAAGTCATTATACAAGAAGTTGCTTGTTTTCTTTATGAATGTGGAAAGCTTTCGATTGGGAATATTCCTTGAATAAGGGGTCTAGGTGCGAGGTATATCTCTCAAAAGAAATAGTCACAGGAATCCTTTTCTTTTCTAGGAGGGACATTCAATTATATAAAATGCCTCCAAATATACTTAGGAAATTTCTCCATGTGTTTTAGACAATTGTAAATACTAAATATTGAGGACTAAGATACCTATCTTGTTTTTCTCTCTTTCCTCACCTTAATTCATATAAATGAAATGCATATTCCACTTCAAAATGTGATCAATTAACACAAGCAACATTTTGTTGGGTGACAACATGTCTACCATGATCTTGTTCCAAAACATAACACGATGATTCCACATGTTATGTGGATTAATGCATATTCAATATTTCCAATATTTTTGGCATTTGTGTTGTATTTGACTTTTCAAAAGGAGTAACATACATGAATTGAGCAAACACAAAATACCACTGACCCTAACAAGGAAAAAAAAATGGTATAGTCACACTTAACGTTAATTGTTAAGATGTGTTAAATATGAACATTTGGTTAACACTATCTTATATATTAAAGCAACAATGGTGTTTGTCTGTCTATCTGTCTGGGCAGTGCCTGGAAAATTCTTGGAGCTTCCCCAGATGTAACTTCCCTAGATGTAATTGACTCTAGATAAAAAAGAAATCAGGGGGCAGTCTGATTTTTTGAGGCAAAAGATTTGGTAGACCAAAAAAAAAAATTTAGGCCTTGGACAGCACAATTTTTTTATTTATTTATTTTTTTTTATTATTATTATTTTTTATTGACCAAGACTACCTTTTTTTTCTTTTAGCTACTATCCGTCCCGATTTAGGGGACAGATGAAATGTCCGTCCGGCTTGATGACGGACGGATTTAGGGGAAGACTAGAAAAAAAATATTTAGGCCTTGGACAGCCCAGAATCATTTTATTATTTTTTTGTATTGACCAAGATTACCTTTTTTTTCTTTTAGCTACTATCCGTCCCGATTTAGGGGATAGATGAAATGTCCGTCCGGCTTGATGACGGGACGGATTTAGGGGAAGACTAGAAAAAAAATATTTAGGCCTTGGACAGCCCAGAATCATTTTATTATTTTTTTGTATTGACCAAGACTACCTTTTTTTTCTTTTAGCTACTATTCGTCCCAATTAAGGGGATGGATGAAATGTCCGTCCGGCTTGATGACAGGACGAATTTTGGGAAAGTTTTTTTTTTATTTAGCTACTGTCCGTCACGAACCAAGTTTAAAGAAACCGGGGGACTTCACAGTGGCCGAAGGTCATGGGCACCCACTAGTGTTATTTTAAGGTTTCTTGTATTGACCTCTAACCAACTAAAAAACTATTAACCTAACAATAGAAAAAATGACATTTGTTTACACCTAATTCTAAACATAAGATTTAGGTTACCAAGTTTTTTTATTGTCCTTGTGTGCAAATCTCAATGGAGATGGTAGAGTAGTATTTTAACATTATCATTGTCGCACAAAGTTGGGTTTTCATAGTGTTGTTTTTTTTTGCATTTCAATCTTTTTTTTTTTTTTGCATTTTT
>Ga0209611_10013136_pt1 | contig 11454 bp, 6 predicted proteins | sample S1TSphgellanicum_3_FD_187693 | JGI IMG/M metagenome (GOLD analysis project Ga0209611, IMG submission 187693) | Host-associated microbial communities from peat moss isolated from Minnesota, USA - S1T2_Fc - Sphagnum magellanicum MG (SPAdes) (version 2) | ecosystem: Host-associated > Plants > Peat...
GCAGACAGAAGTACATGACCGTTTCCGGTTAGGGGTAATTATTTATCAACTGTTATTTGGGGGACAAAAACCTTTTTCTGGAAAGTGGGTAGGTCCTGGAGAGCCTCCAGAAATGAGTGAACTAGTTAGTCGAGGTCTATGGCTTTATGGAGCACACAGCCTGCTTCAACCAGTAAACAGTACAATTCCTTTGGCAATTGTGGCTCTAGAAATTCAGCAGTGTTTTCGGCAATGCTTTAATGATGGTTATCAAGTTCCTAATTTACGTCCTAGTGCTCAAGAATGGGTCAGGGCTTTAAAAGGGGCAGTTCAAACCTTAATTAAATGTGGGCAGGTGGAGAGTCACTTCTATAGTCAAACCTATGGGAAGTGCTACTGGTGCGATCGCTCTTCTCAACTAGGTGTTGATATTTTTCCAACCGTAGTACTCCCGACAGTATATAGTCCCTCTCCACTAGTACCCCCTCCATCTCCACCAGTAATAACCAGAGGAAACTTTTTGAAGTGGTTGGGTTGGGGGAGTGTAGGTTTGGTAACAGCAGTAGTAGGTGCTGAAATTTCGGCTAATACTAATCAATCTCAATCTGTGAAAGGGCAGGGTGAATCACCGACAACTCAACCTGTTAGTACATTGACACCTATCACGGTAGCTGAGCCTAGATATATTCCCCCTACAGCAGGAGGGTCTAAAGCATTTGGATTACCCTTGTGGACGGTTAAGTATGAAACGGTAACAGTAGATGGAACCGGACAGATAATTAAACGAGATTCTAACAAGCAAGCTAAGTTTTTTAAAGAGGACGTAGGAAATGGGATAATTTTAGAAATGGTATCTATTCCCGACGGTTCTTTGACCATGGGTTCCCCACCAGGGGAAGCGGAAAGATTCCCAAATGAAGGTCCCCAGCATCAGGTGCAAGTTCCCGGTTTCTTCATGGGGAAATATCCAGTCACCCAAGCCCAGTATCAAGTAATTATGGGGACAAATCCTGCCTATTTCAAAGGGGAGAAAAGACCTGTGGAAACAGTGAGTTGGGATGATGCGGTGGAGTTTTGTCAAAGGTTGAGTCAGAAGACAGGACGCACTTACAGGCTACCCAGTGAGGCTGAATGGGAATATGCCTGTCGTGCGGGAACCACCACCCCGTTTTATTTTGGGGAAACCATCACCACAGATTTAGTGAACTGTGAAGGAAACTTTCCCTACGCCGCTGCACCAAAAGGTGAATTTCGTCGGCAAACGACAAATGTGGGAATATTTCCGCCAAACTCTTTCGGTTTATATGATATGTGTGGTAATATATGGGAGTGGTGTAAAGATGTATACCATAATAATTACAAGGGTGCGCCGACGAATGGCAGTGCCTGGCTGATTGGCAAAGATAATAACACAAGGCTGGTGCGCGGCGGTTCGTGGTGCAACCGTCCTAAACTTTGTAGGTCTGCCTATCGCGGCTACCCCCTTACCGTCGATAAGTACGACTTCATCGGCTTTCGGGTGGTTTGCAGTGCGGCGTGAGGAATCCTTACCGTTTACCCTTCTTCCCCCGCCGTAGGCAGAAAATAATTTTAAAAAAATCGTGTATTTGTGTCTATTAAGTAAGTATAGACTATAGTTACCCAGCAGTATCATCAAGTGATGGTTGTAAATCCATCCTACTTCAAGGGAGAAAGACGCCCTGTAGAGAAAGTAGACTGGAATGATGCGGCGGAGTTTTGCGATAGCAAGGAATTATACTAAAATCGGCTGATTTCTGGACTTTTGCCTGGGCAAAAAAACTTTGCCTGTAATCTCAAGCGCGATTTTAAAAGTAAAGCGCCAAACCGTGCAGAGTATAGTCAATAACTAATATGTAATTAATTCTGTCCAGGTACTTAACTAGTTACGCCCAAAGATTGGCGATTGTTTCCATCATCATAAAAAGCCGATGAGACAAATCAGGAAATTGAATAAAATTATAATGCTGATAAAAAGAACAGGCCTGTTCTTCTTTAGCATCTACTACCACAGCAGTAGTAGCTATTTCACTTTGAAGACTGCGATAGAGTGCATCCATTAACAGCATTTCCCCCAACCCTTTTTGGCGATGGTTTTGATCAACAGCTAATCGACCTAAAAGGGTAGCAGGAACCAGGGGATATTTGGGCAGTTTTTTACTAATTTCTACAGGCAATTCTTCAAATTTAATACTTGTTGATGAAAGTGTGTAATAACCAGCTATAAAACCAGAAGTTTTTTCAATTAAAACAAAGGGAGCAGCCACACGCTTACGAGCATCTTGCCCAGCTTGCTGTTTTAAGTACCGATCTAGTTTCTCAACACCACAGCAAAAGCCCGCCCGGTCATGCTTTCCCAGCGGCTCTATTAAATAATCACCAAAACTATCAGGTGACGTCACTTACACACCCATATTTTTTCGATAGCGTTGAGCAGCAGCCTGTAATTTAGGACTAGGTGCTGGTGGATTAAGCAATGCTTCAACAAAAACTTCTTGGTCTTTTCTGCTCAATGTCATTGTGTCATGTTGTTGAATGACTTGGTTGGCTGCACTTACAAGGCTGGTAATAACAAAATCTGTGAGTGTTTGTCCCTGGATATCAGCAGCACGTTGGAACAGTTCTTTGTTATCTTTGCTGATACGAGCTTCCAATCGTTCAACTTTGAGGCGCGTTAAATTTTCTTGGCGGTTTTGAGCTTTTATATCAGACATGACAGTCTTTACTTGAAGAGATTACGTGTACGGCAAATGTCCTTACAAATTAATATTAGACTATTCTTGAAAAAAGTCCCACACCGTAATTTTTCTAGTTTTGGTTATTTACTCCCTTTAGAGGTTGTTTGAAAAGGGTTGGATTGAGGCTCAAGTGCGAGCGTTGGCGTAGCCGCCGTTTCTGCATCTCAAATCCCAAAACTCCGATTCTCTTGTAGTGGGTTTTCGGTAGCTAGAGTAGTGAAACACACGCTGGAAGACTTTTCAAACATCCTCTTAGGTTTATGTCTGCTGCACTCAAGTCTCCAGGTTGTCAGTCCTCAATCCAAAATTAGCTCGGATCAAATGAGTGTAAGGTTTTCGTAGCTAGCAGCAGTCAGTTAAAACCTCAGACTACTGCTTACTACCCTATTTAAAAGTTCTCGAAATTGGCGATCGCTCCTTTAATCTTTGCCAATACCTCATCTACCACTATTGCTCCCAACTCCCCGGAGGCGCGGGTGCGGATATTTAAGCTATTGCCCTCCACTTCCTTAGCACCTACCACCGCCATGACGGGGATTTTGTCTTTCTCGGCATTGCGAATCAATTTAGCCAGGCGATCGCCACTAGTATCAACTTCTGCTCGGATACCATTAGCCCGAAATTTTCCAGCTACTGCTTGGGTAAAATCTAACTGTGCCTCCCCCACCGGCAGTAACCTCAGTTGTGTCGGTGCTAACCACAGGGGGAAGTCCCCTGCATATTCTTCAATTAAAATCCCAATTAGCCTTTCTAAGGAACCAAAGGGTGCACGGTGAATCATCACTGGACGTTTGCGGGTACCATCTTCAGCCACATACTCTAAATCGAACCGTTCCGGCAAGTTATAGTCTACCTGTACTGTCCCCAGCTGCCACTCCCGTTCTAGGGCATCGCGAAAGATAAAATCTAGCTTAGGACCATAAAAAGCTGCCTCCCCAATGCCTTCAAAATGTTCCATCCCCAGTTGTTCTACAGCCCGGCGAATTGCCCCTTCTGCCTGATGCCAAACTTCATCGGAACCAATGTATTTATCACTAGCTGGGTCACGGAAGCTCAATCTGGCTTTAAAGTTCTTTAGTTGTAGACTTTGGAAAACTGCCAAAATTAGGTCCACCACATTGAGAAATTCACTGTCTAGCTGTTCTGGAGTCACAAACAGGTGGGAATCATCCACAGTAAAACCACGTACCCTGGTTAAACCGCCTAATTCCCCCGATTGTTCATAGCGGTAAACGGTGCCAAACTCTGCCAACCGCATGGGGAGTTCCCGATAGGAACGCAACTCGCTCTTATATATCTGGATATGGAAGGGGCAATTCATGGGCTTGAGGACAAATCCCTGTTCTTGAGTGGCTGCTGCCTCATCTTCTGCCATGAGGGGAAACATATCTTCTTTATATTTCTGCCAATGTCCCGATGTTTTGAATAAATCCACTCTGGCAATATGGGGTGTCACCACGGGCAAGTAACCCCGTTTTAATTGTTCCTGTTTCAAAAAGTCTTCTAAAATACTCCGCAGTAAGGTGCCTTTAGGTGTCCATAAAGGTAAACCTGGTCCCACTAGCTCCGAAAAGATGAATAATCCTAGTTCTTTCCCTAATTTCCGGTGATCTCGCCGCAGTGCTTCCTCTTTACGCCGTTTGTACTCAGCTAATTGTTCGGGATTTTCCCAAGCAGTGGCGTAGATCCGTTGTAGTTGCGCCTTATTTTCGTCCCCCCGCCAATAAGCACCAGCGACGCTTTCTAATTCCAGGGCTTTAGGGTTGATTTCGCTGGTGTTTTCCAGATGGGGACCGGCGCATAAATCCCACCACTCATCTCCTAAATGGTAGATTGTGATTGGTTCTTCTTGAATATCTGCTAGGATTTCTAATTTGTAGGGTTCTTTAATGGACTGAATCCGATGCTCTGCTTCTTGACGAGTGACCTCTTCCCGAATTACTGGCAGTTTGCGATTGATTATTTTCACCATCTCTTTCTGGATGGATTTGAGATCCTTCTCGCTAAATGGTTCTGGATGATCAAAGTCATAGTAAAAGCCGTTTTCAATCCAGGGACCAATGGTAACTTGCGCTTTGGGAAACAGCTTTTGTACTGCCATTGCCATCACATGAGAAGCTGTGTGGCGAATCTTTTTTAGCTTCTCTGATTCGCTAGTACGCGGTAAGTAAATTTTTTCTGGTTGTTCTGACTGATTGGAAGTCGGTGACATAAGGTTTAAGGGGTGGAAAGGGGATAATGACGAGGTTCACCTTTTCCCAAATTACTACTAAATCCGATGGTGGATTCTTCACTAGTCTATTATATTAATTCCTTCCCGCTATATAATTACCATTGCCAGGAACAAATTTCTTCTTTCTCCTCTCACCAACTGCCAATTTCCATATCCTCTATCCAAAATAACGGTGGAGCTAGATCAGTGATCATATACCAGCCCTAGGTTAGTTAATAGTCTGGAACTAACCACTTCCAACACACATACCGTACTCTTATTGTGTCATAAGTAACATTGCTTCACTCCAAGCACAGGCGATTTCATCTTCTAAAAAGGATGATCAAACTTCTGCCACCTCCCCAATCACTTCCGTCTACTAGGTTGTAAAATATACACCCCTAATAAATCCATTGGTAATTGCGGTGTTCCTAATGTTTACTCTGTTGATATATATTGCAAGCGGTCATAATTTGAGGTTACGGTGTCAGGGTATCGGAATTAATCCCCCCGTGTTCCCCATATTCATCAAAACGCAGTTTATCCCGGTGTAAAGTATATTTTTCTTAACAGCTTAACTGTGTCATAGCATAAATCTCAGATAAATCGCACTTTTATGTCTCCTAATTCCTTGATAATTTACTTCATTGTATATTTTATACTTATTGTTGCCAGGATAAGTAATTAATTTTGCATAACTACTTATCTGCATTCCCTCTAAGACTACTCAACATATGCCGCAGCCGTAACAACAATAGAATTATACGCTTAGTAACAGCATCGGTAATCGTCAACCCACACCTAGCGGCGATGGGGCATTGGGCGTCGTCAATCAATTTTGGATTTTAGATGAGGGGGAGATCTAGAGGAAAACTAACACTCAACCCCTAGTCTAGAAGTCGTCAATCTCCAATCCAAAATCTAAAATTGTTAGTCCGATTGATAAAGCAACAGCTGCACAAGCAATTTGCGACTCTGTAGAAATGAATATAATCAAAACGCACAAAGTTGTCATTTTGGGAATGTGATTTTCGCAGCTTGTCGAAAGCTTCCCCTCAGCTAATTCTATCCAGCAAGAGTCATAGAGAAATTTACCAGGTAATTGTGACTCGTAGGATTAAAGGAGCAATCTGTAGAAGTTTTGCTGTCAGGCATTTCTATCAGCAGTGCGTCTTAGAAGTTGACTGTTAGAGTAGAGTAAAGATTAGTATTGAGCTAACTCTTATGTCTGACATCAATTGGGGACTAATTAGAAGCGGTTCAACATTTCAAGATTTGATTTGCTCGCTCATCCGTTTTGAGGATCATCAAGCTAGGCTTTACGTCCGCCCTGGAAAGGATTTTGCCCAAGATGCGCGTTCAGGAGATGGGCTGACTGTTTACCAAATGAAGTTTCATCAAAATGAATCTGCCTCTTACGCTATTGCGGATGCCAAAAAGGAGGTCAAGAAAATTACTGAGTATTTAGAAAAACCTGGTAAATCGCAGGTTATTTGGCAGGGAGTAAAAAAATGGGTACTGGTGAGTAATGTCGCATTTAATCCCGCTAACGATTTACAATGGAATAAAGAGGTTAAGCCACTATTTGCTTGTTTGGGATTGGAAGCCTCTTATTGGGAGAAATCGGAAATTGAGACGCGCCTGCATAAGTATCCCGATCTGAAGCAAGCTTACTTTTGTGGAGAAACGCGGGTTTTCTTAGGAATTGCCGAAGCATATGAGCAGATAAAACAATTTCAGGGATTTAATCATCCTCATGCTTTAGATGCTTCCTATCAGGGACGAATCAGCGAATTAGAGCAATTCAAGGATTTTATCAATGATGACAATAAGAAAATTCTAGTTGTTCATGGAGCAGGTGGTGTTGGCAAAACTCGATTTATGCTTGAAGGTGCGATCACTCAAGCTTTACCAGAAGGATGGCAGGTACTCTGGGCAAATGTGTCAACCATGAACACAAACAGTTCATGGTTTATGGGGTTAATTCCTGAACGTCGTACTTTAGTTTTAATTGACGAGCCTGATGATGAGACTGGCTTGAAAACGCTAATAGAACAAATTTCTGGTGGTCGTGCTAGGACTTGGAAAGTGGCTATTACTGTTCGCTCTCCTAATGATTTGGTTTTGAGATATATTCAGAGCACTAAAATCCGCCCAATCGTTCAAGAATTACTGTTGGAACCTTTAGAAAAAGGTGCAGCAGTTGCTTTCTGCCAAGAACTCATGGAATTTAGCTCTTTGCAAAAGAAGACAACTGATTGGAAAATACAAGCTGCTACATGGATTGCTCAGCGTTACGAATACCCAGTCTGGATGGCAATGGCTATTAAAATACTGGATGGCAAAGGTAGTCTTGAAACAATGCCACAAGAAGTAGAAGGGTTGGCATCTGAGTATTTAGAAGAAATTATTACACTGCAGAAGAATACTCCCCATGAACATATACGGAATCTCTTGCAATGGTTAGCATTGTTTAATACAATCAACCGAGAAGATGCCTCAGTAATGGAGTGGATTAAAATTAAAACTGGATGTAAAAATCTCACACAGCTTCATCAATATTTAGATAAATTAATAACCTCCAAAGTTATTTTTGAGCGAGGAGAGCGTAACCGTTTATTACAAATAAAACCAGATGTTTTGGTAGATCACATTTTAAAAAGTTGGTTAATTTATAAACCAAAACATGGTAATAACCGACCTACTGATGCAGCATCAGAAATTATTAGAGAAATCGATACAACATTAGATAAATCTGCAGGAATTTCCAGCATCGAAAAGTTACTCTTAAGAAATATTGCTCGTTTCGAGTTAATTCAACATTTTTTCAAGAATGATATCAATCTCCTGGAAGAACTTCTAAGCAAATGGCAAGAGCAACTTCTCAAGATGAATGCGTCTCGAAAATTAGTGCATCTTGGTGTTTTGGATGAAATCTCTTTCGCTCATGTATCTGAAGTTCTTAAAATCTTAAAAAAAATATTAAATTCTACTTCAGAACCAGAAACTATTTCAAGTATTTTTGGTCAACGAACTATTACCCATGATGATGTAATCCTGGCACTACCCTGGATTATTTACCGTATAGCTCCCTATGTCCAAACCGATGGGGAGCAGAAGGAAATCCTCGCTTTGCTGTGTGATTTAGTAATTAAAGAGCATGATATTGCAACTCGTAGACCCCATGGCTTACCCAATGATGGTAAGAGAGCAAAGAGTGTTTTACCTAGAGTCATTACAGGTAGTCCAAATTTCCTGTCTAGTTTTGAAAAGCCTGCGTTTGAAAAGGCGACAGAATTATTTAACGATATCTATTATCGAGGAAATATTTCTGAAACCCAAAAGATACATCTTGATACTTTAGTTAAGCCACTATTGTCTGTCCAGCAAGAAAACACACTTTTTGATGGCAAAACTTTCACAATTCAAAGATGGGTGATTACAACAAATCGACCTGAGTGGGCAATTAGAGATGCGCTTCGCACGAAAATTAAAGAAATTCTAGCAGAGCGAAGACTTCAACCACCCCACGCAGTGGTTCTATGGAAATTACTTGCACATATACATGGAGAAATCAATCAGGCAAATTACTACGAAGAATTTCCAGCTATTCAGGCTGAGGATTTAATGTTGGAAGTAGATGACCTACACTCCTACAGATCCAATAACCAAGAATCTGTTACCTACCCTGATACCCGCTTTCCAGGATTTCGCAATGTCCTAATGCAAGATTTGCAGTGGATAGCAAATTTGCTACGGTCGCATGACGTTGATATTCAAGAACTAACTGCTGCTCAGAAAATTTGGGATTGGCACTATCAATTTGACCCAGTTCCTGAATTGAAGAAAATAGCGACTGAGTGTGAAGATTTCTTTAGAAACAATGAATTCTTCACCCAGTATGCACCTCTTATGAGTTGGGAAGGTTATGACGCTCTAGGACAGTGGGCAAATGAAACAAGTACAAAACTAGCCACTTCAAATAATCCACAAAGTATTTATGACTTTGTTCAAAATGGTATTAAAATTCTGGGCAATACCGACAAAGTATCTAGACTATTTACTGTAGCTTCTAATCTAGGTACTAAAGCACAGCAATCTCAACCTGTGCATCAGTTTGTTGAGGAAGCATTACAACTGAGTACTCAAACACCAGAGTTTCAATTTGCTACAAGGATTTGTCAAGGATGGGTTTACATTACTCGACAGGATAATCCTTCAGAAGTAATTACGTTGCTTGAGCAGCTCCTTGAATGGGCTAATAGCAGTGAAAAAGTTGTGCAGATCTTTCAAGCAGTCTACGAAATTAGCTGGTTGATCAATATTACCGAGCAAGAAGTAGCCATTGTGCTAGAGCAGCAAGAAAAATTTCTTCAGGCTAACTCGGCTGTAGACTTTATAAGCTTGCTTGGTGGCTTTTTCTTTTCTAGTTTAGAAAAAATCAGAAATACGGTGGAAACAACTCTCGATCAACTTGATTCTAAGCAATTATCTAGTGCGTTAGGTACTTTTTTACAATCCTTAAACTATGCAATACGTTCACACGTTAGAAATACAGAGCTAAAAGTTGATCCTTCCCTAAAAAACTGGATATTGGATCAAGTTTTACGTTTACCTGACATTGATGATCTTAGTCGTACAGATGATAACCACTTGCAAGATATTTTACAAGTATTTGGTAAGCCAGATTTGGAATGGCTTGTTAATGCTGTAGAGCAACGAATTCAGATGGCCTCAAACAACAGTTCTAATGTCCGAATATTGCCCAGTCAAGAACGATTATCTCGATGGATTCTTCCTATTTCTTCAGAGCAAACGAACGATATTTTCATAAAAGACCTCATTGCAAAGCTACTTTCGTACATTAACTTTTATCCAAGCTTGGGGTATATGTTTCCTCTATATCTAGTTGATATTGATCCAACAGGAGCAATTACAGCTGATCTAGTTGTAGAGAAGCTTAAAGATCCCAATGTACGTGAAAGTCCAAGTGAAATTCTTCTATGGGCAAAATTTGCTGGTTATTATTCAGACAGTAGTCCTGCTTGGCATAAAATAGCGCATGAAGCCTGCTCTTTAGGAATTGAATTTGACGATCGCGATAAATATTCAATCTTCCACGCCTTGACTAATCCTGAGCCAAAAATGTGGATGCGAAATCGAGGTGAAGTTGCTGCAAGTTTTGAAACGGCGGTAGAAATAACAAAGCAAAAGTTAGAGACCGAAACCGATCCAGTCTTGATTCCATTTCGAGAATGGGTTCTCCAGTTAGCACAGGAGGAATTAGCTAGTGAAATTGAAAGAGTCAAAGAGGAGATTGATGAATGACCTCAGACAAGTTAAAACAGCGTCTCCAGGAAAGCGTAAATGTTTTAAGAAGTATAGTTAACTCTTTAGATTCGTTGCCCAGCACATCTTTACATCCTAGTTGTGTAGATGAAATAAGGAAATTTGATATGATGGCTAACACACTACATTCTATATGTGATCGTATAGAAATTAGAGAATACGCTCGCCAACTACTAAACAACCTACTTGATACAACAGACTCTACTACAAATATTGTTGACTATCATGGGACAAGAATGCCTTTTAGTACTGCTCGAATGCTAGGGTTTATAACTTATCTTTCAATGACTTGGACAATATGCGATTCTATTACAACTGTGGTTGCTCCATTAGTTTGTACTGAATCATACAAAGACAAAATCAATCCACCACAACTATTAACTTATTTTATAAGGGATAATAAAAAGGAGAATAAACTTTCATCTTATTACAGTGCTTACTTTCTTCAAGTGAACTATGGTTAGGCTATTGGTGTTTCTTATGTTATCAGAAATCATTTCGTTCATGATGGTGCATTATTGAATGGAGACGACTTTTTCGAGGGTACAAGTTTAAGAGATGGATTTAAGATATCTACGAAAGGTTGGAATCTTATAGAAGCCGATATGGCAAACAAACATAATAAATTGTCTAAGGATCAAAATCGCCTAGGCTTAACTGATCAGTGGCCTTGGCATCAAGACAATCTCCTAAAACTTTTAGAACTTTGTAATAATGAAATTGATGACGCTTTAAGTTGTTTAGTCGGTTGGTCTGTAGGAATGGCAAAATTACAAGCAAGTTATCTCTTAGAAAGGGATCTCTAGTGCTATCTGTCTGCTTAGATGACGATTGCCCCAATGTAATATTCCTAGCCCGGATTTCTCACAAACAGATGTAAAAAAAGGGGTCAAAACCTGCGAAAATGTATATAGATAAAGCATTTCAGCAGATATAAAGTATGACCCCAACACAAAGAGATCGTACACCAAAACAGATCCAATTCACACTGGAAAAGTCCCGTCCAGTCATAGTTAATTTCCAGGGTGGATTAGTAACATCGGATGCTGGCTTAAGCTTAATTGCGGACATAGACCGAAAGCTAGGAATAACAGCACTGTTAGCACAATGTTTTCAAGATTACCGAGATCCCAATAGAGTTGACCATCCAATTGAAAG
>Ga0209611_10013138_pt1 | contig 11453 bp, 6 predicted proteins | sample S1TSphgellanicum_3_FD_187693 | JGI IMG/M metagenome (GOLD analysis project Ga0209611, IMG submission 187693) | Host-associated microbial communities from peat moss isolated from Minnesota, USA - S1T2_Fc - Sphagnum magellanicum MG (SPAdes) (version 2) | ecosystem: Host-associated > Plants > Peat...
TAAATTTCAGTAGGCCACTGCAGGACTTCCCCGCACATCAAATCTCTTAACAACACTGCAGATTGATCTTCTTCTGTTCTCTCTTCTTCTTTCTCATTATTATTGCAACAATTCTTCTGGATCTGATTAATGTGAGTCTGCTGCTCTTCAACAACAACTTCCGCACACATGAAATCCCTCGTCACCATGAGCATTGCAGAAGAAGAAGAATCTGCAGCATTTTTCTTCATCTCCAAGTGTCTCCTCTTATTATCCGCCGCATCCTTCTCAATCCGAGTAGTCGTCTCCTTCTCTTTCAAGAGCGACATAATTTGTCTCTTCCTACTGCTGCTGCTGCTCTGGTTGCTGTAGCAGTCTGTATTCCACTCTTTCTCCGCCTTCATCACATGCGATTTCCTCGCAGGCGCCTTTTGTCCTTTCCGTCGAATAATCGGATCTCTAACACACATCCTGTGCAATATTATATCTATCTGTCTCTCTCTGTGTCTCTTTCTTCCAGTAGTTATTATTATGTTTCCATTAAGGTTTTTGCCTCTTGTTTCTAGCCCCCTGCTTCTAGCCACTCAACGACAACCTCTGCAGAATTATTGTTAGCATAATAACAGCTCGCCGGTTTCAAGAAGAAAGCTTCTCCAACACATTTACTCCTCACAAGCAGACGACAAAATTCCCCCATAGATATATACATAAATCTCCACAGGATCACCTTCTTCTTATTATATCACAAAACGGGAGTCAGAACCTTCAAGCAAAAATTGACAGAAAAAGACCGGCCCCAATAGTAAGAACACGAACAAGCAGAAAAAGAAGAAGATGATGATGACATGAATACCTTATCCGAAGGAAAAAAAACTCTGCAGCTGCTCAAATTACATCAACGAAAAACAAAACAGCAACAAGACACTTACAGGGGGGAGAAAAACCGAAGAAAAAAAAAGCTGAGGAACTAACTAATGCTTAACTTACAGAATTTCAAATCCTGAAGCTATTATTATTAAGCTTGAGAGAAGAAGAAGATGATGATGATGATGACATAAATATCGTATCGGAAGAAAAGGAATTTTTTTTGCAGCTGCTCAATTTTACATCGACCAAAAAACAAAGGGAGAAAAAAAAAAAAGGTGATGTACTGAAGGAATGCTCGACTTACAGAAGAATTTAAAATCCTGAACCTATTATTATTGAGCTGGAAATTTTGAAGGCAAGAAATTTGAGCATTCTTCTACTCTACTCTACTCTCTACGTCTATTCCACTTGCCAGAAATGTAATTCAAACCTGGGGCGCTCATGGATTGTAGTGGCGGCGAAGAAGAAGCGCAAGTCATGAGTGCAGAAGAGAAGAGAGAGAGAGAAGAGAGAGCGCGCGCGCGAGAGAGAGAGAGAGAAAGAGACGACGGGGTGGGTCCCAAGAACGCGACAAACGGGTTCTCATTTGATCCTGTTCACACCGGCGCTAAGTCTGGGATCCTTTCACACGATAGCAGAACCAAGTCACCTCCTCATTTGGTGTAACTACTACTCTCTCCTTTCATTTAATCCCTGTTCACACTAGCACTAAGTCTGGAATCCTTTCACAAAATAGCGGAACCAGTCATCTCCTGATGTTGTATACTAACAAATAATCGATTTCCTTTACTCCTATTCACACTAGCAACAAATGTGGATTGCTTTCCCACAGTCACAGAACCTGTTACCTTCTCATGTGGTTGTAATAACCAATAACGCCTTGCCTTTAGCCCCTGTTCACACTAACAGTAAAGTTTGGAATGCTTTCACACAGTAACAGAACCAGTCACCTCCGCATGTGGTGTAATAACTATTAACTCCTCTCCTTTGATCCCTGTTCACACCACCATTAGGTCTGGAATGCTTTCACAAAGCAACAGAACCAGTCACCTCCTCATGTGTGCAATAACTAATAACTCCTTCCCTGTAATCCCTGTTCACACTAGTATTAGGTCAGGAATCCTTTCACACTGTAACAGAACCAGTCAAGTCCTCATGTGGTGTAATAACAAATAAACTGCTTTCCTTTACCCCTCTTCACACTAGCAGTAAATGTGGATTAGAGTGCATTTTGTTACTCAAGTGTTGCCTTTGAGAAAATAGGATAATTCTTTGACTTGGATTTTTTTGAAGAAACAATGAAGGTATATATATATATTTTTCCAAAAATAAAATCTCTTCTAATTAAAAATATTTTAACTCCTTGATAATTAAGATGTGGTTGATCATTTTCTAGATTTTCCAAAAAAAACTATTTAAAAAGATAAAAATAATTTCTTAGTTTAGGGTTACTAATGTAACGTGTATTGTTAGCCCAAATGTGAACAATTTTTTTCTTCACATTTTCAAAATTAGAAAATTTTAAATTTGGTAATGTGAACACATTGAAGGCTCAACTGATTTTTCCTTCCAAACCCAATTTTTGCAATTTGTTTGAATTTGTGAAAAAAAATTCACTCAATAACCAATATCTTCCACACTTTAACTCTAAAAATTGTGAATAAACTTTATCAAATCTAACTCGTCAAGAGCTTCTCAACAACACCAAGAATGCCCCCAAATTCCAATATAGGTTTCAATTTCAATTTATTTTGATTGGAAAATGGTTTAATAATAAATAGTTTCCACATTGTATCTCCAAACAATCCTAAAATAAATGATGCACCCCTATTCATTGAGATCTTTCTGAAGATATTAAATGCACAACATTAAGTGCCATGATTTGGGAGATTTCAATATGACAAAAACAAAACAAATTACCTTGTTTCATAGATAGATGATGTGGTGGGGGGGTGCAAAAACCATGGAAGCTCCATGTTATTCAAAATGTTAATGCAATTGCCTTACATGTACAATAGGTCTACTTTTGGCTCTAACTACCAAGGCAAGGTTATTTGTTGAGAACCATTATAGAGTATAATAACTCTCAAAGGGATTTTGGCCCTTGAAAACTAAGTTGTCTTAATCTCATAATTTTAAATGTAATATACCATCTATAAGGTGAAATTATTCATTTTAATTTCATTGAAAATAGATTGTTAATCTTGTAAACAATTATTGCACTCATCATCTATGGTTTTGTTTTTTGTTATTTCCAAGGAATTGATTTTATGTGTATAAACATATTGGTAATTACTTTCAATGTGATTCACTTTCCTTGAGACTTAGGGCCACTTTAAACAAGGGTCCAAGGAATGGGGTCCAATGAAATTGAACATTCCTATTGGTCAAGAATTTTTAATTGATCCCAAGGCCTTTAAACAAAGGGGTTTTGGCATGGTTGGGTGGACCAAATCTGACAAAAAAAACCTTTGCCCAAAGTCCATTTTGCAAGATTCATAATGTGCACAATGTTGACACATGATGATGACAAGATGATATCTATCCATTCCCAACAAAAAAATTTCATATGTGATTTGTGCATTGTAAAAGCTAATGATTTATATAAATGTGCAAAATTTAAACTCAAAACATTTTTATTTTTAAATGATATGAATAAAAATAGGGTGTGTTTGTTCAACTAACACACTCCCAAGCTCCTTGATAGACTCAAATGTGACTCTAAGGTGAAAACAACGGAAGGATAAAAAGTTGAGACACATTCCCTAGTTCACAACACTTTGGGGTAGAGGGGTGTGCTTGAGTTTCAAGATGGGGATTAAGAAAAATGACAAGCAATTGAATTACTCACACGGACTTGCACAAAACTAAACAAGAAGTTTGGTTAATGCGTAATTGGAGCACTTTTGGTGCACAAACGAACCACGGGCAATCACGGACTCATAAGACTCACCATAGCTCGGACTTGGGGGAAGCCACCACCTTCCCCCTTATAGTATTTTTTATGTTTGGCCACGGGGCCAACACCCAAATGTCATTTTGTTTTGGGACTCCCAAGTTGGAGTCCCGAAATTCCCAAAATTAGGACTTTCGCGACTTTGGAGACCCATAACTTTATGTGCAAACCTCCAATTGAAGTGAGGTTTCAAAAAAAGTTGTAGTCTTCATTGAAATTGGTATATGGCATGCCACCTACACGCAAAAAAATTAGGGTGATTCCTAATTTTTAATGGTTATGAATCAAATTAATAATTTGACTCTCGACCCTTCTTTTGGCCATAACTTATGTTTTAAGTTCCCAAATGGGTCATGCAAACCCATTTTAGACATCTACATTTTTCAAGAGTTTTCCAACAATATAAGGAACTCTTCAATCCAATGAGTTTTGACCCCTACAATCGCCCTCTGAAGATTCGGAAGTCCATTGGGACTCTAACTCCCAAAGTGGGAGTTCACTTGGGAGTGTGGGGGTTTATTCCCTCACACTTTCCTACACTCCTGGGAACATGAAATGTGACTCTCAAACTTCACTTTTAGCCCGCACTTTTGCAAGCCCTTGCTTTGGTCGCGAGCCCAAGGTTAAGGTTGTGACATTAACATTCAAAAATCCATAGTGTAATACCTTCAATTCATATGTTGCAAAATGTTTTTGCATTGTTTTTATTAATACATTTTCAGCTTGAAAATAGTTCCTTGAACAAGTTTTAGATCCATCATTGAACTAAATTAAAGTCCACTAGCCCAATTATAATTCGCGTTACACACTAGCAAACACATCCACTGCAAAAAAAAATACTCCCATGATGCCAAAATTGGTCCACCTTACCATGCCAACACCCAAAGGTCTAGGACCAAAACAAATCAAATTATGATGTAGCTTACATGGCATCATTTTGGAGGGAAAACCAATTGGTTCAAACCAAAAAAAAACTTAAAGGGAGTTCATGGTTTGGAGAATCAAAGGGTAAATTAGGGTCCAAGGTTGCTCATTTTTTCATTCTTGGTTTTTTTTTACCCTTGTTGTTCAAATTTTGTGAAATGGAAAACATGTTATGGATTGATGACATTGTTGAAAGCACACCAACAAGCCCCCATTTTTGATCAATTATAAAGTTGACATGGTTGGTTTTATGGATCGTCACAACGTGGTTATTAAAAGGAGTGCATTTTCAACCTTTCCAAGTGCACAAAATGGAGGTGAATTTGAAGGTTTGGTAGAAAGTGGAAGCTTGAAACACTAATTTTCACAAGTGGAAGGGGATCTAGATCTACAAGAGATCTTTAAATTAATTTTCATTCCAAAAATAAAATCACCAAAGAAGAAGGTTGTTGTAGTGATAGACAAATATGAAGAAGGTGAGAAGTTGAAAAAATTGGGAGGATGGTGAAGTATTGTTGGAGGTAGAAATTTACTAAAAACTGCTACCAAAAATCATTAACTAGAAATTGCTATTGAAAATCATTATTGAAAATCAATATTGGAAATCACTATTGGAAACTACTATTGAAAATCACTATTGGAAATTGTTATTGCAAATCACTATTGGAAATTGCTACTTGAAATCACTATTGGAAACTATTACTAAAAATCACTACCAAAATCATTATTAGGAATTACTATCGAAAATCACTATAAAAAATCATTACTAAAAACAAATTACCATTTTTCGAAATATATATTTTTAGATCAAAATGTTAATTGATTACATTAACTTTAGATAAGGATTTCTAAGTAGGATTTACTATGAGTTTTTAAAAGATTTTTGGGATTCCTTTAACTTTTTGGGATTTCCACCATTTTTTGACCCCTTTAAAGATTATATATGGGGAAACTTACGGAGTGGAAAATGTATCATCAATTATTGTAATTCCAGGATTTTGATGTTGGGGATTTGAGAGAGTATTCTTGAAGTAATTTTTTTCACTTTTTTTTTACATTGTGTTTAAGTTTAAAATTGTGTGCTATGGTTTTTTTTTTTTTGGAAATTATATGTTAGCAAGTTTGAAGCTTTTACATGATAAAAACCTGTAGTTTATTTGTATTTCTGATTTTGTAAACTTTTTGTGACTATTTGTCATTCACTGTTATAGAATTGAAATGTTCATTTTTTGCTCTTATTTCATTTTAAGTATAAAAAACTCAAGATTTCACCAGGTTGGCTTAACAAGTATTACACCTCATTGTTTTAAGAGGAGAAATGGAATTTGAATTTACCAAAAATGCAAAAAAAAAAAGTAAATTTTGTCTTCATCTTTGAATTTTTTTTTCAACTTTGAAACCTTAATTGTGTTTGATTTGATTTTAGGTCTAAAATTTGCAAGAATTTTTTTTACAATTTATATCAAATTCAAATTGGGCCAATTGGGCTTTTAAAAGACCTTATCCTTTGCCTTTTGCCCTTGCCCCCCTTTCCCCCCATTTGCCCTTGTTCAATTCAACCATTACTAGTGGTAACCCTGTGTATAATGCACCTGGATTTTAGAGTCCGTTGTGTAGTAGTAATCGACGTTCCGGATCTCGACAAGTGGTTAGTTAGTCACCCCGGGTACCCGTATCTTTCCCTCTACCTAATAATGACTCTACAAGAAAAGTCGTAGTTTGGGACCTGGAAATTTACCAGAAGGAAAAAAGGTTGCAGTTTTAATTGGGACCTGGGAAATTTACCAAAAGGATAAGCCGTAATCAGTTTTAATTGGCACCTGGAAATGTACAAAAAGGAAAAGCCACAGTCAGTTTTAATTGGCACCTGGAATTTTCACAGCAGTTACTAGAGTCACTGTCACTCATAGACAAATAGACAGACAGACGGACGTAGAGCTTGCTTGGTGCGCGATGGCAAGAGCAGTGGTGGCGAAGGGAGAGCTTGGAGAAGAAGGCAAGTTGTTCCCTTGGTTTGCTTGGTGCAGCCTCGTTTATATCTAAACTATTTGGTATATTCAAAGGCTGGGCCGGTTTATATATAAATTATCTGGTATATTCAGAGGCCGGGCCGGTTCTGCCATAGAAAACAACACTGGAATTGCCGCCATAGTAAACAATTCCAATTACGCCTGTGCGGACTTAGTCTATCTGTGTGCAGAACGCCCTGTCACAGACAGACTAAGCGAATTAATATATTAAATGGGGATTGAACCTTCATCTTTTTGGGAAGGGAAATAAATTAACCACCAAGCCATCTTTATTTCAAATGATTTGACATGGTTTCCATTTCCTTTATCCATGTATTGCATTTATGATTTTTAAAATTTAGGGATTATTTTCAACTTGTTTTTTTATGGCTTTTAACCCCCAATTGTTTGTTTTTTAAGGGTGGATACATGGTTGAAAGTCTACAGTTGAATGTTGGCTTCCATCCCTAGTTTTTTAAAGACTCTAATTACTTACAAGTGGAAATTTAATGCAATTTACAAAAAATACAAAGATGATAAAATTGTAAACGAAATTTTAAATAATGATCATCATGAATGTCCTTTTTATGATGCATTGGATATGACGCACTCCCAAGTTCCTTGATAGATTCAAATGTGAGCTTAAAGTGAAAACAACAGAAGGATCATGAGTTGGGGCACGCTCCCTAGTTCATAGCACTTTGGGGGGGGTAGAGGGGCGTGTTAGAGCTCTGGGATGGGGATTAGGAAGAATAACAAATTATTCAATTATTCACATGAACCTGCACAAACCAAACAACAAGTTCGTTAGTGCATAGTTGGAGCACTTTTGGTGCACAGATGAATCATGGGCAAACATGAATTCATAGGACTCATCACGGCCTGGATTTGGGGGGAGCCACCACCTTCCCCCTTATAATATACTCTATGCTTGGCCACGGGACCAAAACCCAAATGTCATTTTGTCCTAGGACTCCCAAGTGGGAGTCCTGAAATTCCCAAAATTAGGACTTTTATGACTTTGGAGGCCCATAACTTTGTGTGCAAACCTTTAATTGAAGTGATGTCTCAAACAAAGTTGTAGCCCTCATCGAGAGCTTTCCAACAGTATTTGGCACACCACCTGCACGCAAGGAAGTCAGGGCGATTCCCGACTTTTAATGGTTGGGAGTCAAATTGACAATTTGACTCTTGGCCCTTCTTTTGGCCATAATTTATGTTTTAATTATCCAAATGGGTCATGCAAGCCCATTTTAGACATCTACGTTCCAATAGCTTTCTAATGACATAAGGAAATTTTCAATCCAAAGAATTTTGACCCCTGCAATTGCTCTTTAAAAATTCAGGAATCCATTGGGACTCCAACTCCCAAAGTGGGAACTCATTTGGGAGTGTGGAGGTTCGTTCCCTCACATTCTCTTGCACTCCCAAGCTCACTCTTGGCCCACACCTTCGCAAGCCCTTGCTTTGGTCATGAGCCCAAGGCTAGGGTTGCGACAAAATAGTTGGTGACATTAGAGTGGAAATGTGATGAAACATTTGTGTTTTTGTTAATGAAATTGAAAAAGTTAGTAGTTTGAAACCCCTAAGTAGAAACCCCCATAATCAAAGCCATCCGAATTAGCAATGCACATGTTGTTCAAACATATGCAAACCATGACCAAGTCTAGCATGTGGCAAAATGAAATGTTTATTATTTTTAATAGAATTTTGAATCTACCTTTCAACATTCCAAAAGCTCTTTGCATTGACATCCTTGTATTAGATTATATAAAATTCCAATGTGTTTTGTATCTTGGTAGTCCATCTTTTTCACCTTTGAAGGGAGAATAAAATCATGGCTACATTAGATAAGCAACATTTCCTATCAACTTATAAAGTAAGATTTTTACATTTTTTTTTTGGAAAAAAACCCAATCATGGATACTTCTTGCCCACCCATAATCATAATCCCAAAAACTACATTTTACATTTGTAATTCCTTGTATCAATGTGAAATAAAATCCTTTTCAACAATAACATGATTTTGGGTCTACCTTGGGTTCAACAATTGAAATATGACTACCATTTATGGCACCTAGAATGTATGGAATTTCATGCAAGGTCTTGAAATCAACAATGATTTATTTGATCTTGTCTTTAGGGATCATTGATGGTTTCAAATGCTTTCTAATTGTTGAATATAATTTTTTCATTATAATTGCCACTATATTTTTTACAATGCCATAGACCTTTCCACACCTTTGCAAAGAATTTCCACTACTTAGTCATGCAAGAACCATTACTACTTTAGTTTCAATTGGGATGTTTGTATTCCTGTGTGTATTTTTGGCTCAAGATTTGTACCCACAACCTTAATCAATGAACAAAATGTGTCATAGCTTACCCTTGTTCATTACCAAAACATATTTTTAGAAAACCTCTTCAAAAATTGATTCTTCATGTATCCCATTGCCCTCTCATACCTCCACATGTTGTGAACTTTTGGTGCTATGTCAATAAACTCCATGAAAAATAACATTGCATTCATCATATTCCAATGTTGTCCAATAGCTATTTGTTCCAATGCAATCACTCGTACAATCACTCAATGCATGACCATAGTAAAAACAAGAGCCACCGATATCTTGTGCATACATTCATCTATTGTTTGTAATAAGAATAATTTTTTTTAAAAAAAACAAAAAGAAGATGAAGAAAGAAAAGACCAAATGTTAACCTAATCCTCTTGCATGTCAATCACACATTTTTGATCGGAACCCAATCCTTTAAACACACTCATTGTACCAAAGGAAGAAATGTGTTTTTAAATGTGAAGAAGGGTTCAATTCAAGGCTGCTCAACATGCTCTTAACAGAAGCCTTGTTGTTGCCAACAACAACCTTAACCCTCTACATTATGTCTACACCTGAGAAAATCAACTCTAGGAAGACACCAAAGTATGTGATGTGTGTTTATTATGACACATGTTAGACTAATATTACAATTTCACATTAGTTTGTCACACATTCATTACATTAATGTCAAACTAAACATCTAGTTACCTTATTCACCAATAATCCCAACTAGGGTTACTAAGGTCAAACCTGATGTCAACTTAGTTCGGGTTCATCCACGACAAAGTCATAACAGGCATCCAATGGATGATGCAATTGTTGTTGTTGGTTAACTCAGGTCTCTGTTCTCTCTCTCTTTCTCTCTCTCTCTTTGGTAAGTACTTCCTAAACATGGGATAGGAATACAATGAAAATGTGTTTCCTAACCATGAATCATCCATCCAACATGATTCACCCTCTTTTTATCTGCTTGGGCAGGTTGTTAGTAGGTAGGAAGTAAAAACTACCCTTATCTATGTATAAACCATTTATATTTACCTAGTGGTCATGACACCCTATTTTCCTACCTATCTTTTACCTATGTATAGGACCTACTACTTCTTAGGTTATCAAGGTGAAACCAGATATGAACTGGGTTAAGGTTCAATCACAACTCAAGTCAAAATGGACATCCAGTGGATGGATGATTGGCTGGTGGAAGCTTGGAAGTGGTTCACTCTGGCCCATTGTAGGCTGTTTGCCTTTGGGATATGTTCCCCAAATCTTTTGTATGTAAGATGATGGCCATTGAGAGGAACCAGCCAAGTGGCAGCAAGTGGGCCTGGGGACAGGTCTGACCAATAGCCATTATCTGACATAATTGGCACTTGGAAGAAAATTGGCCATCATCTGACATAATTGACACTTGGAAGAAATTTTTTGGCCATTATGCAGCATAATTGGCACTTGGGAGAAAATTGGCCATTTATCTGACAGATAAATTGGCACTTGGAAGAAAATTGGCCATTATGTGACCTAATTGACACTTGGAAGAAAATTGGCCATTATGTGACATAATTGGCACTTGGGAGAAAATTGGCCATTATGTGACATAATTGACACTTGGAAGAAAATTGGCCATTATGTGACATAATTGGCACTTGGGAGAAAATTGGCCATTATCTGACTTCATTGGCACTTTGGAGAAAATTGGCCATTTTCTGACATAATTGGCACTTGGGAGAAAATTGGCCATTTTCTGACATAATTGGCACTTGGGAAAAAATTGGCCATTATCTGACATAATTTGGCACTTGGCAGAAAATTGACTATTTATCTGACATATTTTCTCTCTCTCTCTTTTTTTTTTTTTTTTTTTTTTTTCTCTTTGTTTAGTTTTTTTTTTGTTTTTTTTTTTTTTTTTTTTTTTTTATTTTTTTTTTTTTTTTTTTTTTTTTTTTCTTTTTTTCCCTTAGTCAAGTGTTTTTTGGGGCTTTGTTTTAGTTCTAGAATCTGCAATTTTTTAATTTTATTTTAAATAAAAATATTTTTCATTCGTCCTTTCTTCAGTTTGCAAGAGAGAACCTTCTATGCATAAAATATTTAGGGACCCTTTTCCTTTGTAAGGAAATTATAATTATAATTATAATTTAATTTTTAAATCAGAAATATATAAAATGAAAGAAATGCCTTGAAAAACCTCAAAATGTATTAGGGTTTAGGCCAGTACTTTCTGAGTACTCTGCCCGTTTCCGCTCGGAAATCAATCATCCACGTTATATACATTATCAAAAGAAATTCACAGTTCCTTATGTACGGGTGGGTATATTGTTGTATAGGTAGTAAAGAAAAATGGCCTATGCACTTATTTTTAAAAAAAAGGAATACCCGAAGACCCCCCCC
>Ga0209611_10013139_pt1 | contig 11453 bp, 15 predicted proteins | sample S1TSphgellanicum_3_FD_187693 | JGI IMG/M metagenome (GOLD analysis project Ga0209611, IMG submission 187693) | Host-associated microbial communities from peat moss isolated from Minnesota, USA - S1T2_Fc - Sphagnum magellanicum MG (SPAdes) (version 2) | ecosystem: Host-associated > Plants > Peat...
ATAATTATTTGAAGATCCATGGAGGACAACAACCTGCATAGTTCCTCAAAATGAATTACGCAATTCCATTAATCATCACATGATAAAAATGAATTCACAAGCATTAAAATAAAAATATTACACAATTCTAGCTACTAACATTTATAAAAAACATTTAATGCATAATGACATCTAATATATTATTAGGCAAACAATGCCAACAAGTAAAATTCAAATTTTGACACCATTTCTAAATATTAATAAAGGAGTGAAAGTTATAATCACTAAAAATTTATATCCAAAAATAAGAATTGTTAATGGAACAATTGGTTATGTCCAAAACATATCACTCACAAAATCACATTGGATTCAATATGATGAATTAATGCACCCATCCATTAATGTTTTAATTGATTTTAATAAAATCATGAAACTTTACAAGACAACTCTCAAAGGTCTACCCAAAAATGTGATACCAATAGCAACCATAACTAGAAATTTCCAATATCATCATTTTGTACAAGAGTCAAACACTTTCAAAACTTTTAATATAATCAATATTAACTACCACTTGCTCCAACTTTTTGTTTGACCGACTTTAAAGCACAAGGGCAAACATTTGAATGTTTGATTATAGACCTTCACCAACTACCTAACAATGTGCAACTTAATATGCACAACATATATGTAACATTATCACGTCTACATTCCTTAAATGGGCTTGTACTTTTATGAAATATCACTATTCAAAACATATGTAAGGTTAATTTTAAAAAGGGTCACTAGAAATGACATTTGTAATGAAATAAAAAATTGAACAAATGAACACACCCACATGTGATAATGAAAAATAAAAATGTAACATGAATTATGTAGAAATAAAATTGACAACATTATTATTATTGAAATAGATGATGATGATGATGATGATGTCATACATTATTGGCATGAAGAATTTCAATTAACGAAAGAAGACGAAAACACATTTTTTAATCCAAATGGATGGTTAAATGACCAACCTTTATAAATATTTATGCAAATATTATATAAAAATAAACTAGAATGCATAAGATATGAACAACATATGCAATCATTGGAACAATAAACAAAATCATAAAACATTTCCTTCAACACCTTTTTTATCAATAATAATCATTGGATCTTAGTCAAAATACACACTTCCATGCCTAATTCACATTGTATAATATATGATTCAAAAAAACTATTGACCAAAACACTACACAATGATATCATATATACAATTATTTAAAAATTTGACAAATGTTGAACATTTATTGCATAAATATGCAAATGTCATGTAGCAGATGGATAGTTCATCGTGTGGTCTTTTTACAATAGCATATGTAATAGATATAACATTTAGGATTGATCTAGAAAATATCATCCTAGTAATACTTTATATGGCAATAAGAAATAATTGTGCATGTCAAATTAGAAAAATGGGTATGAATAATGAAATTATTCATAATGTGGCTTATGATAATCATAATGATTTTCAATAGGTCAACTTCATATTTTCATCATCACTTTCTTTATTACCATCAATGTTATGAAAGTTGTCTTTTGATTTTATGTCATAATAGAAAAGCTTCAATGAAACATGACTGCCAAAAAAATGTCATGTTACAATCTACCAAAAGCTTGACAATTGTTTTTCTATAGCTATTGACCTACCTAAAATTTTAAGGTTTCGATAAAAACAACGTATGGGAATGTTGCCTTGGTTTCTCTTGATGGCTCATACTAGGTGTTGAAATTGGTTATATAGGTTGTAATAGGCCATGTAACTAGTTGCCGCACAAAAGTGTTGAAACTAGGTTAATGGCATGTTACAAAATGTGGTTAAGCAAAAGGTGGCAAATACCATTTGTGAAATTTAATCACAACATTTAACACAATTTTTAAGCCTACTTAATTGTGGCAAATATGTTTGAATGGCCAATTCAACCTACGTAGAGGCCAAGGGCAGATGATCCAATTTTAACTTTTAACACACCCACAAGCTTGCCCTATTGGGCTCACTCATGAGGAGGCATTGTTGGCTCTAACCAACCCACACTTTAGCTACATCCCTCTTTAGCTAGTATTAACTATAAACCTACCTATTTCACAAGGACAATAAGAACAACCAGGCTATGGAATGTGACTGAAATTCATTCAATAAAGAGGGAAAACGAACAAAAAAACAAAAAGGAAAGGATAAATAAAGTGCACCATTGCCATAATGATGATGCATAACTCATTATTATTATGTTACATACAATATTATAGCTCAAGGTCCCCTTTTTTAAGAATAATTCCACAAAGATAGCTTTTAATGTCAGGTTTTAAATGAATCAACAATTGGTTGTTGAGAGTGTGAAGATCAGCCATTGTTTTGATATGTGTCGATGTCTTCTTCAAAATTATATACACCTATTCACTAGACAAGCTTTGGTGAGTCATAGATCCTTATTGCTACATGTGCAATATATACACCTCAAAAGAAAGCGAGCAGGTGACTAACATGTTCTTTTTTTTCTTCAACTAAATTATGGCCTTTTTTTTTCCCAATCTTATGTCTTCACTTATATCCTTAACCCTTGTGTTGGTTGGTTGTTTTTGTAGAAAATTGTTGGCCTATAAAAAGATTCTATATCCTTAGAGTCTCGTTCTTTTAGGTTGTGATGTTAAGTAATTTTTTTACTAATTTACGAATCTTGTTTCCTATTGGATAGGCATGAAATGTCAACACTATTCAATATGCAAATGATGACATTCCTTCAATCTTGTTTAGTGAAACCTAATCATCATATTTCATGGGGTTTTAGACATAATGGTGAGCTTAAAATTGAGTGCACAATTTGAATGGAAATATTACTTTTTAAATGATTTATTTATGATCACTAGTTGTGCGAAGTAGTGCAGAGCCTAAATTATTGATTCATAAAATATTAGTTTTATTTATTTAATTATCATTCCATATTTTACATTATTTAATCAATTTATTGATATTATTGTTTTATGAGTAATGAATATTGGTTTGACATTAAAATTATGTCATTTTAATATGTTCATAATATGAATAATATGTGTTCAATATGTGTTGAATATATGAATATATTTAAATATGTTAAATAAATTTTAATATATGGTTCACATACCTTGACTACATGTTAAATATACTTTTAATGTAGTCCAAAACACCTTAGTAGTGTACATAAAATGTATAGGCACACCATAAAAAGTAACCAAATTACAAGCAAATTTGCAACTAAATGAACATAAAGGCCTATTTTTGGATGAAAAACCAAATAAATTAGTTAATATGGAAGGATGTACAATTTAGTGGTCGCATTATAGTCCCAAAAATAATAAGAAAATTAAAAAGATGGTTACTAGTTTTTTAAATTATAAAACATGGTTGCAAGTGATGGATAGTTGCATATAGTTGCAAATTGGATAATTACATAATACAAGATTTCATGTAGAGAATAATTATAATAAAAAACTATGTGAATACAGTCTACAAAAGAATTAAAATGAGTAAAACCATAGTATGTTGTAAGTACTTTTGAAAGTACAATTTGTATTCTTTAACTAATGGGCAGAGATCAATTTTGAATAGAATTTGTGCCTACCAATGTGCCTAAAGACACAATTATTTTTTGTGTTGATTTTTCAAAAAACTACACCTTAATGGTACAAAATAAGATACAAAACATGCATAGACACAACTATAAATAAGCATTTTCATGCACATAACCCATAAACATAACTCTAATTATGACCCATTTAATTTAGAATCTATTTAATTATTGAAAGAAGTGTAATATTATGTTTCTGATGATCCTAGCCATGATACCTTGTTTGTCCAACATGCATTTCTACTCCATTATAATTTCTTACAAAGTAAAAGGTTCAAGCCATCTTGACATATAATGTGGTTAGATGGGTGTTTTGGGCAACTTAAGTTTGCAAGGGCTTGGTATTTTGTGTCCCATTACCTTAATGTCACCTCAAGTTAGGGTAATATGGAGGGGTGTCAAATGATTTGGAATTAAAGGTCATGGTAAAAAAGGAGGTTGATGGAGCAAGGGCTTTACTCAAGTAGGAGATTTGAAAAGAACAAATCAAGTCCCAAGCTAAGAAATTGCAAAACTAGTAGAGATTATGACGCACCTTCAAGCAAAAGCAAATAAGTTCCATGTAGCAATTCCATCACCAAGAAAGCACATCAACAAGTACTTTCACTTGGTGAAAGTGGGGGATGTGGATAGGTCAAAATCTTACAATTGTCAAATTGTGCATAAGAATCAAGGAATGCATCAAGTGCAATCCATTTCATGCAAAAATCCAACATATGCCAATTTAGGCAATTATCTTGTTTTTCCATAGCTAGATGCTTGGATGAAAATCTAGAGCTAGGATGTGAAAATAGAACATGTTTCAAAATGGACATTGAAAAGGCTAAAATTTAAAAATAGCTTAGAAGTAAGGCAAATGATGTACAATTATAATGAGGAGATTGAAGCTAGGATTGGTGGGGAATGCATTGCAAAAAATTTGGTTCCAAATGACAATGTTGCAATTTTTAATGACATTATTGATCCATTTTGGATTCTGGTTGTGGACCAATGTCCACGCTTTGTTGAATCAAAATTTTAAGATGGATGGGGAGTAGGTGGCAACAAGCTGATCATGTCATACAAGGTTAGTAATATGATGTGTTACAAAGTGGCAATTGGACATTACTTCCTAAAGGATGACAAGCATTTTACATATGTGTTTAACCATCTTGTTCTAGCTTTCAAATTTTCTTTGCCCCCCACCACTCACATGGTTAAAGGGGCTTATGCAACATATGAGTTATCCAATGATGCCATTAATCATGGCTACAATAAAAGACACCCAATTATTAGATTGAACTTTTTTGTGGCCTTGTATTCGTCATTTGAAAAATTTAGTAGGAGGAATTCTATCTCAAGATCAAGTGATCCTTTGATTTGGAACTATTATAGTTGCAATGGGATATTGATAATGCCATTGGGAAAAAACTAATCTAAAGATTACTTATAGGCTACAATTCATTATTGTTGGCTACAAGGATATTACAAGCACAAAGAAGGCAAGCATGTATAACCTTTTTTTTCCTAGGATTTTAAATGTGTTCACATGTGTTAGTTATTTTAACAAATTGAAGGATATATTTCTTCAAAGGTCATTTGGATTGAAGATTAATGTTATTAAAGGTGATTAAGGTCTATTATTGCACTTCTTTCATGAAGGTTTGTGTGTAATTTAACCTAGCTTAATAAAACAAGTTCATGTAATTTAATCCATCACACTTATTTAAGGTAATGCAAAATTGAAATTAGTTTATTTTGAGGGAAGTAAAAGGTAGTATTGTAACCGAAAAAAGGAGAGTGCTTAACTTAAACAAACACCCTGCTGCCTACTGGATCTATACACGATCTACAGTTCCTAGGGTTCTGACTACACTTCTGATCTTTCCTTCCTAGTCACGAGCATTCGCCTACAAACACCCTGCAAACTTCTGCTCACACACATAGCTTGTATTCATGGGCTTCCATGCTAACACATTCAACAGATCTCTGCTTTGGATCTCACTCTATTATTCTTTTAGACAATGCCACATGAAAACAAAATGCAATTCCTTGGCCGAGCTACTAGCGCAACGGAAAAAAATCAGTAACCAGCCAAGAATGCTGGCAACCAGTAGATCTCTTTCATTGCCTATACATCTTCTAAGCTCCTCAACCATAGTTAGTGTTCCTCTCTTCTACTGGCTATTTTATAGAAAAATTGAGGACCCCCTCCATAGCTCATCTTTTCAGCACCTCCAAACCGCTTCAGCTCATAATTGCAGTTCCATTCCTCACCATAATTCGGCGTCGCCTCTACCACACGTGATTAGCCTCCATGCTCATTCAGTAGTAGCTGCCATTCATTCCTTCTTGTACAACATCTCACACACACCCAGAGAGAGATTTCCCATGCACTTCCATGTAGTAGTAATGGAGAGACAGCCGCCACAAAAAAAGAAATGGTTAATAAAGCAAACTTAACTTCCAAGATTAGGAAGTGTTCACACTGGCGTGGCGACTTAATTTCGTGTTACATATGTAACCCCTCCGTTTTTGAAAAGCTGAGTCCCTCAACCCCACTTAGTCTGGTGGAATGTGATAGATCTGGAGATCTCAACGAAACCTTTCCCATTGATGTCCATCAGCATCTTGGACAATGCATAATCGACTGCCCTCTTCAAAGTCAAAGTTTCCCTTCCCATCAGCATGCTCGATGAACTGATATGGACCCTCCTAGCTTGCAGATAAAGCTTTTCTCTTTCCTAGTTTCTTCATCTTCACCATTGTCACCCTTGCAACCAAACCCTCAAACAGATGCTTACCTTCTGGGTGGCATAAATCTTCCTTTGCTGCTTCTGTGCTTGCTCCACATTGAGCAAAACGTTTTCGTGGATGCTTGCAATGAACTCCATTTTTTGCAGAAAATGTGCTACAACCACCTCCACCTCTGCACCAACATTAGTCTCAGTAGTCAAGGCATGTAGGTAATTGTCTGCCCTGAGATGTGGTGTGCGACCAATTAGGATCATGAAGGGTGAAAACCTTGTACTAGCCTGGATCCCACATCGGTACCCAAACATAATCTTAGCAAGATGGTCGTCCCAACAATCCATATTGCCTGGTGTTGCAGCAAGAACAGTGATGCCATGCTTGATGGTCTTAATCATGTGTTCTGCTATCCCATTGCATTGAGGCCACTGAGGTGTAGTGCGCTGATGCTGGATTCCGTAATCCTTGCACATCATCTCGAATTTTGCAGCCCATTTTCCACCATTGTCAGTGAGTATGAATCTGGGTACTCCATATTTGCAGATGATGTCGTCCTCCAAGAACCTGGATGCAATCTTAGCACTATGGTCAGCAACCGCCTTTGCCTCGCACCACTTGGAATAGTGGTCGATGGCCACCAAAATGTACCTGTTTCCTGACTTGGTTTCAAGCAAAGGTCCTGCAATGTCCAATGCAACTCTATGGAATAAGTCACAGATGGGAATGCTCTTCAATTGCTCATCCCCAGAGTGGATACTACCCTTGCTCCTCACCAGCTAGCACTGTTGGCAGCTTCTGACCACCGCCTTAACATCTTCAATTCGATGATGCTAGAAGTACCTTCGACGAATCTCAACCAACGTCTTCTGTTCCCCGAAATGCCCAAGATCTTCATGCATTTGACTTACCAAGGACATCCTTTCCTCTGGCTTGGGTACGAGCAACCCTTTGAAGTAAAGCCTCTACTCCTTCCAGCAGTAATTGTTCACCCTCTTTCTGGCCCTCTTGCTCTCTTCAAGGTCCACTGAATCGGGCAGTGCATCGTTCTTCAATAATCCCAGACAGACTACATCTTCCCAGATGTCGATGCACTTTGCATCCATTTCTTGGTCCTCCTCCTCATCAGATTCAGTAGGACTCAACTCCTGGTCCCTAAACTTAGCTAGTTCCTAAGCCTCCAAAATCAGATCCAGTTGATGCCGTTTGTCAAAGTACTGGGGTCTCCTCCTCTTCACCACTATTTGCTCACCATCGTCTTGCACAGGTTCACCCCCAACTGCAGCTTCTACTTCACCTGAAACAACCTCCTCAGGTTGCTCTTCTCCTGATACAACGACAACTACATACAGCTAATGGTTGCCGTCATACCTACAGTGGTTAATCCCGAAATAACAGGCACGGTGTTGTACCAATTCCTTATCCCCTCTCCTGATACCGAGCCATTCCTTTTCCTTGCTTGTCCGAACACAAAGAAACTCTTCATCTCCTTTAGATGCATTGGTTCGAGTACTTGCAATGTCTTGTATCTCTTCACTGAAGTCATCGTCATCAGCAGCTGGTCCAACTGGATTCCTGCTCAAAGCATCAACGTTTGTACGCCTGAGTCCTGGTTGGTGTATTATCTTGAAGCTAAAATCTTGCAGCATGTCTACCCAACTTCCTCTCCTGCCATTCGCATCTGACACAGTAGCCAACCATTCAAACGGCTTGTGGTCTATGCGTAGAATGAAATGATTCATGTGCAAGTATTACCTGAAATGCATGACGCCCCAGATCAGCACGTAGCATTCCCCTTCCATGGGGTGGAACTTCCTCTATGCCTCTGTTAGGCTCTTGCTGGCATACGTTACCACCTTCTCAAACCTGCCTTCTTTCTGTGACAATATAGCTCCAACACCCTTGGGCGACCAGTTTACATCCAACCAAAATGTTCTTTTGAAATCTGGTCATGTGAGCACAGGCGCATCCACCAGTGCTGCCTTCAATGCCTGGTATGCCTGTTGACAGCCCACATCCCACACAAATGCAACATCCTTCCTTGTCAACTCAAACAAAGGACCCGCTAATTTCGAATAGCCTCGAATGTACTTTCAGTAGTAACCTGTCAGACCTAAGAACGACCTGACATTGGTGACTGTCTTCGGTGTTGGGAAATGCAGAACTGCTTCGATCTTCCCAAGATCTGGCTTGGTGCCCTCCTTGCTTACCACATGGCCCAGAAATGTGATGGACTTAGCAGCAAAGCAACATTTGTTTGGGTTCAGTTTAAGATTTACTTCCCTGAGTTTACAGAGAACTGCATTCAGATGTTGGAGATGCTCCCCCCAACTCTCACTGTGTACATTGAGGTCATCAACGAATACCTTTAGAAATTTGCTACCCAAGTCCTTAAAGACTTCTGACATGGTTTGTGTGAATGTATTCGTTGCATTCTTCAGTCCAAACGGCATAACCGTCCAGTCATACAATCCAGTTTTAGTAATTAGAGCGGTCTTCTTTATGTCTTCTGGAGCCATCCGAATTTGCCAAAAACCCGACTGCAGGTCTAAGGCAGTGAACCATGATGAGTTTCCCAGCTGATCAATTACATCCTCCACGAGTGACATCGGAAATAAATCTTGATGCGTTTGTGCATTGAGTGGTCGATAGTCTCCACAGAAACGTCTGCTCCCATCTTTCTTTACTGGCAACGTTACCCGACAGGCATACTCAGAGTTGCTGGACCTCATCTTACCCAAATTTACCAAAACATCTATCTGCCTTTTTACTTCAGCCTCCTCCCAGTAAGACAATCGACCAGGAGATGTTTTGCAAGGTGGGAGTCCTTGCATATTTATACAATGCTCTCCAATGGTGCAACAGCCGAGTTCTCCCTTGTTCCAAGCAAAGACGTCTTGGTACCGCTCCAGAATTCCCCAGATCTGCTACTATCCTTCATCATCCAATTCGGTGTCTATCCTAATTCGCTGGCAGATTTCTTTCCACCTATTGTCCATTTCCTGATGGCTAGAAGATGCCAATTTCTCAGCGGGTTTGCAATCAAGGTTACCATCTTTCACCTAGACAATCTGCAACAACACTGGAACCAAAGAATTGTGGGCTGGGCTGGGTTGCTGCAACAGCAATGGGACAGGTAAATCCTATATGGATTCATACATAGCCTGTCTGCTTTGTTTTGCATCAGAAGCCCATCTGATCCAATCTGTGTAATCATCTGAATCGGTGACCTTTTCCGCCATGAACTCGTCACCTTGCTCTTATAGCATCAATCACAGCATTTCTTGCGGCCCTTCTGAGTTCACCAATTCCTCCAAATCAGCATCTTCAAACTCATCCTCGCAGTCAATTTGCTTCAACTGATTAGATTCCGAATCATAGTATCCACTGTTATCAATGTCATCATTAGAATTTGAGGTGTATACATCGTCTTCCTTGGTCACAATTGTCTGACCCTGTTTTGGCATCCAGTCAGAATCTCAATCGACGTGTTTGTCTTTCCAGGTGGTCGACGCCTCCTGCTCCAAAGCTCTCGAATTCATCCTTTGCAGCAAGTTCACCACCGTCAACGGCAACACCTCCACATTGGTCCCATGACCATGTCTCATTTGTAGTAGACCTCATTCCACATCCACTACCGCTCCAATTTTCATCAGAAACTCCAGTCCAAGAAGCACATCGTAACTGTCCGTGTCCACAACCATAAAGGTCATGGCGCACTATACGCCTCCTACCTTGACTGGTATCTCATCAATCCTTCCTAAGGCCCGAGTGATCACTCCCGATGTGGTCTTGTAGGTTTCAGTTCCTGTCACAAGATGCATCATGCCCAATTCTCTAACTACAGTTGCAGCCATAACAGACATGGAAGCTCCAGTATCCACTAGACCTTCTACAACATAGTTGCTGATCTCCACCAACAAATGCAAAGTCTTGCTTCGATGAATCTTGTTGATGTAGATCTTTCTTAATGACGGAATCATAGAAACTACTGACATTTGATTCTCAGTTGCTTCTGAATCCTCTTTCTCCTTGCCAGTTTCACCAAACTCTCAAGGTGCTCCAGTTCTCCAGGGATCATCAGAATGGTCTCCATAGGTGAGAGGGAAATCTTTCCCTTTATGAAGTGTGAAAGAATTTTGGATCTAACTAACGTATCTCGGCCTGCACCTTCCCCTGCAGCTTCAGGGATCGGCCCAGCCCTTTCTGGTGTCACTTCGATAGAAGTTCTCTTCCTTGGCATTCGAGTATAAGAGAACAGGTTTTCATTACCACATAATTTGTTAAGCTGTTGCTCGGTCGTTGCCTCATCATTCAGCAACACCTCCAAGAAGTTTGTTGCTCCAGATTGCGATTTCCCATCCTTGGGCTTCTTCTAGCACCGGTCCTCAGAATGCCCCAACCCTGAGCAGAAGGAACATTTTATGCCACAATTTTCTGTCCTATGAGGCATTTTGCACTTGGCACATTTTGGCCGTGCTTCATTCAGCCTTGGACAGGTGGTGGCCATATGGTCCCCTCCTTTGCAGATTTGGCATCCTCCAAACACGGTGGAAGACGATGATGCTTCTCGATTCGGCACAGCCTCCTTGAAGAAATTGATGAGGGTTTTGTTTAAAGCAGTGACCTGTTTCTCCATGATGGTCTGGGAGGATTCCTCTTCTTGTTCCTCTTTCAGAGGTTCATACGAAGTCTCCCCGAGCTCGCCCAGAACTCTCTCCACTTTCGTCACAACACCAACCAATTCTTCAATGTTTGCAAACGTTTTCACCACACACAATTTCCGAATCTCTGGCCTTAACCTGGCCATGAATCTCTTCTTCTGCTTGGTGTCTTGTAGCCATCCCTTCTGAAACAATTTGTTGAGACGTTCAAAATACTTTTGAATTCTCTCCCTAGGTTCTTGCTTGATGGCATCCAACTTCATCTTGATGTCATCAGCATCAACATCCCCATACTTCTGTACTATCAGCATCCTCAGTTCCGCCCAATCGGCGAGTGCTGGCTACAACCTCTTGAACCATTCCTTGGCGCGACCCCTTAGATTCAACTTGGCAATCTTGAAAAGCTTGTCTCCATTTAGGTCTCGCACCTCAGCAG
>Ga0209611_10013140_pt1 | contig 11452 bp, 8 predicted proteins | sample S1TSphgellanicum_3_FD_187693 | JGI IMG/M metagenome (GOLD analysis project Ga0209611, IMG submission 187693) | Host-associated microbial communities from peat moss isolated from Minnesota, USA - S1T2_Fc - Sphagnum magellanicum MG (SPAdes) (version 2) | ecosystem: Host-associated > Plants > Peat...
AGACGAAAGCGGAGGAGAGAGAGAGAGAGACACACACACACACACACACACACACCACACAAAAACCTCGAGCAACAAGAAACGGAAAATTTCCAAGAGCGGAACTCCAAAGGAGCAAATCAGCTTCTTCAAAGACAACCACCGATAGGAAAGAAGAAAAAATCAGGGAAGAAGAAGAAGAAGAAGAAGCAACAAGACCGATCGATGATCGTGATGATGGTGATGGTGAGAACTGCTATACAACAACAAACAACAACGACAAGAACCCTTAGGGTTTCCTCCAACAAACCCTATTGTGTTCTTTGTGGAGCACAATCTCATGAGATTTCTTTTGTGATTATGATGGGACTCACATTCCTCACCCATAAGTTAAGACCTTAACATGGCTAACATGGCTGAGCTTCACTTGCAAATTGTCTTCTATTTTCTTCTTCTGTCTTGCCAACAACTTTGGAAGAATAGCATTGAAGCCTGCTCCTCCTCCTCCTGCTCCTCCTCCTCCTCCTTCTCCTCCTTTCCTTCTTTTGCTCAATCTGACAGCCTTCTTCAGCATGCTGTCATTTTACAAGAATACTTCAAGCAGAAAATGAGCATTCAAAGTACATACCTACTCATGGTTTATTTGTTTATTGGCTCTGCTGTTCAGTGTAGGTAGAGAGACTAGAGACAATGGGGATCCACCCACCCAGAACCAAGGTCCAAGTTTGGTGTCTCTACATTCTTCTTCTAGGGTCATGTGGAGTCCTCCACTATAACTGAAGAAGCATCCACTTGGGCTTCTTCACCATGCTAACCACCCACCATTTGATTCCAATTTTAGTAGCTTGAATACCATAGCAGGCTACCTACCTTGGCAGCTTCAACACTAATTATGTGATGAGCCACTTGTTTCTCTCCTACTAGTAGGTACATCATATGTGTTGAACTGCACAATTAACAACATATATAGCATGGTGTATGAGTTCTGGGAAAACTCCTTTGAATTTGGGTTTTACTAATTGCTCCAAATTTTGGGTTCTTACATCAAGATAATCTCTAAATTTTCATCAACCACCATTCTCTCATACCTCAACCAAATGTGAGAAGAGAGAGAGAGAGAGAGAGAGAGAGAGATCATGTGTTCAGGAGAAATAGCAAGTTAAAGTTGTTAGCCATTTTGGCCAGAATCAGATCTTCAATCACGTGTTGGACCCAGATGGTTCACCATTTATTGGATTGTCATGTTTTTCTCTGCAATGTCATAGATAAGTCCATGCTTGAGTTAGTATGCATAGTTGGCTCTCGTGCTCGACTTTTGGTGATCTATAGTTTCAGTATCTTCAGCATCATCCTCAGTATTATTCAGCTTGGTTTTACACTACAACACCAAATCATGTTTCTCCTCAACACCCACAACTTCCACTTCACTTTCCTTGGGTTTATGCAAGTTCTATTTCATATCTTCTACTTCAATCTCTTGTTTGTTTTGTGTTGTCATTATCTTCTTTTACTTTTGCTTCTCATGTCATCCATGGTAGACAACTTTAAGCACCCTTCCATATTGTAGGTAATTGAGGTGATTATTGGCGATTTGTTTGGATTTCTTTTTCTTTTTTCAGCAAGGAATTTGTGACAAAATATTATTCACAAAATGGCAAAAGTTTGCCCAAAAAATTCATTGGTGAATGAGTGTTTTTATCCTACCTTGAACCTTGATAATAAGTAGGAGAAATATGAATGAAGAATCAACATATGGTATAAAGTGAAAAACATGTGTTGGGTTTAGGCCACATAAGGAAGAGATGGGTATAATCAAACTTGGCCTCTTCTAAAAAGTGTTCTCTTGGCATTGATTTATGTAGGTTTTGTCATGCATTTTGGGATTTTCTCTAATGTCCAAATCATATGTAGAAACTTCGACCATGGTTTAATTAGTGAAGTGTTCAATTTAGTACTCCAATTTGTAAAAATATTAGTTATTTGTGAACCTCATGTGTACAAAATCTTAATATGCATTAACATGCATAGATGAGCTCTAAGAGGGTTTAAATATAGTTATTAAGTTGGTTTTAAAGTGTAGTTAAGAAAATGTTTAAATGTTTCAAAAATAACCCCCCAAAAAATAAAATTATTGAGACAAATGATTTCATTTTTCATGAGCTCCAACAAAAGCAAAATTGTATAAAAAATATTGTTATGGAAAAAAAACTTAATAGATAGAAGTTATGATTGTTTGAAAAATTGCAATAGGATTGAAAAGTTGATTTCCTTCCGCTTAAAATATGATTTGGGGGTAGATGATGTCCAATTGAAAAGTTTTATTCAATGTTGGAAAGGTTGTTTCATTAACCATGTTTGGAGAAAGTAATGACCTTTTTAAGGTTTTGGAGTCATTAACAATCACACACTAAGTTGCCATGCCCAATTCGAAGGTGGAGGTCTTAGCTTGTAGTAGAATTTTGTTGGTGTAATGCTTACCTTCAAAGTACATTTGGTATATATATATATATAACAATGAAACTACATAGAATATCAAGAGGTTGCATAGGAAAAGAAAATCCATTAACATGCAAGTTAAGGCACTTGGGTTCTTCATTTTTGCTATCATTTAAAATGTCACGTAACGAAAATGTATGCCCATGTAGTTCAACCTAAAGTTCACAAGGAACCCATTGTTGAACATAAACGATATGATGGTTGCACCATTTAAAATTTGGAATTAAGTGTTGAGCATCTTCCCCAATAAGAGTTAGATTTAAAAGTTCATGAAAGTAGACATATTGGCTTTGTGACCTCTAGTCACTATGTCACTCTTTTTAATTGAATGTTTGAAGAAAGGAACAATTTTCAAATGAACAATGGGGTCCCAAGGCCATTCCCTTTATTTCACAAGGAAGACCCTTCCATGACACTTGTAATAAACAATAAAATGAAAAGATTTTTAGGAAATCAATCATTTGTGTTAAAAATCTTAAAAGGTCCAATGTCTATTTTTTCTTGAAGTAAGAATCCAACCAACAAGTGAGGCTCTCAGATTTGCGAGCATCTTTCACGGGGTCAAATGGAATTAACTTGTTTGAATAAGGGATTTGCATATAATGTTGAAAATATGCAAATGTTTTTTAATATTGGATATTCAATCCAAATCAATAATGCAAAGGTTGAATACTTTTTTAAAAATTGTACACCTAGTCAAAGGAGTGTTTCCATCTTCTCTTTTAATGATCTAATGTTTTCATGCTCAAAGATTATTATTTAATTCATTTACACCTTAAGGAATTAAGGACATGATATAATTTCTGTTTTTTTAATAAATTTATGACATATAATGTGTATAATTAGTTTGGGCAAACTCTTCTAATAACTTGGGCCTTTCCATTGCAAAGGTTGCACATGTAGGAACAACAATCACATATGTAAGAAAAACCAATTTTTATATGAAGCCTATCCTCATTAAGCTCATGGACGTGTGTATTAAAAGACAAAAGGTTAGCTTAGCAAAGTTGTTTAGTGCATAAGCAAACCATTAATGTTTAGGCCATAGTCACAATCACAGTATGTTTTCACGAACCAATATTCAAGGCTTTACAATCTTTAAATAATTTTAAATAATTTTAATTGATTCTGGTTATGTGACATGTAATTTAAATTACTTGTACTTGAAAACATTTCAGTATTTTTTGTAAAAAAATTGCATTTAGAATTAGTTTACATCTACATGTTTCATATGTGTTTAACAACATATTAAATAATGTTCATTTACTAGTCCTTATGCTTGTAATTTTTTAAATATATTTAATATTAAAATTTTATTAAAATTTTGAAAAATGTATATGGTATAAGTTTCATTGCATTTGATATTTAACAAAAAAATCTAATTATGGTTTTAATTTTTTGCAATTTGGCATAATATTATTATTCATATTGATTCTTATACCATATTAGAACTGTTAGGATTAAGATTAAATTTTAGTTTTCAAAAATTTGAAGGATGTTAAATTGTGTAACAAAATTTTTAATTTAACCTTTTTTAGGTGTTAATTTCAACTTATAAAATTTATTGGTCATTTCAAACTTAAGATATAATATGAAAGAAAAATTAGTCCATAATTGAATTTTGTGAATTGGAGTTTTTTGTAACTTTTTTTTGGGGTACCTTGATAATGACCACAACCTTCAACTCCCACATGCATGTTTCACACTTTGTTTATTAGCTAAAAAAAAGGGGAATGTGAAATAAGAAAATTGAAATCCTAATTAATTACTAGTATTATTCCAATAGTGAAAAAACTACAAGTTCTTTAAATAGATAGAAAGTTCTCAAGCTTTTCTTTCCATAATTTCAATGCAAATTTTAATACAAATTTCATGGGTGCCTTTTTTTTCAAACAATGTATTATAAACTCCACTTTAAATTTTCTTGTAAGTGTGGTTTGTTTACATTCCATTCATTCACTATTTTTGGGTCATGTTTTTGGATATTAAAATTTTATTTTATAAATTCCATTACAACTTTTGTAGTCATGCATGTGTGCAGCAACAACCCATGTAAAAATTTTGTCTAGTCACGCATAATGTCTCTAAAAATGATTCAAAAAATCAACTCTAAGCCTAACACCCACCATCATGCATAACCACTACTACAAAAGTGGGGTGCAGTTTATTAACCTAAATCACTATGGGACCTTAAAATGAAATAAGTTCATTGCATTTTTGTGATTTCACCCTAGTTAAAGTTATTTCACTATAATATCACTATGCAAACATCATGTTTCACTACTAGTTGACATAATTCATTATTATAATTTATTGTAAATAAGTTTTTTTTATGTTGTTTTAAATATATTATATATGTTACTTTATGATATACCTTATAGTGTTTTAAACTATTTTAACTTATACCTTACGTTATTATAAGTTATTACAAGATATTATAAATTATTATACCCTAAAATATTATACATTATTATACCTTAAGGTATCCTAACTAATTTATTATAGACTTTTAAGTTATTTAAATTAAATTATTCAACTAACTTTATGTTATACCTTAGGTTATTTTATTTTAAATTAATATATGTTATTTTAAGTTATATTTTAGGTTATTCAAGGTCATTATACTTTAAGTTATTATAAGTATAATAACTTAAAATAATCTAAAATAAAATACAATGAATTAAGGTAAAATAACATAAAACAACCAATAATAACTTATGAAAAATAATTTAGAATAATTTTATAATGGAATAACTACCAATAGACTATGATAATGTAACTTATAATATACAACAATAATTTATAATAAAATAATCACTAATAGTCATAATATAACATGGAATAACCAATAATAATTTACTAATATAATAACTTTCAATAGTCATATTATAATTTATAATAACCACTAATAGCCACCAATAGAATAATCACCAATAGCCATTAATAGCCACCATGAAAATAACCACAATAACCCTTAATAAAATAACCATCATTAAAATAATCACCAATAGCCATTAATAAAATAACCATCATTAAAATAGTCACTAATAGCCATTAATAAAATAACCATCGTTAAAATAGTCACTAATAGCCATTAATAAAATAACTATCATTAAAATAGTCACTAATAGCCATTAATAAAATAACCATCATTAAAATAATCACCAATAACCATTAATAAAATCGCCATCATTAAAATACTCACCAATAGCCATTAATAAAATAACTACTAATAGCCACCAATAGAATAACCATCAATAACCACCAATAAAATAAACAACAATGGCCTATAATAAAATAACTACTAATAGCCTATGGTAATTTAACCACCAATAGTGATTAATATAATACTCATTAATAACCACAAACATTCATCAATAAAATATCCACCAATAGCCATTAATAAAATAACCATAAGTAGCCACTAATATAATATTCATTAATAACCATAAACATTCATCAAAATATCCACCAATAGCCATTAATAAAATAACCATAAGTAACCATTAATATAATACTCATTAATAACCACCAATAACCACCAATAAAATCCAATAAAACACCCACCAATAAAATCTAATAAAATATCCACAAATAGCCATCAATAGAATAGTTACTAGTAACCATCAATAACCACTAATAAAATAACCATTAATAGTCACCAATAAACAATTACAATAGCCATAAATAGAATAACAATTAATAACCACCAATAACCCCAATAAAATAACAACCAATATCCACAAGTAAAGTAACCACCAATAACCATATATTGGAATTGCTTATAATTGCCAAAAATAATCAAGGTGAAATAATCTACAATAAACAAAAATAACTTAAGGTGAAATAACCTACAATAGATTAAAATTTTCAATAATAACATAAGATGAAATAACCTATAGCAAAAAACAGCCAATAATAACCTCACATAATCGAAAATAACCTAAGATGAAATAACTTAAAATAGCCAAAAGTAATTTATAATAATTATAAGTAAGTTACAATGAAATAATTTATAGTAGCCAAAAATAAGTATATTACTTTTACCAATTCAACTATAACTAGTCAATTTTTTTGAATTTTTTTCACTATAATAACAATATTAAAAAATTCTTTAAATTCAACTATAATGAATTAATCTTGACATTTGTATAAATGATTATAAATTATTGTAGTTGGTGATTGGTTATTCTTAAGAATGCATGGGATATAAACCCTATTATTTAGCATTAACCCAAAGCCAATTACTACCCCAAATGACAATCATTAATTGTGATCCCAATAATGACCACATGTGGATTGGTTAACTAGTGGCATGTATTGAAAATATTTTAATTAATGCTAAAATGGTAAAGTATTCATAGTTGACATCCTGTAATAATTCATCAACATCATCAATAGCATTATGATCATCATGACAAATGTTTAATTATCATCCACATGGATGAAATTCATCCACTACACATCCATAATGTAGTTAATAATGTGGCCAAAAAGTTTCCTTAAGTTATTTTGAGTTATTTTGTAGATATTTTTCTTGAGTTATGTCCTTAATAATGTATGAATATATGATGTTTCCTTCATACTTTTTGTATATTTAACAGTGGTTTATTGTATGATCTTGCACCATAACCTTGTTTTGTTTTTTCATTTTTTCATACTTTAGCATAATAAAGGTATGTCTTGCATATTTCGTGTCCTTGTCTTGATTTTATTTTTTTTGGGTTGAAATTAGGCCTATTTTTGTTATTGTTTGTCTTGGTTTTCTGGAAAATCCCTTTGTTTTGGTAGTTTTCATGTTCATGACAAAAAGTAGTATAATATATTTATGATTGGAGGGATAAGCATCTGGTGTGCTAATAATTATGAAACCCAAGGTGGAATCATTAATGTAGGAAAAGGTGTTATTAAACTTTATTCAATAATATTAACCACCTTGTCAATTGTTTAGATGGATTTCATTGCACATTTAAAATAATTCAACACATAAGATTAAAACATGATATTTTGTTTAATTCATATCATGAAGTTGATAAATGATGAACTTTAATTATAAAAAATACAAAAGAAATACAAGTAGGAAAAGATCATAATCATTAAATCACTCACATACATATAATACCCTATACAACCAATAACTATTTAAACAAGACATCAAGTTCAAAATTTGACATTAGGCTAAGTAACCTTTGATAATTTTGGCTTTATAAAACATGGTTAACTTACATTACATTATCAAAAATTTGAAGAATATGAAATTTATACTTGTTGAATCAATTAAAATTACAAAAGTTCCCAATGAATTAGTTGACAATTGATGAAATGAAAAGGTTTCAAACATTAATTAAACATGATTAACCATACATATCCTTAAACACTTTAGAGGAACACATTCAATTGTGCAATCATTGAATATTGATCCTTACAACAAAACCATGATAATATAATGATTTATAAATTTCAAGTATTTCATACCAAAACCCTATGGCTAAGGGAAAAAAAAAATTGGATTAATCCAAGGTTATATAGTGTCAATCATAGAATTTCATAATTAAATAATAGTGGTATTAAAGTGTTTTAAGGATAAATAATTGTATAAAGGTGAAGACCTTATCTTTTTTTAATGTAAAAAAATGTAATTTTTTTTAAAAATCTTTAACATATGTGAAAACAATGCAAGAATAATGATGAAAATAATGGAGGTTTTATGAATTTGATAATCATTCTTATAAATATAAACTTCAGCTTTACATTATAGCATATTACTAATGATGATCAATTGATGAAAAAAAAATTGATTTTGTGGAAATTAATTTCCATTCAAATGAAAATATTGAATGCACCTATAATTGAATTTTGAATTTTGAATTGAATTGGATGGCTTAATTGAATTCCAATTAAAATCAATTTTACAATTAATTTAAGATTGAATTGAATGGAATTTTAATTCAATTGAAAAGAAATGGATGCAAATTGGTGGAAAACAAGGTGTTAATTTTTTAAGAAAAAAGACAAGTCCAAAAATAAACCTTTCCATGTCTTCTTATTTGATAATGGGTTAAATAGATTTTGAATTGGAATGAGGTAGGACAAAATACCATTGAGCCAATAGTTATCCTACATAAACAAGCTCCAATAAATCATCATCATTTAGGAATTTTATAATTATTTGTAAAAACATTATGAATATAAATTGTAATAATTAAATTTATTTTAATATTTTAAGTTTATAATCATTTAACTTCACTTTGAGAAGGAAGTTTTCAAAGGGTATGTGAAAAAGAACAAAAAATAATGATAAGGAAATGGAAGTTTTGAAAAGGTATGTGAAAAATAAATGTGCTTTTTATATCCATGTTGGTTGGTAGGGGAATTGAATGAAGTAGTTGTGTTTAGAAGATTCATTCTTAAGCACACAAAATCATATCACAAATGGTCTGAAGTCAAACTCTAGATAAATCCAAAGAATAATACATTTCAATGGAACTCACATAAAATGCATTTTGAAATTCAATAAATTGGTCGCAATTGATAAACATAAAAAAATTCAATGTTTTATCATTCATATGACATTTATTCCAAAGTGCAATAGTGCCATGAATGTTTTGTGTGATTTGAAAATTAAGTTAAAATATGTATATTTTCTTTCCTTGGCACACACCATTTATAAATTTTATTTTTTTCTTGTAGCCCTACTTCATATTTAAACATTTGATTTTATTAATTGTTGATAAGAGGATGATGGTTGTGGAGTTGCACATGTTTATTGCATATTTGATCTAAAAAAAGGAAGGTCTTTTTTTTTTTTTTTTTTTTTTTTTTTTTTTTTTTTTTTTTTTTTTTTTTTTTTTTTTTGGTTATTTTTCCTTTTTGTGTTATTTTGCAATACAAGGTTAATAATATTGGAATGATTTAATAGTGGGGTGTCTTGGTTGGGTCAAAACATGATTGAAATACCCTATTGAGAACACCAATAATTCACTCCTAAGGATTCAAATTCACAATTTTCTTCACTTTTCCAATTACATGTCTTAAATTTCCCCTTTTCTTTTCATGTCAAATGAAATAATTTTGTTTCAAATTTTATATAGACATCTAAAATATCCATTTTTTTCACTTATGAAAGTAAGAATAATAAAATTTATCCAATGTGGGCCATGTTCTATTAATGGCTCAAAATTCTAAGATGTCGCAACCCTATTTTGAAGGAGTGTGAGAATGAAACTCACACTCTCGAAATTGGGACTTGGGAGTCTTCTGGGAGTCCTGAAACTTCAGAGTTCGATTGCAAGGGTCAAAACACCTCTCATTGAAGTGTTCTTTATATCATTGCAAAGTTATTGAAATGTAGATGTCAAAAATGGCCTCGCATGGGCCATTTGGACATCTACAACACAAGTTATGGCAAAAACAAGGGTCGGAAGTCAAACTGGCAGTTTGACTCCTTACCACTAAAAGGCAGGAATCCACCTGACCCTGGTGCGTGTAGGTTAAATGCGATACACCGTTGGAAAGCTCTTGAGGAAAACTACAAGTTTACTTTAAACCTCATCCCAATCAGAAGTCTAAGCAAAGAGTTATGACTTCGCAAAGTCCTGGGAGTCCAAACCGGGACAATTTTAAGACTCCTCCTTGGGAGTCTCGAAACAAAAAGCCATTCGGATGTGGGTGCGGCGGAGAGGCACATAATATATTGTATGGGGGAAGGTGATGGCTTCCCCCTGAATCCAGGCCATGGTGAGTCATGTGAGTCCGGAGTTGCCTGTGGCTTGTCCTAGCACCAAGGGTGTTCTAGAAAGTGATCTAACCAATTTGTTGGTTGGTTTGATGTAGGTTTGAGTAAGTAAGTAAATCTTGTCACTCTTTTTAGTCCTATCTCGGAGCTTCAACACGCCCCTCTACCCCTTCTAGTGTTGAGAGTTGGGAGCGTGTTGAGAGTTTTTCACAATTCTGCTATTTGAGTAACTTAGACCCACCTTGGGTCTATTAGAGAACTTGGGAGCACATCATGTTTTGGTTATTCTTCCTTTTTGTGTTATTTTGCAATACAAGGCTAATAATATTGGAATGATTTAATAGTGGGGTGTTTTGGTTGGGTCAAAACATGATTAGAATACCTTATTGAAAACACCAAGGATTCACTCCTAAGGATTCGAATTCACCTTTTTATTCACTTTTCCAATGACATGTCTTATATTTTCCCCTTTTCTTTTCATGTCAAATGAAATAATTTTGTTTCAAATTTTATATAGACATCTAAAATATCTATTTTTTTCACTTATGAAAGTAAGAATAATAAAATTTATCCAATGTGGGCCATGTTTTATTAATGGCCCAAAATTCCAAGAAATTTCACTTTTTGAAATTTTTTACATTGTATTAGGGCACTTGGTTTTATCACACTTAATACCTAAGGTGTTTGTGGTAAAAATCTTGGGCCAAAAAAAATTGTTTAAACATTCCTTATGGGTCCTTAAATTGTTTTTCAAGACTTGATAGGAATCTTAAAACTTGTTCAAATTTGACATGTTATGCATAGAATAATACCTTAATAATGTATTTATCTATGAAAAAAAATCAAATTTTTAATATGAATGTGCCATTAAGTTACAACATGTTTTAAATGAGGGGGTCCATTAGATACAAAAGAATATGGTTTTTTTTGGTACCCCAACCATATTTTGATTGGGTTGTGTCATGTGATAAACAAAAAAAACCAATGAAAAGAATGCCAAACTAAAGCAACACCCATTAACATAGGCCTATTTTTTATGATCCTCATGAACCCAATCAATCACATGATAAGAAACTAACCCCTAATCCTAACCAACATCACCCTTATCATAATTTACACAACTTAAAACCTCGCCTTTTAACTTGTGTGAATGTGCAACAATATCCACATTAATGTAAACATGATAAAAAAACCTAACCTTATAACCCTTGTACAAACATGACAACACCCACCCTAGTGTAA
>Ga0209611_10013141_pt1 | contig 11451 bp, 16 predicted proteins | sample S1TSphgellanicum_3_FD_187693 | JGI IMG/M metagenome (GOLD analysis project Ga0209611, IMG submission 187693) | Host-associated microbial communities from peat moss isolated from Minnesota, USA - S1T2_Fc - Sphagnum magellanicum MG (SPAdes) (version 2) | ecosystem: Host-associated > Plants > Peat...
TGACAATCAAGTCATCAACATAGATGACTATGACTACAATCCCATGATCTATCTTTTTCACATATAGTGAAAAATCTGCATTGGATGTTTGAAATCCACTTGTGACAAGATACTGACCTATCTTGTCTGACCAAGCTCTAGGTGCTTACTTCAAGTCGTACAAAGTTTTTTTCAACCTACAAACCAAATTAAGATGTGTTTAATCCACATAACCTGTTGGTTGCTCCATGTACACTTCTTCATGTAAATCTCCATGAAGAAAAAGATTTTTTACATCCATTTGATGTAAAGACCATCCTTTTGTTACTACCATAGCAATGATTACTCTTACAGTTGTCATTTTCACAACTAGACTATAGGTCTCCTCATAGTCTATGCCATAAGTTTGGGCATAACCTTTAACAACCAATCTTGCTTTGTATCTGTTCACAAATCCATTTGCATTGTGTTTGATTTTGTACACCCATTTGCACCCAATTGCTTTCTTGTCTTCTGGTAAAGCTACTAATTCCGAAGTAGCATTAGCATCCAAAGCCGCCATCTATTCATCCATGGCATTGTCCCATTTAGGGTTTCCAACTGCTTGTTCAAACTAAGTGGGTTCAACCTCTTGTATAACTCTCACCATGTATGCGTAATGATGAGCTACAAAGCCATCATATGTGAGTTTTTGTTCAGGGTACTTGATTCGTGTGGATCTTCGTACTCCATTGTTGTTGTCAGGTGTTTTCAAAACTTTCTTGGCCATTTGAGCTCAAGGAGTAATAACTAAAGGAATTTTTTATTCTTCACCCACACTCTTCTCTGAATCATTTGACTCATCATCTACATGAAGATTTCTAAATGATGTTTAAAAACTACCATGTACAATGTTTGATGATCTTAATTTTCCTTTCCATGGAGTGCTACCGGACCCACTAATTGAAGACTCTTGTGGTCCACTGATTAATTGTGATTCTTGTTCCACATTTGATGAAACATCACCATTTCTAGCCTTTCCATCTTTTGCTACCTTTAGTGGTGAGTACCAGCTAACCATCTCATTAAACATAACATCTCTACTCATTTGCAACTTCCGAGTGGAAGAATTAAAACATCTATATCCTTTTTGTTCTAAGGAATATCCAATGAAAATACACTTCTTAGCTTTTGGGTCTAATTTTGATCTCTTCTCATCAGGAACATGCACGTATGTAATGCAACCAAACACTCTGAGGTGTGAGACATCTGGTTTCTTGCCTGTGAATTTTTCTTCAGGTGTCATGCCATGAACTACTATTGTGGGTGTTCGATTCATGATATACATTGTCGTTGTTACCGCTTCAACCCAAAAGTAATTTGGCAAATTCATTTCATTCAACATGGCATGTGCTATTTCTACAATGTGCTTGTTTTTCCTTTCATCAACTCCATTTTGCTACGGGGAATAACTACATGAGTACTTCCATTGAATTCCATGCTCCTTCAAGTACTCACTGAATTCATTTGAAAAATACTTTCCCCCTCCATTGGACCTTAAGCACTTAATGCTCACACCTTTTTCCTTCTCCACCATTGTTTTGAAATTCAAAAAATGTTGAAACACTTCACCTTTGTGTTTCATGAAGTAAACCCACACCTTCCTTGTGTGGTCATCAATGAAATTCACGTAGTACTTGCATCCTTTAATGGAATCTGTCTTCGTGGTCCACACATCTGAGTGGATCATTTCCAAAGGTCTGGAACTTACATGAGTTGTTTAAGCTGGGAATGGATGCCTAGCTTGCTTTCCCAATTGGCATGCTTCACAAACTTCTAACATCACCTCTTCTATTCCAAATTTGGGAAGGCCTCCAACAAGATTATGTTTCTCCATCAACTTAAGACGTTGGAGATTAACATGGCCAACCCGCTTGTGCCAAATTCCAATGTCTCCAGCTCCTTTTCCATGTGTGAATAACGTGGAATTCACCTCAGGCATGTTCACATCCAAGGTGAACATTCATCCATTCCTTTCCCCTTTTACAATCACTTTGCCTTGGTTCTTCATGTCATCCACAAAACATCCATTTGGGTTGAATGTCACCTATAAACCTTGTTCCACCATTTGGCCTACAGAGACCAAATTTTTTGTTATGGTTGGAACATGAAGTACATCTTTCAAATACTTTGTTTGCCCATCTTACATGGACAATGGCACCTTGCCAATTTGTGTCATCACCAGTTTCCACAAACCCTGGTGTCTTCAAATCCTTTGCATCTCTAAACCATTCTCCATGACTAGTCATATGGTTTGAAGCTCTAGAATCCACATACCAGACTTTGTTGTCTAATACACCTCCTATCATTGAATTTACCATGTGTTGCATCATAAATAGTTGCTCATCACCTTGATTGCTAGTTGATGCATAATTCCCTTGTTACAGCTTTCCATTTCGTGCATCATGATCCCTTTGATAACAATTTTTTACCATGTGCTTAGGTTCCCCACAATAGTAGCAATTTGAATCGCTATTTGGTTGTTGACTTCGATGACTTCCACCACGACCTCCATGACTTCCTCGACCTCCTCTTCCTACAAAGTTTTTTCATCCACCTCCATGAGCTTAACCTTCATGTTGATAATGTCCACCATGCGAACTTTTGTTTCGACCTTGAAATGAAGTTTTACCACCTCTACCTCTACCTCTATTAGTATTTGAATAGAAAGCATTTTCTTGTGATCCTCCATTGGATGAAGTACCAATAATTCTCATCTCTTCATTTATAAGTAGTGTTATTAAGTCTTAGAAATCAGGAAATGTTTCTCAAACTGCGATTGAAGTACGAAACTGGCTATAGTATTTTCCAAGTCCATTCAAGGTGATAGCCACCAAATCTTCATCATCTACAGGGGCTCCTATAGATGCAAGAGCATTTGCAAGGTTTTCCACCTTTATAAATTAGTCACTGATGTTCATTTTGTTTTTCTGTAGATTATGTAAGTCTTGCTTAAGCTGCATTTTGCGAGCTTGTGTATTAGTGTTATACATCTTAACCAATGTATCCCAAGCTTACTTGGATGATTTTACATCTTGAATATGAACAATCATATAATCGGACACACTCACAAAAAGCCAATTTAAGACTTTCCTTGCTTTTTCATGCCAAGTTTTATTAGCTTGAATTTGTTGTTGTGTGGGGTTTTCTAGGATAAAAGGTTCAATCTCATCACCAATTATGAATTCCCAATAACCTTTCCCCATTAAGAAATTCATAATCCTAAATTTCCACACTTGGAAATTGTTCTTATCTAGTTTCTCAATTGCAATTTGAGAAAGATCGTTTGCCATCTCTAAAAGAACCACTCAATGTCTTCTTACGGTTTCACAAATGATTTTAATTCCTTCCTTGGGTTTCTAGGATTAGGGTTAGGGTTTTCCTTCCTTAGGTTTCTAGGATTAGGGTTAAGGTTAGGCTTGAACAAGATGAACCTTGCATATGTATGTATCTCTTGAGTATTATACGAAATTTTATACTATACATGCGTTTTATGTATATGTATGTATCTCGTATAATATTTCGTATGGTATTAAATACATGATTACATACCACACTTTTGTATGAAGGTCTTTATAATGTATTTGCGCTTCCCAATCTCAAACTCCTTCCTTCAAGTTCTCCCAAGTTGTATTTGTTCAACTTCAAAAAATTGTTTTGATGTCTTCTCAAAACAAACTTCCATCATAACAACTTTGCAAAGCTACACTGCTCACATATGACCTTGGATCGATCTAAAATTTTGCTGAAACATGAACAACTATGTTTACTACCTTTTCTCAAAATTTCAGCTCATTTAACTTCATGAAATGAAAGATCTTATTACTTCCTAAAAGTCACCTCAAACTGGGACCTGAACACAAAATGACTTACAACTTGCTTTTAGCAACTCCAAAGTCCTTGAGATTTTAAGAAACACATTAGATATATGTCTTGTATATCTGTTCAAAATTTTAGCTTTATTGATGGTGACCACAAGGAGTTATCACTTTCAAAAGGTGACTTCAAAATTGAAACTGAAACTTTAAATGCTTGGATCTCTCTCAATACAAATCCAAATGACATTAAATTTCTCCCACATATATATTCCTTTATGATCTATATGATCCCAAAACTGTAGATCCAAAAAAAACTCAAACAAAGGAGATATGACCAAAAAATAGATCTGGCATAGAGTTTTCAAAGGCTCATAACTCTCACAAAACATATCCTTTTCTTTTGAAAATTTGATAATAGAAGTGTCTTATATTCTTCTATAATCTCTCCAAGTTTCACTTCAAGATCTTTTCACAGTACATCTAGATCTAGATTTAAAGATCTGACTTCCACAACCTTGATATGTTGATATCTTCTCACCTTTTTTTTTTCCTTTTCTTTCTCTTCACATTCTTTCCTTTCCCCATTTCTCTTTTGTAGTTGAAAGACTCCTATAATATTACTAAAAACTTTCAAATTCTAGTTCTAAAAACTTTCTAGCTCCAGATCTCTTTCACCTTTCTCATTCAACAACCTAAGCTCTAATACCATGTTAACAAATAGGAGATCTACTCAAGTGCAAACATAAATCTTTATTGAGAGGAAATTACAACATGATTCTCACAACACAAAACATAACATCAAGAATTCCTCAAGGTTCTTGTCACATGAAATACACAAACTTGTGTAATGAAGAAAAGAGAACCAAACCATCAACACCAAGGTATTTAACTAAAAGACCAAATCACAAATAACCAAACTAATATAAGTAAAGAAATTAATTCAACCTTGTGAAAGTAACCTAGTTACTTTCCTACTCCAATAACTAATGAAACCTAACTAGTTGAACTTGAATTCTCAACACCCACACCAAACAAGAGAAAGGACATTGTGTTAGAACAAGAAATAGCACTACTAGAAATTTTGTCTTTTGCAACTTGTCTTATGCAACTAAAAAATGTCGCATGCAACTGCACATGTTGCATGGAACTCCAAAATTGTTGCATGTGAGATTTTTTAGTTGCATAAGACAAGTTGCAAAAGAAAAAATTTCTAATAGTGTAGTCAAAGGTTTAGCTTGTATAACATAGAAACGAAGAATCCTTTTGAAGGAAGGCTTTTAGTTTGCAAGGTTGCAAAAAAAGTAAAAGTCCATTTCTAAATGAGTGGGAGGTGTGGAAGAGATTTTTTCAAAGTGTTATAAGTTTTTCAAGCGTGAAAAATTTGTTCTTCAAGTTTTTTTAAGTATCAAGTTTCAAGGTGAAAATGTGTGAAAGAGAGATCCTTGATTCATTGAAAGTTTGAAGTGTGTGGAAAAAAGGTCTTTGAGTTGTTGAAAGTGTGAAGTTTCAAGTGTGTCAAAGAGAGTTTTTCGCATTATTGCAAGTTTCAAGTGAAATTTCAACCTTATGTAATAAAAGATTAGCAACTAATAAAAGTTTTTTCTTTTCAGGTTTACGTGAGAGGCAAAGATTTCTCCCAAAGATTTCAATCTTTTGAGAAAGTGTTTGTTTAGCATTTGTGTTCAAAATGTCTTCTTTTCAAATGGAGTCCTCGAAAGTCATGGAGAAGTTTAATGATGGCAACTTTCACCTTTGGAAATTTAAAATGCGCATGATGCTTTCTAAACATGGGCTTTGGAAATTTGTTGATGGGAGTGCCACCTTGCTAAGTGAAGAAGTTGTAAAGGTCGATTACAACGAGAAAAAGACAAAGGCTTGCATTGCTTTGTGAACATCTCATGAAGGCCCAACTTCCACACATTCAATATTATGACAATGTGAAAAATGCGTGGGAGGCTCTTTGTGGTGTGCATGAAGCTAAGACAATCGGTAACAAGTTGTTCTTTCAAAAAAGACTCTTCACCATCAAAATGCAAGAAGGAGATGACATGCTTGTGCACATCAACATGGTGAAAACCCTTGCGAACTAACTACATTCCATCGAGGTGAACATTACAGATGAAAATGTTTACATGGTACTCCTCATGAGCCTTCCTCCATCCTTTGATAACTTAATCACAAGCTTGGAGTCCATGTCCACAAAAGATATAGACCTTCAATTCATTGTAGCGAGGTTGCTTCACGAAGTGTCCAAAAGAAAAGAATGTGAGAATTTCGAAACTACCACATTAGTGAACAAAACTCACAAGTCAAACGATAAGCTTTGTTTCTATTATAAGAAACCAGGACATTTTGTGAGAAACTGTTTGAAAAAGAAAAAATTAATCAAGCTTGTGAAGATCACGAGCAAATGTTTGTTGCTGTATTAAGTGTCAATGATCATACCACATATGATTGGATTGTTGATTTTGGTGCAACGCAACACATGACATTCAAACAAGAATGGTTTACCACGTATGAGCGCATTTCCCCAAGGAGGGTGTTCATGGGCGATGACACCATTTGGAGGCCATTGGCAAGGGGAACATCAAAACCACAATGGAAGTGAGAGGCAAATTGACACACACAACCATCACCCAAGTTCTTCATGTTCCAAAAATGAAGAATAATCTCATTTCCGTGAGTAAATTCATTTCTGAAGGTTTCGAAGTGGAGTTTAACAAGGATGGTTGTAAGGTCAACGATGTTTGAAGAATTATTGTGGTAGAAGCACGAAGGGACAAGAACTTGTACCTTCTTAATGTGAATGTGTGTAAGGACACGACACACATTGCAAATTCTTTGGAAGAAGGTGCGATGCTTTGGCATGAAAGATTTGGCCATCTCAACATGGCAAGCTTTAAGGAGTTAAATGCCATGGTGGATGGCATGAATTTGAAAGAAGTGTTGTTGCATCACATTTGTGAAGGATGCGTCAAAGGCAAACATCAAAGAACATCATTTCTCAAGGACAGAACAACGAGGGCTTCACAACTTTTGGAGATTGCCCACACTGATGTGTGTGGGCCAATGAGGACTACATCATATGGTGGAGCATTGTCGTAACCCCACTTTGAAGGAGTTGTGAAATCGCGACTCACACTCCCGAAAATGGGGTTTGGGAATCCTCCGAGACTCCCAAAAATTCAAAGCTCGATTGCAGGGGCCAAAACACCTTGCATTGAGGCGTTATTTACACTGTCGGAAAGGTCTTGAGGTTTAGATGTCCAAAATGGCCTCACATGAACCATTTAAACATCTGCAGCACAAGTTATGGTCGAAAGAAGGGCCGGGAGTCAAACTGCCAATTTGACTCTCGACCACTAAAAGTCGGGAATCGACCCGATTTCGGTGCGTGTAGGTGAAGTGCGACATACTGTTGGAAAGCTCTCAAGGAGAGCTATAACTTTGGTTGAAACCTCGTTCCGATCCGAGTTTGGAGCGAGGAGTTATGAGCTCCCAAAGTCCTAGGAGTCTAAATCGGGACAGTTTCGAGACTCCATTTTGGGAATCTCGGGAAAAAAAGTCATTCGGATGCAAGTCCCGCGGAGAGCTGCAGAGAATACTATATGGGGCAAGGTGGTGACTTCCCCTGAGTCCGGGCCATGATGAGTCAAGTGAGTCCAAGTTAGCTCGTGGCTTGTCCTAACACCAAAAAGGTGCAAAATGAGTTCTAACCCATTTGTGGGTTGGATTTGGATGCAGGACCACGTAATTGAGTAAGCATGTCCCTCTTCCTAGTCTATCCCGGAGCTTTCAGCATGCCCCTCTCACCCCCCTTTAGTGCTGGAAGCTAGGAGCGTGCTCCGAGTCCAAGAAATTCCGCAACTTGAGTGACTTAGCCCAACTTGGGGCTAATTTGGGACTTGGGAGCGCATTAAGTGCGATACTTTCTCACTTTCATTGATGATTTCTCAAGGAAGACTCATGTCTATCTTTTGAAAGCCAAAGGAGAAGTGTTTGAAAAATTCAAACAATACCAGGCGTTAGTGGAGAACGAAATTGGTCACAAAATCAAAGTGTTATGATTCGACAACAGAGGAAAATTTATGTCGAAGAAGTTTGATGCATTTCTTACGAAATGTGGAATTCAACGACAAACAAGTGCGCCCTATTCCCCACAACAAAATGGTGTTGTGGAACGTGCCAATAAAACCATCATGGAATGTGCAAGAAACATGATTCTTGCACAAGGGTTAAATCTTGAATTTTGGGGCGAAGCGATGAACACGGCGATGTACATCAAAAATCGATGTCCAACCAAGGTTTTTGATTCCAAGATTCTTCAAGAAGCGTGGAGTGGTAGGAAACCCGATGTGTCTCATTTGAGAGTTTTTGCATATGTCCCTGATGAGAAGAGGACCAAATTAAAGTCCAAGTCCATGCCTTGTGTGTTTTTAGGATATTACGAAGGCACCAAAGCGTATCGCTTGATGTGTGTAGAAACCAAGAGAATCATCAAAAGTATAAATGTTGTGTTCATTGAAGGGTCAAAGGAAATAGGTGGTGTACCTAATCCCGAAAAAGAAAAAAATGTAATCGTGCATGAAGAAGTTGAAGAAGAAAAACCATTAACCTTTAGTCAAGATACACCTTTGCATGAAACAAGAATGGAAGGTGTGCAAAGTGAATCCACACCAAGTTTTTCATCAAATTTTTTTTTTGTTGTTTCAAATGATAACTCGTCTAATGAACCTTCACAAGATGTGCCGAAGGAAAGACCTCAAAGGTAATGAAGGGAATGGCTTCAGGATTGGTGGATTGCTACTAAGGAGGTGGAGCGTGCCATCGTTGCATTTTTAGAGGAGCCCCAAAATATTGAGGAAACATTGACATGTGAAAATTCCAAGGAGTGGGAATGTGCGATACAAGAAGAATATGATTCCTTCATGAAAAACAACACATAGACTTTAGTACCACTTCTTGCCGGTAGGAAATTCGTTTCTTGCAAATGGGTGTTCAAAATCAAACAAGGTGCAAATGGGGAGGTGGAACAAGGCCAGATTAGTGGCAACAAGTTTTACCCGAACCTATGGAGTTGATTACAACGAAACTTTTGCGCCCGTCACAAAGTTTACATCTATTCATTGTATTCTCGCATTAGTGGCCTTGGAAGACATGGAGATCCATCAAATGGACGTGAAAACTGCATTTCTCAATGGCGAACTTGAAAAGGAAATTTACATGGAGCAACTTCAAGGGTTCGTGCACCAAGAAGGTGAACATCTCGTGTGTAAGCTTCACAAGTCCTTGTATGGTTTGAAACAATCTCCAAGGGCATGGAATCAAAAGTTAGATGCATTTTTCAAAAACATTGAATTTATGAAGAGTGAGGCCGATCCTAGTGTGTATGTTGTACAAGTGGGAGATGTGAAGTTTTTCATCGTGGTCTATGTGGATGACCTCATTTTGGTGTGCAACGATCAAAATAAACTTTTGCAAATCAAAGAGGAATTGAGTAAAAAGTTTGAAATGAAAGACCTCGGGGAGTTGCATTTCTTTTTGGGGATAGAAGTGGAAAGGAATCGTGATGAACAACTGATCTTATGCATCAACCAAATCAAATACGTCAAGGAAATATTGAAGTATTTTTGAATGGAGGAATGTAAGCCCATTGGAGTTCCATTCGATCCCAAAGTGAAGTTACAAAAAAATGCGAATGGAAATGATGAATCAAAGGGATTTCCATATCAACAAGCGGTTGGGTCCTTAATGTATGCCATGTTGTGCACATGACCCAACTTGGCATACCCAATAAATGTGTTGAGTCAACACATGGCGAACCCTAACATGGAGCATTAAATGGTCATCAAACAAATCTTTCAATATTTGCAAGGTACGTTGGAAATGAAATTATAATTTGGTCCAACACCATCCAAGGAAGTTCTTGGATATTGTGATGCGGATTGGGGTGGTGATCTTGAAGATAAGAGGTCCACCATAGGGTTTGTTTTCATGATTGGAGGTGGAGTCATTTCTTGGAGTAGTAAACGACAACTTACAATAGCATTGTCCACCACGGAATACATGGCGAACACACAAACCACAAAAGAAGCCATATGGATAACAAAATTGATGATGGATTTAGGATACATGGAGGAGAAGAAAATGATGGTGATTCGATGCGAGAATCAAGGTGCGATATCATTGACCAAGAATCCCACTCACCATGCACGAACAAAACACATTAATGTACAACATCATTTTATTCGAAAACAAGTTGAAAATGGAGAAGTTCAATTTGAATATTGTCCAACGGAACACATGGTGACGGATGTCCTTACTAAGGCATTATCAAAAGAACGACATCATAAGTTGATAAACATGTTCGGATTAGAAACTTCATAGAGTAGGGGTGTTAGAAATACTATTCATTTCTAATTCCCAATGTTGATGAATGTGTTAAACATTCATCAAAAGGATGAATAGTATTCACATCCTTGTAATAATTAGGTTAAGGTTTAGAAATGGAGACTACTTAGGGCTTGGCGACGGCTAGGGTTAGGGTTTGGTGGCGGTTAGGTTAAAGTGGCAGTTAGGGTTAGGGTTTGGCAGCGGCTAGGTTAGGGTTAAGTGGCGGCTACTTGAAGGTTAGGAGATACTATATAATGGAATGGTTTTCAATTGTCTTTAATTCTCTCCTTTCATGGTTTTGAATGCACGTAGAACCTTTAAGCCTTGTTAGTAGTTGCAAACCATAGTTTTGTGATTGTAACATTTGAAGCATACAACCACTAGTAGAAATCAGCCAAAATGTAACCATTCCATTTACGACTACATGCGACTTATAGTCGTTTGTGACTAGATTTGAGAATATTTGCAACTACAAGACCAACTTTCAACTATTTTGGTCATATTCACAACTATGATGCAACAATTAGCAATTTCATCCTATTGGTTCCATCAATTTCACATTTATTTTCATCCATTAATAAGTTAATATGTCCCATTAGTCGTAATAATCACCAAATTAGTTGCATCCTAAAAGTATTCTACAATGACATAGGGGTGTATTTTAATGTATGTATTAAAATTTTATATATGATGTGCATACATATGTATATTATTCATATAATGAATTTTAAAATTAATATTTGAACTTCGAATTTTTTATTCAAATCTGAAAATTGATATTTCAATTATAAAAATTGTTATTTTAATTTTTCAAAAAATATATTAGAATTTGAAACTTGATATTTGAATATGAAAATTTTTATTTCAATTGTTTAAAACATTATTTGAATTTGAAATTTTTTATTTAAATATGATATTTTGAATTTAAATTCAAAAAGACTTATTTGATTTTAAAATTGATTTTGAATTCTCAATTCATATTTTTGAACCCAAAAATGAGTATTTTCAATTCAGAAAATTAATAATTGATCATAAAAATGGACATTTTAATTTTGAATATTATTATATGAAAATTTATATTTCAGCTCTGAAAAATTTTCATTTAAATTTTAAATAATCATTTGATTCGAACCTGAAATTTAAATTCCAAATTATTATTTTGGATTCTCAAAATTAATACTTCAAGTCTGAAAATTAGTAATTGAGTCTAAAAATGGACATT
>Ga0209611_10013142_pt1 | contig 11450 bp, 8 predicted proteins | sample S1TSphgellanicum_3_FD_187693 | JGI IMG/M metagenome (GOLD analysis project Ga0209611, IMG submission 187693) | Host-associated microbial communities from peat moss isolated from Minnesota, USA - S1T2_Fc - Sphagnum magellanicum MG (SPAdes) (version 2) | ecosystem: Host-associated > Plants > Peat...
AGGTATTCATAAAACAGTCTTGAGAGATATAAAGTGGAGGTTGGAACTTGGAACACAAAATAAGAGTAAAAGCTGATCAATAGCAGTGGTGCAGTTAGAAGTTCTCTTTTGTGTACTTACAGCCTGGTTGTCCTTCGCCTGATTGTCTAATCTGATGTTTTGTAGTTATTAGAAATTGATCTATACTGTTCCAATAAACTGGAACTCAGGATTCTAAGATTTCTGCTTTGAAAAAAAACTGGACTGAAAGGTTATTAAAAGTTTGAAATAACAACACTCGACTGGTTTAATACAGTGTTGGGTGGGTGTTTGATTTTTGAGATAACAGTCAGTTCTGGGCTTTTGAAAAAAGAAATCTAAAGAATTGCAGAGCTTCAGGTTTTTGGAAACTTGTGTTGGGTGGTCATGAGCTGAGGGTGGTGTTTGACCAAACAAAATCATCCTCAACATATGAGGTTAGTCTCACCTATGCTTCACCTAAGCCCTTCATTTCAGGAACCCCCACACACTAGGGCAGTTACCCGACTGATAACGATTATGACCTGTGGTGCTTTGAAAGGCATTTTATAACCATCATAGCCATCCTCAATGGCATGAGATTGAAAGAGGGTATTACCATCTCATGTCATTATGGCAAGCTTTCCTTTTCATCTTAGGTGTATGAGGTCCTGTGAACAGGAATTTATTTTTTTCAATAAAATGTCATACAAAACAACAAGCGATGTCCTTAGAAGTTTGGAAACTTTTTTGAATCGAAGTCACAAGGTTGATATAGATGGTCATCACATGGTAAATGACATGTTTGATCATGCCATTATCTTGGCCAGAGTGAACCATCAGCCTCCAGCAGAGCAGGAGGGATGGATGGTAGTTGGACAGGAAACAGTTTTCCATTGGAGTGTTCCATTCTAGTTCCCTAGCTAATGATGGAGTGTTTACTATATTCAATGGTGCATATTGAAGGGCTACAAGGTTGTCAGTGGGTAGGTAGTAAACACAGAAACTGAGAGAACTGTGTTTACATGTGTCTACCCCTGTTTTCCAGATATTAGAAACAGGAACACACATATCAGGGCAGCTCTTAGGAGCTGTAGCCACGGTTCTTAAACAATTGAAATACCCGCCTGTGAAACCACCAGTTCCGGTTATTAGAAACAGGAACAGACATATCAGGGCAGTTCCCAGGAGTTGTAGCCATGGCTCTCAAAAAAATGAAATACCCACCTGCCAAAACCACCAGTTCATTAACAGTTCTTTCATTACTGGTTCTTTAAGGTTTTCAAAATAACTGGGACTGCTGGTTCTCTGATACTGATTTTTTTTTCTTTTTTGAAAAATTTGAAAAAAACCAGAACTACCTAGAGGTGCTGCGCTCTTGGAAAGTTAAAAATTTTAAAACCAAAACCAGAGGTTCTTTTGATTTCTTAAATTATATATATTTTAAAACCCAAACTAGAGTAACAAGATCTATGAATTGCACAACACCAGTATTTACTTTCCTAGTAAGCCACCTATTATCCTTCCTACTAATGTACAGAACCTACCAACTTCAAAGATAAGTTACTAAGGTGAAACTAGATGTCAACCTAGTTGGGGTTCATGTGGGCTAGGGGCAAAATGACAATCAAGTTGGAAGTTACTTGGACAGAAAATGATGGATGAGATTGATTTCTTTACTCTTTGTTCCCATGCCAGAAGATTTTTGGTGAAGAATTTTGCAACACCTGTGCTGGTGAATAGAAATACCATCAGGAGCCTTGCAATACCCATTTTCAGGGCCTCTCACAATGGCCAAAAAATGCTATTATTGTAAAATAGTGGGTATGTACTACACGAGCGGGTTTAGGACCGAAACTATGTATGATTCCTACATAGTTATGAAATCTATGTTTTTGGTTGTAAAACTATCCTTCACTCAACTATTGGTTATGCAAGCTTCACCATTCCCCTTCCATGAACTACACATAAATAACACCAAAACTATTCAAAAAAACCAAAAGCCTTTCCCGAATCAAAACTTCAATTATTACAAACTTTGTATTCATACCATGACTTTGTACAAAATGAAGGTGTTCCTCAAGGTCACAAACACCCTTTTATATACTAACCAAAAGGAAACTACTCAAAAAACTTCCTAAAACTTATCCATCACATGGTTCCCCAAATAATCAAAAGAAAACACATCACATGGTTCACCATGTGATTCCACAATTAATCACAAGGAACAACATCACATGGTTCCTCATGTGATTCCACAATTAATCACAAGGAACAACATCACATGGTTCCTCATGTGATTCCACAATTAATCACAAGAAAACACATCACATGGTTCACCATGTGATTGCACAATTAATCACAAGAAAACAACATCACATGGTTCACCATGTGATTGCACAATTAATCACAAGAAAACAACATCACATGGTTCCCCATGTGATTCCACAATTAATCACAAGAAAACAACATCACATGGTTCCCCGTGTGATTCCACAATTAATCACAAGAAAATAACATCACATGGTTCCCCGTGTGATTCCACAATTAATCACAAGCAAACAACATCACATGGGGAACCATGTGATTCCACAATTAATCACAAGCAAACAACATCACATGGGGAACCATGTGATTTCACAATTAATCACAAGCAAACAACATCACATGGGGAACCATGTGATTTCACAATTAATCACAAGCAAACAACATCACATGGTTCCCCATGTGATTCCATAATTAATCACATGTAAACAACATCACATGATGCACATGACATAAGTCAATGCATTATGGAATCCTACATCCAATTTACCCCATTAAACAATTACCTAAGTAATTGTGTACTCAAGTTACATATGAAGTTACTTACACTCAACTTACCTCTAAATAATTGTGTAATCAAATTACACACCAAGTTACAGGTACATGGTTTTGATCAGAAGTCTCTGGGTTGACGTACAGCTTCTCCTCGGTCATTTACAAGAAGGGTATTGTTAAAAATAAATAAAATATAAATACATTTAACCCTTAAAAGTCCAAGCTTTGTGAAGGTGATTTTCACTATCAAAGAAATATCATTTATTTTTCCCATGGATCTAAGCAAAAATTGAAATTAAACAAAAATGCACTGTTAAATTTGAAAAACATAACATGAATAACAAATTATAAAAATTTCAAGTCATTTAGTAAACATATGAGTAAAATCAGGCACCTTGAATGCACCAATATAAAGTGGGGCTGCTCTTGCCCAAAACTATGGCAAACTTTTGAGGGCTTGAAAAAAACATTTTAATGAGACACCACCCATTAAAATCAAACAAATCGACATAAAAAGGCAGACTCTACAATTTCAGATAACATGAATAAAAATTGAGAACAACAAAAAAGAAATTGAGAGCAACTGATAAAAGGAAGTCAAGATTAAAAAAAGCCTGTTGCAAAATCTACATATGTAATCAAACCAATCTTTAAAATCACCTAATAGTTATAGAGAATAAATCTGATTTGCTGTCAAACAAAATCAATCTGCTACGTATAATTGCAACTAACCAACATGAGACATAAAAGAAAAACATAAGCAGAAACAAAAGGAGTGCGACCAAGCAGAAAGATTTGATTGACATGCGAAGTACTATGTGTGCAAATGATGGATGGGCATGTTCCATAGATGTGTAGGTTAGTTCTTCAAACCTCAACTTAGTACAACATTACACACTTTTGCCTGAATACACAGTTACCACAGGCCATCGACCTACCCAACCTCCCAAATGAACGGTCTTGTGTAGATAACAATCTTGATCTGGCACATATCAATGGTTTTATAAAATGCCAATAATAATGACAATATGTCAATTATATTAATGCCAACAACAATTCCATCATCAAACATGACATACCATGATCATGTGCGTCAGATAAAGAATTCTATTGACACAAGAACAATTGCATTTGGGAGCTCCCATTTTTGTTGACCTGAATGTCTTAAAATGCTTTAGGTTGGTGGGACAAAAATGAAATGCCAATGGGAAATTGTTGAGACACAAACCACCCAATGTTAAACATGAGTTGTCTTGCACATGCATGCATGTCATCTTATGACATAGTGATAATGCATGCATGGGACCATGGCATAGATGTGATGTGGTGACAAATATTGGATTATTAAATCATGGGATTTGTTGCTGCCATTTTGAGGGGTAAATATGTTGACCAAAGTGTTCACCAGCCACTGGCACACCATGATGGATGAATGGTCGGTGGACAGGAAACATTTTTCCATTGGGTTCTAATTCTTGGGTTGCGCATATGAAGGAAGAAGCACGGCAGACTGCCGCATGAGAAGCAGATCTGCCCACAATCTTCCACAAAACCTGGCAGGTAGAAAATCCTGACTTGCTACTCTGCTGCACCGCCAGCAGATGTCTGCCTGCTACTGTAGCTCCCCTTCCGGCCTGCCCACAAACTGTGGTGCTCTGTTTAGCACTCTGCCTGAGTCTCTCAGGACTCTCACCGATCACCTTCCTGCTCACCTGCCTATCCTCCATAGCCATGAAAACAAAAGGATTTTGATGAGCTATTGATGGGAACAAGAGAAACTTGATGAGAATTTTTTAGGAACTTGGTGAGAAACAAAAGGATTCTGATGGGTTATTGATGGGAACAAGAGGAATTTGATGGGAACTTTTTGGGAACTTGATGGGAAATCAAGTCCCCACCCCTTCAAAAAGATAAGAAACATCCCTTGGGAGCATGTTTGCACCACCCAATTGGCTCACCCCTTCAAAAATTAAGAAACATCCTTGGGGGCCATGTTGGTGCCCAACGACACTAGCAGGTGCATAGGCTCACATGAGCAAGACAAAAATTTTGAGAATATTCTATGCCATGTCATGAAATATTTTTTATATATTCATTTTTCACGTGGCAAATTTCAATTGATGTGGCAAAATAGTCCATGACATGTCATCAAATATTATGCCACGTCATCAAAATATTTTTTGGAATCAACAAAGGTTTATTGACTTTAAACATGGGCTTCACGGACAGAGCTCTCAAGTGCAACCTTATGTGAGGGCGGATTATGTTCATTTACTAATACTTTCACAAATTGTGTTCAATTAGGTAGTTTGAAACTTTCCACTTGGACTACTTCACTTTTCTTTTGCTTGGTTTCCATTTTCTTTCACATGTTACATCTCATTTCTTTATTCTTTCACAAAATTATGTCTCTTTGATGCAAATATAATGAAGAACACACTATGTACTAAAATCCTTGCCAAAGGGAAAGGGAAGAAAAAAAATATTGTGCAATGGAAATCATAATGATTAATAATTTGTAATTATTATTCAAGAGATTTTTTCTTTCACCCTTAGGTTCTTCTAATTAACTAGTCTTTCATACAACCAACAAATAGAACGTCGGGAGGTTGCAAATATTTTACAACATTCTTAATGATGCGATAAGATTTGTCTCAATCGCCAATTACATTATAAGCATTGGTCAGACCTAGGTCATGGCCATTTGTTGCTCCCAATGGCCATCACTTAACATCTAATTTTTTAATTACATCATTAATCCAACACAATATGAATAATTGTTTTGAATGTGAAAATGGAAGGCAAAGACCTTCTTTATATACTTTTCAAAATGAAAATGGAACACAAACCTCATGGGATAGATTTCGAACTTGGAGTTTAATTGCAAATTCTTTCGTGACTAAAATGTTTAATTGCAAATTATTTTACAATTAGAAAGCTATTTCTATATCTTTTATCTTTATTTTTATTTTTGTAAATTATATTAATCAATAGGTAAATAACTAACTAGTTAACCAATTAATGAAAAATCTAGCAATTCGTTAATTAACTAACTAATAAACTATCTAATTAAATAATTAACAAAAAAACCAATAAACTAATTACATATAATAATAATTCATTGATAATTTTTAGTTACATAATTATGTAATTAACCAATTAATTAAATTATTATTAAACATATAAAATTGAGGATTCAATTTATTTAAAATGTTAATTGTAACGTTATATTATCTAATTAATAAATTTTAATATCAATAATAAATACTGAAATGAATTATATATATGTTAATAATTTAATTATTTAATATTTAAAATCAATAATGAATAATTTTGTATAATAATAATAGTATTAATGTAGCTAGTAACTACCTTAAATTAGTTTTTTTATTATAAGTTTTTTTAAAAATTTTGGTATAGTGAGTAATTAATATAATAATAAATAATTTAAAATGATACTAATCTTTATAACATGACCTAGGCTAGATATTTTATTATTATTCACATTATTATTTCACTTGTTATAATTATTTTTAAGTACTATAATAAAAATTTAATATTATGTATACATAATAATTAATACTAATTATTGAAATAACTGTAAACTAAATTCTTTTATCACTTAACTTATCAACAATAAGTATAAAGTTTTGAGTTGTAATAGTAATTATTAACTATAAATAAGTAATTATAAAAATTTAATATGTTAATTTACTGTATTATAACCCTTGGAAAAACATTAATTATTTTAATTACAGTAAAATTACTACAAATGTTTTAAATCAGATTCAAAATTAATAATTTTAAGTTCTAAATCATGATTAATTAAGTTCCATTAAAAAATATGAAAAATATTATAATTAATTATAGTTAATTTATAGTAATTTGTTATTGATTACAAGAGGTAATTTTTATTGTTTTAAAACTATTTATTATTACCGTTAAAAGATATGTAGTAATAATAATAATATGTTTTTAATATGTAACTATAAATAATAGACAATGTAATTTAGAATACCATTTTCCCTCGAGAGCAAATGTGTTTGAAACTTTGTATAATCATAACTTTTGCATATGAGTTTTGATTGAATTGCTTTCAACTACAAAATTGTAGTTCTCCTCGATAGCTTTTCAAAGATTGGTCGCAAGCTTATATAAAAACAAAAATGAAATGATTGTGATTGTTAAAAGATTTGGAACATATGTTTTCCAAGGGAACTTAAGCTTTTCCTTGGAGAAAGTTTATTGTTCCTTAGGGAAGTTGGATTTTTCCTTAGGGAACAATCATATCCCCATGGAGAAGGAGTCTAAGTTGCTTTGAGGTGCAATTTAAACCTTTTTTTTCCCCAAGGAAAAAATGTGTGTGGAAATTTGATCAAAACTTTTGCATATGAATTGTAATTGAAATGTTTTCAATTACACAATTGTAGCTCTCCTCAAGACCTTTACAATAGGTCACAAAACTATGTAAAAAATAAAATGATTGTGATTGTTAAAAGATTTGGAACATATGTTTCCCTAGAGAACTTGGATCTTTCCCCACGGAAAGTTCATTGTTTTTTGGGGAAGTTGGTTATTCCTTGAGGACCAATCATGTCAAACTTAATGCCACATTTAATTTTTTGCTATTATTTAGTGTTTTCCATTAAATTATATTTTTTATAATTAATATGTAATTATTATAATTAATATAAAATTTCCTTTTAAAAAACTTTTACTCAAAATATTAAATCTTGGTGTAAAATTTTATGTTATAATAACATTTATTTTCTCAAATAAGTTTGTATTGGTTATAAATAAAATAACTTATTTTATTTCAATTATTTTAATTATAGTAAAATTATTGTGAGTATTTTCAGTATAATTTTTTTTAATATAGAAGAATATTTTAATTTATTGTAAACTAATCCTAAAATTAAAAAATTACATTAATTACTCTATTTCCACTAAAATTACTACAAATTTTTTTTATAAATTTTAATTAAAAATTATAAGGTATAAATTATTATTAATTAAATTTATTTATAATTTTTTCCAATTCCTTGATTAATGTGTTGAAAGAAAAATTACAATGATTTTAGTGTAATTTTTTATTAATAAAAACGTTACTAATTAGTGTTAAAAATATATTATAATTTTTTATTTTATATAAGTGATTATAATTAATAAATTCAATATTTTAATATTATTTGATTATTTTAACCACAATAATTACATCAAATAATCTTTCAACAATAAAATTACTATGAATATTTTTAATCATAATTTAAAATAAAAAATCAGAAATTATGAATATTAACTTCAATTATAAATTATGTAGTTATTATAATTAATTTACAACTATTATAATTATAAGTTTTTTACAATAATTTTTATTTATTGTAGTAATTAATTTTATTATAATTATTGGAATTTCTTGGAAAATAATAATAATAATTTCTGTAAAAATTACAAGTATTAAACTTTACTTTACATATATGGACATTTATCTTCATGTTCACCCATGTATTATTGAGTAGGATACATATTGTACACCATTATAAATCCATTCACCTTGGAATATGCAAAATACACTTTGAATACACATTTAAAGTTGTAATTTATTTGACCACATTTGCTATTAATGGAACATAAATGGGTCTTTCGAGATGAAAACCATGTTAAAAATCGTTCAAATGGTTGAATGAAAAAAACCTTAGTTACAAGTAGTTGTAGTGTAGAATGCAAAAAGTAGTTGAAAAAATAACTAATGATAATCGCAAATTGATTTTACATTGGGTAGGAATGAACTATTTCTTGTAACATGTGTTGAAGCACATGAATCTAAATACCACTAGTGATCTACCTTTCAACCTTTTAAACTTGTTACAACTATTTCAAATAGTTCTTGAACATTTGAGTCATTAGGCTAAAGTTGATTTACGGGTGTGTCTTCCACCACATTTGCATTAGTTTTGCTCCCACTTTTGGCAGTGGTCTACTTCACATTCCTTGCACTCATTAAAGAAATGATGAAACTTCCCACAATAAAAATAAATGTCTGGTTTGCGCCTAACATTATTTGGTTTATGCATAATACCTCTCTTGTATCGAATAAAAAAAAACATTTTTTGATGACTTCATATTGTAACCTAGAGATTTTTTATTTTCTTCATGCTGCAATTTCCCCACAAGTGTTTCAAAAGACAAAGTGGTGCGTGTACTTGTGATTGCTTGAATGAATGATTCATATGATTTAGGTAAAGCAAATTGGTGGAGAAAAATTGGATCTCCACCAATTTTCTTTAACCATGGGCATGTTGATTACCACTAGTTACGATTTTAATGTTTCGAACTCTTAAAGATCCCTTTCCAGCTTGGTATCCTACTTGTAAACAATTTTTCAAATGCATTTTTTTCATAAGGTTGCGAATCTCATATATCTTTTGTAAATGCATCCATGCCCTTCTAAGGTCTTCAAATTCAAATATCTCCAAGTGTAGGTTTTTTTTTACTAATGATATCAATATATAAATGGCCTTATATTTTCGATATTCCACTTTAGGATTATTAGGTGTGCATGAGTCACTAATATATAAGTAGGTATTACAACATTGGGTGGTACATGATCTTGCACTTCAAGGGCAAGATCTGTTCATCTATTGTTGCTACTTTTTCCTCCTTTGCTGCTACTATTTTTTCTTCTTTTTTTTTGTTAGTATGCCTCAAATAAATAAGGCTACAACGACACTTCCTCCTTGGTATTAATGTTACAGGTGTGGGAGGTTGAATGGAAAGTGACAGAAAATTTAAGAATGATGTCCCAAGTGGGGCCACCACATCCCAAACTCTCTTTTTTCGATTGACTCATGACATGGAAGATAGTTGATTGACCAAACTAGCTTGTTGGAATTAAGGAAAACCATATTTCTTGACATTGTTGACATTCTAGCCTTTTGTGATAGACTAAATCACAATCAAGTCTAGCTTGGAAATTAACATTATGATTAACGTAAACATTTACTCTTATGTTTAAAGCTAAACCTCACAAACAAACAACATGGACCTACCGATCATTCATCAATCATTGCATAGTTGGACTCACACACAAGATTCAAAATAAATATGACCCTTATTGGGCATCCTCTATATATATAGACATAGTTACACTTACACAATATACAAGTTTTAAGTCCAAAAAATTAAGAGTAAAAGATCTCTTGGACTGATCCACATGGGGTGTATGGGTGGTTATCTAATGATGATTTGATTGGCTCTAATTATCTCTTCTTTATGTGGCCTTACTATAATTTTCATGTGTAACTTTGAATGTTAACTATATGTAACTTGTTGTGAGTGAAATCTTCTTTCTTTCACAATTCACATTTGGAGATCTTTGATTCTTTTTGTTTGGATCACTCTTTGCCTTCCAACATTATGTTCATTTTTAATTTTTTTCATAAACATTCTGGATTAGTTTGCACATGGACAAGTTTACTTTTCTTTCATTTGGATGTTGGATTACAAAAGATGACAAAAGGCCCAAAAGCAACAAAATCCATGGCAAATATGATTTGGAAGCAATTTTGTAAATCCATATGATGTATAACCTACAAACAATCACATTCATTCAATAGCTATGTGATGTACTTCCAAGTTCTCTTTCAATCAAATCCCAACACCTTTGTCTACAAAATATGTCATATTGGGCCAATTATTCTTTCACAAGGATCCCACCAAACTTTGAATCCATTACTGTTAACTACCAACATCTCCTATTATCACATCCCATTGTTTATGACCAACAAAAAAATAAAATGAATACACTAAGGGCACTTGCATAAGTACCTAGGCTTAAAGGTCAATGAACATATTTACCATTTCCTCTAGGTCATCATCAAAATTGTAGGTTGCTTCAAGTTGGGCTACTTGGGTAGCTATTTGTTCCATTACTACTATACCAACCTCATCACCTTAGACTTAGCCATGTACATGGAACACTTGGTCACTTATGGACTATTGTGCAACCAATTTTTCTTTCAGAGCATGCAACCTTAGAAGAGGTTTTTCAACGTCATGTACCACTCTATGAACTCAAGGTTCCTTTTGGACGATAACTTTCCATTTTGGATTCATTGTGTCGAGTATAAAAAACACCTACCCTCCCAACATGCAAATGCAAATAATTGTTGGCTTACAATTGTTCATTGCATCTCAATAAACAAAACTTTAATTGGAAAAAAAACAAACCTACATATCAAAAGTTTGAAAATGCAATGTTGTTGGAGGTTTTCAGTTATTAGGTGCAAGGTTAAAGATTTTGTAAAAAATGTTTCATTTATTATTTAACCATCATTGTGTAACTCCCTATATAAATGTTAATTAAAATTTTATACTCCATATTTAGTTTATAGTCGTAAAAATTGTTACAATTTTTTAGTTGTTCACATTGTTTTTACATTTTCATATTGATGATAGTTGTTTGACTCCCAAAAAAACTCTTGGATTTGGAAATGTTACAAGATAAATCACTTGAGTTAGGACTTAGAAGATTAAATTATTTTACCTCAAACACTATTGATGGGAAAACATATGGTTGTGAATTATGTGGTCACCTCCTTGCATAATTAATGAACCAAAATCCATATTGGTCT
>Ga0209611_10013143_pt1 | contig 11450 bp, 9 predicted proteins | sample S1TSphgellanicum_3_FD_187693 | JGI IMG/M metagenome (GOLD analysis project Ga0209611, IMG submission 187693) | Host-associated microbial communities from peat moss isolated from Minnesota, USA - S1T2_Fc - Sphagnum magellanicum MG (SPAdes) (version 2) | ecosystem: Host-associated > Plants > Peat...
CTTGAGCGAAGTCGAGGCGTGCCATGGAGATGCCGAGAGTGTTGAGGCCGGGAAACTGAGCCGCAAATGCTGGAGTGACGGAACTTCCTGCTGCGTTTTCGGTGTTACCAGGGTTGGCCAAGCCATGGAATACGAAGTCGTTTGCCGTGACGCCTGCAGGGCTCTTGCACACGAGACCGTTGACGACGGTACCGGTAGCCAGGTCTGCTACACAAAAGTCTTGTTCTGGATCGGCGTCTGATGCCATGGCCATCAGTGAAGAGAGAGCAAACTGTAAAATGAGAAATGCTACTGCAACACGCTGCACACTAGCTGAAAGACTCCCAGCCATGATACTAAGAACAACTGCTTCACGCAAGTCTGCTACAACTGTGGGAACTTATTACACGGTAGAAGAGGAGGAGTTAAGAGGGGTCTTGAGAACTGATGACTGATGTTGAGCGCGCGTGTTGAAACCTGACTTGTAAGCCGAGGAAGAAAGGAGCACTGGGTTACGGAGATTGACGGAATTCTGTTCTAGTTATAGTGGCACCAAGTTTACTCGTTAATGCCGACCTCCCTGTTCGACTCACTAAATATAAGCTATCGCGTTGGAAATACTTTGGTCAAGAACGCTGCAAATGAAAGGAGTAGTGGGCTAGGGCCAAGTAGCCTGTTGACCGGTTTGCCGAATTCCTTTCTTATGTGGGCCCGAGTGAAGCAGCACTGGTACCTTCTTGGGGGTGATGCGCGGTTGAGGGCTATATTTAACTCGAGAAGCGTCAAATGCTGTACCGTGAGACCCTGGTTGAGTCTCAGGAACGGGATACTGATAATGTTCAGTAGCGACTCGCAAAGAAATTGGGGTTTGAAACCAGCATGGGAGGTTCTTGGCCACACAGTGAACCCGCACCCACCAGTGCACCATCGAGGATGGATGATACGTGATCAGGAAACACGTTTTCTGTTAGGTTCCAGTTCCCTAGCTAACCATGGTGGTTGGCTCAGTTGGTTTATTTACTACCTACCAACTAGGTATAAACTATCTATGTACCTAGTAATCCCCTATTTTGTTACCTACCTGTCTATATATTAAACTTACTTCTTATGGAATGGGTTAACAAGATGAAACCAGGTAGCAACTCTGTTGAGGATCACACACAACTGAGTCATAACAGGCATCCAGTGGTTGGTGCACTGATGGGTGCTGGTTCACTCTGGCCAAGGTTCTCGTAGTTTGGAACCTGGAGCCAGCGCGTAAGGGTAAGGGTAGGTTACATTTAAACCCTTAACCACATGTTCTCCAAAATCAAAGAACCATTTCTGACCCTTGATCAGAGGTTTATATCATAGAATCCATTTTAACCCTTAAGTAAGGATCAACAAAAATTAAAGAACTGGATCCAAGAACTTAACCTAAATTCGTGCTTTAATGAGAATCACCAGTGTTTTTGAATTTTTTTTAAAACTAGAAACTGGAGGTTCTTTTATTTTTGAAAATATTAAGGAACCAAAACTGGAACAAGATTCTGATTTTTAAATTTATAAACCAAGGTTCTTTGATTTCTAAAATTCTTAAAACCCAGAAGGAAAGGTTCTTGACAAAATCTGAGAAAATACCCCCCACCCCCCCCCGCCCCCCATGCATTGGTTTTTATCATGGTATCTACAAGCGAGTTCACCCAAAGCAATTTACATGTATGATAACACTTGAGGAGAAGAGAGCCCATGCCCAAGATGAAGAATCGTAGTGCAATGAATGAAGAATTGAAACTCCTAGATGACAAAACGACAGACCTTGCAGGACGGGATGAAGAAAAGGGAGATCCATGCGAAATTCCTAATTTCCTTTTCATGAAGTGGGACGGAGATTATTGTTTGTATTGCCGTGTGTACCTAGTGTACTTTGCTTGGGTCTGGGCTTTTACATATACCTAAAACATTGTTGACATTTTTAGTGTATTTGTAATTTGATGCGTAACTTGATGTAATTACATAATTATTTAGGTAATTATTTAAAGGGGTAAGTTGAGTGGTAGGATTCCATAATTTGGTCATGGTGCATTAACTTATGTGGAATCATGTGCACCATGTGATTAATTATGAAATCACATGGGGTACCATGTGATATTGTTTCCTTGTGATTAATTGTGCAATCACATGTGCACCATGTGATTATGTTTCCTTATGATTTTGTTTCCTTTTGATTATTTGGGGAATCATGTGGTGGATAAGCTTTAGGAAGTTTCTTGACTAGTTTCCTTTTGGTTAGTATATAATGGGGTGTTTGTGACCTTAAGAAACACCTTCACTTGTACAAAATTATGGTATGAATGCAAAGTTTATGAAAATTGAAGTTTTGATTTCGAAAGGCTTTTGGTTTTGAATGGTTTTGGTGTTGTTTGGGTTTAGTTCATGGTAGGAGAATGGTGAAACTTGCATAGTTAATAGAAGGGTGAAAGAATAATTTTTCAACCAAAAACATAGATTTCATAACTATGTAGTAATCATACATAGTTTTAGTCCTAAACCCGTTTGTGTTGTACAACTCAGAACACATCTTATAAGTGATAACCATGAAACGTCTTCCATTTAATGGTCACACTACACTTGGAAGTAAATCAGACTCATCTCATAGTTAGTGGCGTTAAAGTTACTGTTACGACCACACATGCAGACGAACCTACCTTTAAATTCTACATGGATCCTACATTAAATATTCAAGGGGTAGACTATAAGTCAGAGTTACCGAACTTTCTTCTTACCTCCAAATCTACAAAATTGGAAGATTTTTTCCAAAAATGCCACTTCTCCAAAAAAAAAAGCCCCCAGATAACTCAGTGGTAACTTACTGCCAAGGCCTTCAACCTTGGCGAACATTTGCGCCTACTGCCTTCACGCGTGACGTTCGTATTTTGTCGCTCTCCCTTTCTTGCTACAACATCAGACCTTGCAACTCAAACTTTGCATTCTCTTTTTCTTGCAGCAACATAGACCTTGCAACTCGGACTTGCCGTTCTCCCTCTCTTGCATCAACGTAGACAACAGAAAATGCAAAAGCAACGTGAAGGAAGCTCTGAAGAAGCTATGCTCTGAAGTGACGTTGATGGTGGTGCTAATGGCTATTGGAAAAAAGAGAAGAAAAGGTCAATAGCATCATCACATTGTGTGGCCATTGCTTTGAAAAAGCTTGATAAATCTAGTTAACTGTGCCCTACAGCATTATATGTGGAGAAGCCATAGATAAAAAGTTAGGAAGACAATAGAAAGTAAGCAGTAGATAACTTTTGGTTGATAGGTGCCACTTTTTTAGACATTAGGGAAAACTGGAAAAAGCAAACTACCTCCAAGTGCGGTGTGACCATTAGAGGAGGAGCCTTTCCGTTTTAGAAAAGTTCCTCTTCTTCGTGGAGGAACTTATAAGATTTAGAATGTTCAGTAGCTCTGCATTATGCACCATAAAGCCCTTGCATGGGCCCCTTATTCTAAGAATGCACTGCCCCTAGGGCTTGACTTAACATATATTGGTAGGTACCTCTTGTGTGGGATCAGCCTTTTAGTTTTGTTTTTGGTGATGGAACAGGACTGGCTATCATCCCAAAAAGGATTTAGAATTCATGGTGACAAGATACTGGGAAAGTCTCAAAACAGTAGAAAATCTAGCAGGAAAAACCTATCAGTGGGAAACGCTTTAAATCCGACAAATTCTTTTTTGGGGTGTGATCAAATTCCAACTGTTAGGTTTGCCAGAAAAAAAAGGTTACCGGCAGAGGGCAGCGTCTGTGCAGAACAGGCCTGTACAGCTTAAATTTCTTTTATACCATACGTAATTTCGTAATGTACAGCCTCCCACATTATGTACTGCTTACTGACCTCATTTTTTATGGAGCGTAATGTCCTGGCGGCAAGGCTTACAGATGGAGACTTCAGCCTTACCAGCGCCATACAGTATTCCAAAAATTTCCTAGTTTCTTTGGAGGGCACAATATAGTCCCTAATATCCCCTTAAAATAAAGGAAGAATATTATCCTACTCCTTCAGAGTGGGAGGTGTCTAACGCCTTGTAGAGTAGGTGTAAGAACACTCCATATGCTAAGCCCCATGATTTACATATGTTTCGGTTCATGATAATGTTCGCCTCCTGCTTTTTGATGGGTAAAGCATTGGGTGACATTCTCAAAATGTGAGGCTGCACTACTGCTTCATCCTAGGCCCAATATTAGGAATGCACCTACCATGGGGCTTTACATGGTGACTTTCTTACAGGTTTTTCTTGGTTTTTTGGGGCAGGTTCATCTGATAGAGGAATCTGTGCATAATTGAATATGAGAGTTCTCCAAAGCATTCCTACTAGTGTTGACTGTGCCGTTGGCCCAAGTGTGAACCCATTACAAAATAGGGAAACTCAACATGTGAACATTGTTTTGCAATGTATGTATCAATTTTTTGAACAGGCAAATATGAAAGGATGTCATGCTTGAAATGAATGGTAAGCCTTCAAGTGTTACCACCTTCTAAAACTGATTTTTCCTTCCAAAACCTGGCTTTTTGGAATTTATTTGAATTTTCAGCAGCAGAAATCACTTAAAAATCAATATCTCCCACATTCTGAATCCAAATCTTACCAAATAAATTATATTAAATCCTGCTCATCAAGATCTTTCCAGGAACACCAAAGGCACATTCCAATTCTTCTGAAAATTTTCAAAAACTTTTGCACTGCTGGTCCAAATGCCATGAAACCAAGCCCATGCACCCCTCCTCCTCGAGAGCTTTCCAAAGAGACCAAGAACGTGATCTGAAGGATCCTGCTTCTGTGGATCTCAGAAGTACAAACAAAACAAAACAAACAAACTACCTTCCTTCATAGATAGATTCCATCTGTGTCATCCATTGCATTGACCGATAACCAGAAGCAATGATAGTTCTTTGTCCATTGCTGCAGTGGCAAGATGGATGAAGAGTTTTCCTACTGTATTTCAGGGAGGACATCATATTATCAGATGAAGGAGTACATAAAAATGTGCATCGTTTTATCAAAAGAAAAGCAAGACACAATACGCAGAGTAAGGAAGACACAACATAAATACCCTAGTTTCATCATATAGGGGGTGAGATTTTTAAAAGCCACTGGGCTTAAACAAGGACTGAAATTCAGATTAGCACCAAATTTGGTGAAATCTGAATTTCATCCTCCTTGTTTTTCCTGATTGATTTCAACTAATCATTGTTGTTCTGTGTGTACTACAGTTACAATATTCTCACACCTTGTGCATTTAATCCTGTGTTCAACATTTTATACTCATATTTAATAAAATTTCATTAATTTGCAGATAGCTGGATGGTTTACACATAGCTAAGGGCTGTTTTTACTCCCTACCTACTAACAACCTACTTGTGGGTTTTTAGTAGGTAGGTAGAAAAAAAAGTAACTAAGTTAACCACCATGGTTAGCTAGGGAACTGGAACCCAACAGAAAACTGTTTCCTGATCACTTACCATTCATCAATCATGCTGCGCTGGTGGTGCTGGGTTCACTGTGGCCGTAGTTGAACCATTGTCCAGGATTGTCTATGAAGTCACCAAAGTTAGGTGCACTTTTGTTGCCAGAGAAGCATTTTGAAAAATGAAGATCAAATTCAGTAGTCAGTGCTTGGATAAACTTTGCACATGGCAAAAGAAATTGACCTTGTCACCTTCAAATAGGAAGAGCCAAATAACAGATTAGAAGGTTGACATTCATCTCTATTCTATTCTAAGATCTTAGAAATTTCAACCTTCAATTGTGCACAGCAGCCAGATCACTAGCCCAATATGCTGCCAAAGAACCCAAAATCAAATTCCCAACATTCAGTTCAAAATGCCTCAGATTTACTGTGCTGCCTTTGTATGCATGTGCTTAGTCCACACTTAAGTTACAAATTCAACCTTTTGTCAAAGTTTTCATAGTCACTTTGGCTACAAGCAAGGCATCACAAACATGCTGGCCCTGCCAATACATAAGACGTCGTACATCTACCTACTATGTCCACACTCTGAACACCAACAAAATATGTTCCGATCTAAACAGTCGAAACACTTTCACCAAAGTAACCAGTTCACCTAATGTGAAACTGGTTCTAATAAGGTAAAACTTCCAAAAGTTGGATCCAATGCAATAGTCCCTGCCCCCACGGCCCAACAAATGTTCTTTTTAAAAAACACTGGTCCAGGATATGGATCATTCGATGTTTGAATCTCCACGCATTCAGACTTGCTTGTGGGTCGTCCCATTGGACATGCAACATGGTACATCTTAGTTGTAGCTTTCTCTTTGGGACGGATCATGCGGTTCATGATCACCTATAAATCATAAGAATGTTCACAAATCTCTCATCATTCCATCAAACCTTCCCAACAACAGTCATAAACAACCAACAACATCAATAGCAACAAGCTTAGTAATCATCTCGAATGTTTTTTAATACATTTACACATTCAACCGCGAGTTGCATCTTATGCAATTAGATTTGGTGATATTTTGTTTAGTGATATGATGGCATGGAATCTAGTGTCCCAGCATAGTCTCACAATAATATTTTTTTGTGCTGCAAATAGCTTTTTCACCCATGATGGCGATGACATCAGATGTCGACCCAGAACAAGACTTCCATGTAGCCGACTTGACTAGCATCACCATTGTCAATAGTTTGGTTTGCAAGAGCACCGCTGCTATGACCGCAAACAACTTCCTGTTCCATGGCTTAACCATTCTTCGAAACACCAAAAACGCAACTGTGATAGCAAATGACTTCATGTGTGGCTTAAATAAAGACTAAAACTCATGAAGTCATTTGCTATCACAACTAACAAATTTAAACATGATTTGTTAGACTTTTTTTCCTTTTGATGCCAAATAAATTCATGAATGTATGATACATTTCACACAAAGTTCAAAAATCTCACAATCATATCCATGGAAACCAAAAAGTTATAATATTTCATGATGAGAATTGTAACATTATATCCCAATAATGTATCAATCCTCCCACTAACCCCAAATTCTTGTGTCCTAGTGTTTTGGGGGTAGTCGTTTTTTTGTATGACTCTCTCTTTCCATCCTTTGTTAGTTTGAAATGCCTCTTGCCCCCATTGCTCTAACCTCTAATTTCAGGCAACCTTTCAAGGCATGTCAATGAAGCTCACCTTCATGTTAGCTTTGTCTTCTAGGCTAGCCAAATTGTTTTGTTTTTACAAGTGTTTTCTCCTCCTATTCTACACCTTGGTTTTATCCCCTTTGCTTTTTGGGGCTAACTTCGAGTTCAGTCTAACTTCTTTTGGGGTTATTTGATGCCCATTTCATGTGCCCTTATTTGTTTCATAAAAACCCTCAAGCTATCCAAAATGGGGTCAAACAAGCTTTTTGTTTACCCTTCAATTGAATTACTCAAAATTTGATGGATGAATTAGCATGGTTCATTTTCCTCATGTTGCCTCATAAGTGTTTATATTATACTAGAGAAGGTTGTTTTATTAGCAAGAGGTTTATACCCACCTTAAGAGGTTTATGGTGAATGATTGGTTTTCTTTTCAAACAAAATCCTCTCATGCCTCTTGTGTCTCTTGTGTTCTTCGTTCCCACCACTCATAGGACAATTCTTCAACTACTTGTCTTCACCAATGTCTAACTTTGGGTAGAACTGGAGAATACAATAGTGCTACTAGAACTCATCAACCCCATGTCACCAACTATTCTTTGGAAAGACACTATCATAATTTTGCATCAACTGCACCCCTTTCCCTTAGAACATGTCCCTCCACTTATTTTTAACTATTAATAAGAACACACCTTTATCATGGATAAGATTTTGTTTGCACAGGCCTTAACCATTGCTCCCCATTTGTCTTCAAGTGGGCTATCTAGGATGGTTTACGAGCATCTCTCAATATGCTTCATACCAGAGGACCACTCTTTAGAGTTTTTAGAATTTTTCTAGGCTATTGTTGTTGTTGTCCGTGGTGATATCCCTAGGTCTGTGGCCGTAGTGTTAGGGGCTAGCAAATTGATGGCAATGGCAAAAAACACAAGAGGTCTTTGTCTTATTATCATAAGCAAAGCATGACTTATTAGTTATTCCATTGTCCTATAGCTTTGGGGGTCGTTTCAGGAGCACCTATCCCCCATCAGTTGAAAGTCTCAACCCTTAAAGTTGTGAGACCATCCTTTTTGGCATCAAAGCCCTCCTTGACCTACACTCAATAAAAAAAGCAAATTGAAACATGGTAGATTGAGTTGTGATGCAAGTTGACATTAAAAAATGTTTTTAATAACGTTTCTCAAATTATTATTTTTAAAAAGCTATGAAATGCCAAAGGACCTTTGTTGAACATTATCATTTTTACCAGGTTGTTTTATAATGTTCATTCTTTTCTTTACTACCAGCATGGGCAACATGAGTAGGGGGTTCATTGTTATTGAATCATCTTCAGGCACGAAACAAGGTGGCCCCTTAAATGGCCATTTATTTGATTTAACCCATTATTGCACATTTTTAGGGACCATTACATGAACCCCCAACTGTGTTTTTCCATCCTTAATGGATGATACCCACATTTTGGGCCCTATGAATGAGGTTATTTTTAACTTTGACCACCTTTCAACCAATTAGCCCTAGTTTGACTTAAGGTCAAGGTGTCAAAATGCAAGCATTGGAATCCATTAGGGATCCTTCAGGTGTAGAGATTCTTTAGGGTTGCATTTTGGTCATCGATGACTTCTGCATTTTGGTGTGTAAGTGGGTTTTGAAAAATTTGTCATGCATTTTTTAGATGAGTCTTTATTTCAAGACATGGTGCATATCGATGATTTTCCTCTTTTGGGAAACGCACAAGTTGCATTGGTCATTTTGTCTTCATGTTTCATTCATTGATTTTCTTCTCTCACTCAAATACTTTTTTTTCTTTTTTTTTCTTATCTCTTTTGGTGAGTTTTGACTGGAGAATTTTGTAGGTATGTGGAAACAGTATGGGACTTGGGTCATGGGAGTCTATTCAAAGCCCTTTAATGGGGTGTCAAGCTTGACTACCGATTTCTTTTAGTGGTATAGGTTTTTTTTATCTGTGGAGGATTATGCCCATTTGCCTTTCTAAGGAGTTGTGTTTTGGTGGCTCCATATTTGTGCTCCAAGTTTCATATATTTGATAGACCCATTTTGGAAAAGTATGTTTCTTAGGTTGAAGGGGCCCCACCCCCCTTTAATAATGCCTTTGTGCAACTTGAGATAGTTTTCCTCTCATAATTAAAGAGATAAAGTTTAATAGTTATTGGCACCCTAGGTCTATAGGCATCTTTGATGGACATCCATCATGACACATCTTTTAGGTTTATCTTGGAGGATGACTCCAATTCCTATATTTCTAGAGTTCGCATTCGTTCTTGTTCGAGCAAGGGGGTGGGGCTTTTGTTGATTACTCCATTTATCTATTCATTCCACATCACACATTTTACTTTCACTTCAATGATATGTTTTTGTTTCAATTTGATTTAACCTTCGGCATTTAGTCTTTTCATGTGTGAATGTGGAGATGAGTTAGATGCATTTGGCATACATTTAACACATTGTTCATTTGGAGGTTAGTGAATAGTCACACATGATGCCATCAAAAACGTCATGTATGCCCTTGTTCAAGAAAGTGGGCATGTTATATGGATAGAACAGTGGTACACCCATACGTTAGGAATTTCGTTATGAGCTGATCTCTACATGACTTGTGAAGACCAAGCCTTTGTTGTCGATGTGGTGGTTACTAACCCGCCATGGAAGATTGTACATACAAGTGCCATTAATCAACCAACAAATGCAAATGCAAAACTTAAAGCCATTGCTAAAATCCGCAAATATAGAGGGCTTTATAAAAGGCACCATTTTATTCCGATGGCCACATAGGTGCACAATGCACCCATGCATGATATGGATTGTTTCATTAGGGAATGTGTTCGCTTTTTTCACAATAAATGATTGAGAGGTCATTTGTCTTTGTCTTTTTGCATTAAGTTTTTCAAGCAACATGTTAGTATTGCTCTTCAATGTGCTTTAACCTTTATTATAAAAAGAAAGATTACTATGGTGAGAAATGTTTGTTCTAAACCTCCTATTATTTCTAGATTTCACAATTTACATGGAGGTAACATTAAAGTGATTGTGGGTGAAAAAGTTTCCTACCATAAGAGGGATTAGCTTTCTCCCTTCTTTAGTTCCTTCGGGTTGTGCATTCGTTGACCTTTCTTTGGTCTTCCTTTTTGTCTTCTGTGTGATGGTTCCAACCACTAGTTTTTATTGGATTTTTTGTAAATTCTTTAAATTTTATTACCAAATTTGTCATTGTAAAAATGTTTTGAATGTATTGTGAAGGGTGTTGATTGGTTCATTTTTATTAAAACATTTATAGGATGTTAAAAATTCCATGTGTTCATGTTTACAATGCCAATTGTCTTTAAATTGTTTTGTCGTACCTATGCAATTATTACAATCAACCTTATATTTACCCATTTTTACCCAGGTCCCTGACAATATTTTCTGTTAACATTGGTCAGTCATTTATCTTTACCCTTAACTCTTGGTTGATAATTTTGCAAAACCTATATACCCAAGTACCCGTATTAAGTTGGAAAATTTTGGGACCCTACATAATAGATACCTTTGCCAGGCTTATACATTTTTTTGAATTTTATTTTAGCTCTATCCAGTTGATTCATTAAAGTCAATATTCCTTAGTTCTTGGGCTTGAAAAATTGCGAATCACAGCCCTGCAGAATATTTTATCACTTTTTTGAGAACTGCATTGCTCTATTCCTGTAAGAATTAGCACAAAATATCTTGGCTTCCCAAAGGACATGTCAAGAGAACAATCAACCGGGTGATTCTTAATGTTCATAAAGGAAATTTTCGAAGGAATGAAAGAACCAGTTCTAATTTCACCATGTGATTCTTCAGAGCTGAAGAAATCAACTAATCACCAGTTCTTTCACACGAACTGCCGTTTCTTTGAGGTTTTAAAATATTGGAACCAATGGTTCTTTGATTCTTATTTTTTATAACAGGAACTAGTAATTCTCTGATTTCTGCAATATTTTTAAAACCTGAACCTACAAATACCTGCCATATGTTGATCAAAATGTTGAAACTGTAGAGAGCAGTAAGACCACGACGTTTGAGATTTATTTTTTGTTTATCCTAGTTAGGAGCAATTTTTTCTTTCAAATTGAGGATGTAGCCTTTGTGGCTACAGATGGCAGAGGCAAAGCTATAGGTTATTTGTGCCCCCACTACAGTTTTTAGAAATGGCTGTTAAGTTTTTTAGGGTGTGTATAAATAATTATTTAAATTTCTCATGTAGGAGTTTTTTGGCTATTGTTACTATAACAGAATGTTCTATGGTTTTTCCTACTGCAGTAGGCCTTGGCTTTGACCTTGTAGTTTCAATTTTTCAAC
>Ga0209611_10013145_pt1 | contig 11448 bp, 5 predicted proteins | sample S1TSphgellanicum_3_FD_187693 | JGI IMG/M metagenome (GOLD analysis project Ga0209611, IMG submission 187693) | Host-associated microbial communities from peat moss isolated from Minnesota, USA - S1T2_Fc - Sphagnum magellanicum MG (SPAdes) (version 2) | ecosystem: Host-associated > Plants > Peat...
AATAATAATAATATTAATAATAATCATATATTAAGACACGTGCCAGCACATGATTTGCCTTCAATTGTGACCAAAATAGTTGCATATTAGTTGCATGTGACAATACGTATACAATGGAGTCAAAGGATGAAATGTATTTGTTGATTTTTTCTTTCATACAATACTCTTTGTCATTTGCGATTAGTTTATCACATGCGACTTATCTTAGGCGACTAAAAGGATTTTAGTTGTAAAATGTCTCTTGCAACTAAAATTTAGTCGCAAAGAGCAATCGAAAATACATGTTTTTCTTCTAGTGTTTCATGTAGACAACTTATCGTTCAATGCTGTGCATGGGTACATAATGTCACTATGTTAATTCATCACACATTTTTGCCACATATGAAACAAATACAATTTGTTTTTCTTACTTTAGGAACTCTTCAGACAAAAACTTCAACCTCTTTTGTACATTATCTATTGTCTTGGTCACTTTTTGTGTCTTGTCAACAATTTTGCTTCTCTTGTTTTATCTCTTGTTTGTTTTCATCTCTTTGGATCTCCATGCAACAAACCTTCACATTTGTGGCTCTAGACTATACCAACGTTTACATTCTGTTGGGTGATTCCAAAGCATGCTTAAGTAGAAAGAACTCTACCATCTCTTGTTTTTTGTTCTTTAGACATTCTGGAAACTTGAGCATTACAAATAAATGCAGACCTGATTTTGGTAATGCCCTCATCCAAGGACCTCACCTAGAATAAAGAATGAGGCAAATGGATGAAATCAAATCAAACACAAAACATGTAACCTATCGTGGAGGTCTCTTTAACCATTAGGCTTGCTTAGCTCAAATGCAGTGAAGCTGACCCTCACAAACCCAATGGAGTTTGAATGAGTAAACTATTTACTTTAATCAATTTAGCTATGCTTTTTGAGCCAACATCAGAACTAAAGTTCTCCTGTTGCAGATTCTGGAAATGCACAAAAATGCAAAAAACTTATGATGCAGATTTTTGAATAATTGTTTGCCTAAAATTCTTCGCAGATTATGATATACACTCATCTACATGTCCCACCAGTAGCCAGTAGGAATTCTTCAGTTCCCATTAACTAGTATGACAACTAGTCACTCCCATTTATGATGAAGGCGATGGTTTGATATTTCTTGAGTGACATTCACAAGGTCATGACCACACTCACTCACTCATTCTTGACATGTTTGTTTTTCCCCTGGGCCTGAACAACTGACAGAATGGGTTACACTTGGAAGTTTGTTATTGTGCAATTTTGTTTCCCTAATTCTTGAAACAATTGACTTCTATGTACAGTGCTTGATTCTGGTCAAGAGGTGAAGAGTTGGGCAACATGATGTGTCCACCACAGCTAAACCTTATGGGCAAGCTAAACAATAATGGCAAGCTAGGAAATGCACCCAACACATAATGGGCAAGAATGAGGCCATTCCATGACAATAAAGGTTTGAGATGGTAGATTCAATAATTTCAAAGAAAACTCATGTTCAACAGAGATTTTTGCAACTATTACCGAGTGCATGATCATTAACAGAAGCTAATATCATATAAAAATAAGGTCAAGAAAAATGACATAATTAATCTGCCGTAGTCCCAGGACCATTAATGTGCAGCAAATCTATTTGAATTTGCCTTGTGCATTTTCTCTACACATTTTCAAATCACAACTCCAAAACACATGCTTCAAGTCTCCTGATCTGTTGTGTTGTACATGTCCAATTTCTTGATGCAATTCACACTTTCTCCATTGGATAAATTTGGTTGTGTCATGGCTGCACATTAGGTCTTTCCAAGCATCAGCAGTTCAGCATCTCCTTTTCCAAACTATAAGAATTGTAATGTTTTCTTTGGGCAAAAGGATTGGACTAGTGTTGTGTAGGAATTTGATTTTGTTTATAACCCCAAGTTCTGTTTTTCCTTTTTTCTTGTCGGGGTTTAGGGGTTAGGGTTTTATTTCAAGGTTGTGAAAAGCACCTCTCCAGCAACAAATGTTCAACTCTACTTAAGAAATGATTAACCCTTTGCACAAGTACCTTTCACTTCTCATTTTGGAATTTCATGGTGCCAATTTTTGTTTTTTAAATGCATGAAGAATAAATACCACAATTTAGTGTGCACACCACATATGAATACCACCATATTTCACATGAGATATGCTACCATGGTGAACATGGTAGTAATAGTCTGGGGCAAGTGTGGGGCAGGCCTATTAGTGTGTTTCATAAAGCACATGAAACACACTAATAGCCTCCCCCAAACCTGACCAAGAAAAAATTGACCTGCCCAAAGTTGTATCCCAAATGTAAAGTGAAAAAATCCACAAGATCTGATCCCCAATTCCCCAAAGTTTCAAAATATGGTTATATCAAAACAAGATATTTTTAAAGTATATTTGTAGGGCACCTAAATGTTATTTAGTTTGTGATATGTAGTTGTCATTTAGGGCTATTAGATCTGTAGTTGTACATAGATGTTACAATTTTGAATAATTTTATTGGTTATGTCTTTATTGGTTTGTTATTGGTTATCATTTTTTTATCTTTATTCTTGTATATAAGTACATATGACCATGTACTTGGAGAAGAATGATTGTAATAAAGATTTATTATTATTATTATTATTGAAGCAAATTAAGATTTTCTAAATTTTTTCAGTTTCCTTTTATTTAGAACTATAGAATGTATACTGCAAATCAAAGAAGAATTGTAGAAATTCTTTGGATTTGAAGAACTTGAGAGGAATTGAAGCAAAAAATTTGACATTTTCATTTTTGGTGACCATGCTAGGGAAGAATTTCTAGTTTTAGATCAGTTGTTTAATTGTTTTTGAATCATGTGTGAAATAATTTTGATAATTTGTCTTAGTAAAAAGGATCTAAAGGAAGTATTGAGTCAAGTAATAATCTAATATATAAGGGGAATATATGTATATACACACACATTGAGAATGGTACTTATTGATGGGATCACCAAGGAAGTAGGCTCTTATTCACAAGCAAACAAAATTAATACTAAAGAAAGGATGAATTTGAATGAAGTTGCAAAGCAAGGAAAAATGTAGAACCTATAGCAAACATTTGGAAGTGTTGGAAATATGTCAAATTCATCAAAAGATCTTTTTAATATAGAAGATGCTACCAAGACTAGATCACAAGATCCAATCATGAATCGCAGATCAAGGCAGTTCATCAAGCCAGTATCAAATTTGGTTCAAACAAATAGTACCATGGACTTTCAAGAAAATGAACCCAAAAACCTTTAATAGAGGTATCAATATGCAAACCATGAATCAACATCACAATAATGGTAATGGATCGATTGTATCAATGAACGTGCATGTGAACCAAAATCAATAAGGTAATGTTGCATAAAATGTGTAGCATGGGTCTAAAGGAGGACACTAGATATTCCACAAGTTGTATCGATGCAAACAAATGGATTTGCTTGTAAATTGTCATATGAATGGACATATTATTCACAATTGTTCGTTCATTTCATTTGAAGTTCAATATTAGATGTTTGATGATTTGTGGAGTTATATTCAAAATACCCAAAGGAGTTATGTGACATCAAATTCATTAAATCAACCACAATCATAGAATTTTTGAGCATTAATGATTATGAATTCTACTGATCTATCAATAGTAAATCCAAGAGTTGAAAAGCACTTGAGGACAATAACAAGGATTGAATAACAACAATTTTTGATTGTTGTACCTCCATATTGGTCTTGATCAAACCCATATGTTTTTCCAATGGGAACATCAATGATGCCAATAAACACACAAACATGATAACAACTTTACCAATGCCCATTTGGAATCCGATGTTGTGTTCCGTGATGAAAGGTACATGTCCATCAATACCAACCACCCAAATACCTATGATTATACATGTTTCAATCAACACATAAATATTGACCATGACATAGCAAAGATTAATGAAAGTTATAGTTGGAGGTGGTGATGGATGAAATAGCCAACCAGTTTCACCACCATTAAATGCAAGAGGTGGAACTATCCCACGAGAACCACCTAATGGAAGATGGTTTACACTTAATCCAAGTTAAGGTACATTCACGGCATCATGGTACCCACAATTTGTTGCACTAATAAGACTTACAACAAGTTATTATATCCAACTTATGTCAAGGATACAAATCCTAATACTTATATCCGAGTATTCAAGAAAGCTATCAAAACTAATGGAGAAATAGTTAATGAGGACATCATTAATTTGTTGGGTTTTACTTTTTGTGATAATATTTTTGAATGGGGGAAAAAATTCTACATGATCATCGCAATTTTATTTTTGTAGAATTGGAACAAGCTTTTTGTAAACGTTATAAAATGGGAAAAGAATGATAAGCAAATATGTTTGAAATTAAAGATTGTCAAATAGGAAGAGAAGTTGGAGCGTGTCAAAGTTTGTTATGAACATATTCTTAAATTAAATAATTGCTTACAAATCAAAGCCATCGATATGTACATCACTATTATCTTTAAAGTTGGACTACATCCATACATCTAACTTTCAATACCTAGAATAAAGCAAGAAACTTTAATTGAGCACAAAGAAGATGTGATTTGTGAAGGAAGTGGACCTAAATTTTATAATTCTTTTTTTGGAAATTCAAACAAACATAATGGAGTTCAATCACATTATAGATTCTAATCGTAGTAATCCATATTGTACAAATTACAATATGTAAAGCCATAGTACATAAACTTGTTGGGCCAAAAATGAAAAAGTACCAAAAACTTCTTCAATTTTTGTGGCAAGAATAATAGTTTAGCCAGTCAAATTGGTATGGGTAGTTCATGCATGTTCTATAACCAAATGGACCACAAATTTGTGGATTGCCCAAAGAGATTTGAAGTATGGGTAGTTGCAAGTTACGGTGGCTCATTTTTTGTCCCTTTATGGACTTCTTGCAAAATGTATTGAAATGCCACATATGCATTGTAAAATCATCAATTTGACAAAAATATTTATGGATTAAGATTTCCAACTTGAATAAGAATATTTATTGAGGGGTGAAACTCAATATACATACACCAATCATATAATAATGTACTTTTAAAGTGAACATATGATTATGTTTTAAGTTTTGTATTAACATTCAAATGCATTTTTTATTATGATTTCATTTCAATATTTTTTATAGGGTCTCAATATATGATACATGATGGTAAAATAAATATGGATTGAAAAAAATTACAACAAATAACTTTAACCATGATAAAATTTGGACCTTATTTTTAAAAGTTTTTATCTTGTTCATTTTTTGTTGAATTGATATTTTTTTCACACTAACAAGTAGGCCAAAGAATTTTTTAGATGGGCAACCTTTCGTATGGACTTCATTAGTTGATTAGTCACCACATAGGGCCCACTCAAAATTGATTTTTAATTATATTTACCATTCTAGTGTTAAAATATGGACTTTTGGGACTAGAATTTTTAGTGCTTTTGAGCCACCTTAACTTCCATCTACTTGTACAAGTAATACTTCAAAATAAAACTCCAAAAATTGTGGTTCAAAAATCATCACATTTGAATAACACTTCAATAAACATGGTTGTTGTAGTGGTAACTCGAAATCATGTTGTAGTGGAAGAACAAGTGTTCAAGCAATGTGAACTACTAAAGGCATGACCATTGGTTGACTAGGATGAAAAAGAACAATTTTGTCAAACGTTTACCAATACAATCAAAGCAATGTAAGAAATGATTAAATCAAGAAATCAGCTTACATATTTTGATACTAACTAGCTTGGGTTACCTATTATGACCTCACTTCCATCATTAGTACCATTTTTTTAACCTATTCAATGCAACCCACAATACCTATTCCATATATTGTCCAGTTTGTAAAACAAATTTTACAAAATATCAATCAACAAGTTCTTGATACAAAATATATTAAGAATTTAGGTCAACTCATTAAGATAATTCTAAAGCTAAGATGATATTTTACTCAAAAGATTTAAACCATGAAACCATCAATTTCAAAACTGATACATGTCCTTATAATATCATTTGTAACTATAAATCATCATATGGTTATATAAGTATAGATTGGGAAAAACCTTGTTGATGATGTGTTTTTAGATGGCAAATCTAGAGTTAATATAATCGCAAAAAAATTAAGGGATTTGGATTCTACATATTCAATGTTTAATTTTCACACAACCTTGGTTATGGGATGCTAAAGTATCCCATGAATAGGGGGTATAATCAAACCCATAGCAATAACCAAATTTTTGAGTAGTCAAACAAAGCGTCTACTTGAAGTTCGTTTATGTTATGATTTCCCAAATGGGATCATAAATGAAAAAGAAGACTTGTATTCACAACAAAACCTAGTCTCTTTTGGGTGAAACCACATTAAAGGTGAACCACTTTTGTTGAAAAAAGGTGATGTATAACAAGTATTATAGTATGTAATAAGTTAAAATCTTGATGGCATCTTTTGGTTAAACTAAACATAAGTTTAAAACTTTATAATTTGCACAACAACATTTTTGAACTCAAAGTTGATTTTGAGTCAAAATTAATTTTGATCCAATGGTTAAATGAAGAGGACTGGATAAAATCAATGTACACAAAGTATATAACTTATAGTTTTTCAACAACCAAAGGGCCTTATGTTTATGATTCATGAAGCTTTACCAAAAACATTTTTTTTGAAAAAATAATGCAATGCCCATCTATAAAATCTCCTCCTATTTGATATGGTAATGGTTTTTCCTAAAAATAAGATATTAATATGCATTCATTACTAAAAAAATGTAAAAAACATAATTTGTGAATGGAATTTCATCCAAAAACTTTAAAGTTTAAAATTTTCCTAGATTTAATTAATGTATATCAGTATCATACACCATAAAAAATTCGCCCAAGAATTCCATTCACAACTTTAGTTTTGAAGTATATATTCGAATTTTCAAACTTTATGATAAGCTTTATTTTATTACGAATATATTCCATACATTCAAATTTTTCAATGTTTGTTGAACTTTTCAAAATAATTGATTAAATGAAGTCTAAAGCTAATCAAATATACTTAAAAAAAGAAAAAATAATCCAAGATGTGATGTCCATACATTACTAAAAAATTTAATTGCAAAAAAATCATATGTGTGATTATAATTTTGGGGGGGTTTCACATGTTTTCACCCTTTTCAACCGATACAATTAGTTTACCAATTGTCCAACAATCCAAACCTTTAATGTCAATAAAACCTGAATATATATACATGTATTTGATATCCAATCTAACCTTTGTGGATTTTATAATCCCCTAAGAATTTACAAATTATCTAAAAAAATTTATCCACATGACATTGGTCATATGGACGTTGATGAAACACCACCATTGATAGCAAGTACATCAATTATAGATTGCTAGTTGGACAATCACAAAGGAAAATCATTTAAGGCACATCAATCTTGCTACCACAAATTATCCCCAATATGTGAAAATCAATGTTGCATTATCTGAAGATTATGCTTTTGCATTTACAAATCTTTTGAAAGAGTTCAAGGATGTTTTTGCCTGGACCTATAAAGATCTAAAAGGCATTCCTTTGAAATTTCATAGCATTGTAGTGAACTTGATATTTCAATACCATTGATTCACTAAACACGATATTGATTAAACCCCAACTATGTTGATGTTGTCAAACAAGACATTGACAAACTTTTGGTTGCAGGGTTTATTCAACCTATGGAGGAAGTTTGTTGGTTATCATTGATTGTACTTGTTCCCGAGAAGAATGATCAACTACGAATCTATGTGAATTTTCAAAAGTTGAATGCTCTAAGAAAGATCCATATCTTTTTCCATTTATAAATGAAATCCCCAATATTGTTGTTGGCCACCAGATTTATTCATTTCTAGATGATTTTTCTAAATATTTTCAAATATTCATTGCACCTAAAGGCCGATACAAGATTATTTTTGTTATTAATTGGGGAACGTTTGTCCAAATGATGATGTTGTTTGGAGTTTAAAATGGTCCACCCACTTATCAACATATTGTAAACAAAACATTTCATGAATACATTGATTCATTCATGAAGATCTTTTTGGATGATTTTATTGTTTTCAATAGTATGGAAATTCATTTAAATAAACTACGACTTTGTTTTTTGAAATGTCATGAATTTGATATTAGTCTTAATACCAAGAAATGCGCATTTATATTATTTATTGGCTTCATTCTAGAATTAATTATTTTTAAGGAAGGAAAACTTCATAATCCAAAAAAGATATTATAAGTTGTCTCGAATATGCAAATTCTTATAAATCTTGCACATATTTAAATATTTAATGGGATGGTTCAATTTTATAGATGTTTCATGAAGAATTTTGCCTTCATTATGGAACCTATCACTAAACTAATGCACTAATTCAAATTGTTTATTTGGTGCAACGAATGCCAAGTTGTTTGGGAGGAAATACAACACTGATATATTGAAGCATTGATTTTGATCAGTTCAAATTGGTAATTGGAATTCCATGTTCATACTAATGCATATCAACTAACAATTGGAGTTGTTCTAGCCCGAAATCAAACTAGCAAGTTTGATCAATCGATTATTTATTCTTCTTAATTATTGAATCATGTTAAGCGTAATTATATGATTATCGAACGTGAAGCATTAACAATGGTATACACCTTACATAAATTTCAGCATTACTTATTAAGTAGTTGATTTGCTTTTTATGTTGATCACATGGCTTTAATCTATTTGGTCAACAAACCCCAAGTTTTTAGGCATATTGTTCAATGGTTACTTTTATTCTTGGAATATAATTTTTGCATGGTTTAGACCCAACCGATCACATATGGGGTGAAAGCACACTAAGGTGTAATATTTTCTGGCATATGTGGAATCCATATTAATGTTAAAATAAAAGTGCCTATACATTACAACATAATACATTATATTGCATGTCATATGGCAGGGCAAAACAATTTAAAAAAAACTTTTAAATTTTATCAATGATAGATAATTTTATAAAAAATATACATTTAAAAAATGAAAAGTTTTATTATTAATTCAAATGAATAAAAAAATTATTTAAAAAATCCATATTTCATTATTTATCTCAATTTGTGGTTTTCAAAATCTCTCAAAATTGTCTTCCTTTGTATCAATGGCATCATGTTAATTTTCATGTCAAAAAAAACTCACTCAATTAAACATTTTAGTAAGTATAATGAATCCATAATCATATGATACAACTTGTGATATAGGTTTTTAATACCTCAAAAATCCAATATGTTATGGTAACTCAGAATCCATTTTTGAGATTCATATGATGTGATCACTTCATAAAATATATTAATTTATTGAGTATTTTTCACATCTTATTCATTGAATTTTTCTTCCATGGCCAATAATAAAATTGTGAAATAATTATGTACTACATTTTAATGTGTTTTCACCTTATTATTGCCAATGTTTTATCATGATTTCTAAATTCAAAGGAACCAATCGGTGTACCATATCAAACCATTGATGTTGCACTATTTTTATTATAACCTAAATGTTTAAACTCTATTTTTGAATTTTTATAGACATGACATATGCATGATAGTTATATTGTTGCCCAACATAGCATTTGGTGTATAAGTCTAAGCCTTTTACTATTCAAAATGGTGTTTTGTATCGATATGGTCAAGATGATCAATATCAAAGATGTTTATAACTTGTAGAAATATCAATTTTGTTACACAAACTTCACACAAGAGTGTCAATTGGTCATTTTTCTACTAATATTATAGCTCAAAAAATCTTGGATGTAGGTTATTGGTGGCCAAGTTTGTATCACGACACAACTGATTATTGTCATTCTTATGATTTGTGTTACAAACATGGAAATTTATCTATACAAATTTTGGCAAAGCATGTTACCAATCTTCTTGTTGAACCTTTTACCAAATCGGGTTTGGACTTTCTTGGACCAATTAAGCTAACAACCAATTAACAAGAAATCAATATATCTTGGTTGCCACTGATTATGCAACCAAATGGGTGGAAGCCAAGGCCTTACGGACGAATATTGTTGTTGTTATAGTTGAATTTTTGTATGAGTTTATACTTGTCCAACAATTTTGGTAACATTTGATAAATTTGACTTGAATCCCATTCTCATCAATATTGATAAATTAAAATTGTATCGATATCCTAAATATGTAACTCATCCTTCTTCTACATTTGTACCTATTGTCTTGGTTAATTTAATCTAAGTGACTAGCCTACATAATAATTTTAATTACGAGATTGCAAATATTGGACATGTTACCTTTTCTATTTGATCGCCAACTAAAAAAGGAGTTCCATCACACATAGAGCAAGAATTGTAAACAATAATTTGTTATTTGCAAATTTTGTTGCCTAAACACTTGCATTTTATCAATCCGACTTCAATCACAATCACAAATTCAAAAGAAGAATTTGAGGCTGCAATTATCGATTCTCAACTTGTAACAATCCTGAATTTGCCTTAGATAATAATTACTTCATCTGCATAACCTCTTATTGTTTATGTTTCACATCACCTTAATTGATTAATTAATTAATTAATTTTTATTTATTTATTTTTCCAAAAAACTCAGAACTGGTGGTTCTCTGATTCTGAAATATGGTTTGAAAAACCAGAACTTATATCTATATCTATCTATATATATATATATTTTTTAATTTATTTTTGTTTGTTACCAAAATCAAAAACCCAGCCCAACACAGATGTGAACCCCACTTGGGTTTAACCCTTCAACTATTATGTCATGTTATCTTTTCATGCATATGTTATACTTTGACATACCAAATTCAGATATCAAATCTAAATATCAACTTCACTAATTGTCATATCTCTTGTGGGATGATTTCCATCCATGCCACAACACAAAAATGAATTAATTTTTTTTAATTTTAAAATTTTGAAATTTTTTTTTAAAAATTTTTTAAAACTGATTATGTCCATTTGTATGTATGCAAGCACGTAGTTGTACATCCATGTCCTCAAAATTGCTGACAATTATTTTTTATCTGTATATTTTTTTAATTTAACAAATATTAAGTACAATGCAATTAAATTTTGTACTTTACTTGCAAATAAGGACCAAAAACCCAAAGTAAGCACTTTGATTTAAAGCCTAACTAGTGAATTTTTTTTGGTGGCAAATTATTCGCCATTTTGTAAAAAGTATTTTGAAAAAGCAAACCTTTTGTCAAACATTCCCTGTTTTGTTTTTGTTTTTAATTACCTAAAAACTGAAACTTTTGCTTTGAAAATTGCCTCAATTGCCTACAGTATGAAAGGGTGCTTAAGATTTTTCACTTTCATATTTCGAATATTGCCAAATTTGGCTAAATATACTTATATGGATGATTGTCACTTGAGCAACATCACAAA
>Ga0209611_10013147_pt1 | contig 11446 bp, 4 predicted proteins | sample S1TSphgellanicum_3_FD_187693 | JGI IMG/M metagenome (GOLD analysis project Ga0209611, IMG submission 187693) | Host-associated microbial communities from peat moss isolated from Minnesota, USA - S1T2_Fc - Sphagnum magellanicum MG (SPAdes) (version 2) | ecosystem: Host-associated > Plants > Peat...
GCCCACATCCAGATGGCATTTTGTCCTGGGACTCCCAAATGGGAGTCCCGAAATTCCCAAAGTTGGGACTCTTGCGACTTTGGGGCCCCATAATTTTGTGTGTAGACCTCCAATTGAAATGAGGTCCAAATAAAAGTTGTAACCTTTGTCGAGAGCTTTCCAACGGTATGTCACACGCCACCTACACATAAGGAAATCGGGTCGATTCCTGACTTTTAGTGGTCGGGAGTCAAATTGCCAATTTAATTCCCGACCTTTCTATTGGCCATAACTTGTGTTTTAGATGTCCAAATGGGTCATGCAAACCCATTTTAGACATCTACATTTCAATAGCTTTCCAATGATATAAAAAAAAATTAAATCCAATGGGTTTTAACCCTTGCAATTGCTTCCTAAATATTCAGGAGTCCATTTGGACTTTAACTCCCTAAGTGGGAGTTGTCTTGGGAGTGTGAGGGTTCATTTTCTCACATTCTCCTGCACTCTTGAGAGTATAAAATGTGTCTCCTAGGCCTCCTTTTTGTTTCACACTCTTGCAAGCCCTTGCCTTCGTCGCGAGCCCAAGGCTAGGGTTGCGACATAAATAGTAACATAGGCATTGATATTGTGTTGGTAAAAAACATCATCAACCTTCCCCTTAGTGAAGATTACTATTCTTATTTACATGATGTTTTCCTACAACTATTATCACCTAATCCTCTAATTACTCCCCAAATGTCAACAAGGTAAAGTAGATAATTTTTGCTCCTTGTTATAAAAAAAAAACAAGTAGCCATAAACAAATTCTAATGTATTGAAAATAGAAATGTTATTTTATTTAATGATTAACATGAGGATAATTTTTAATTTTATCACAATGATGTTGATTAATCACATATTTTATATGCATTCAAATAGGTTTTATTTTATTTCAAAAAAGATTGTCCTACTTTTTAGGCTATCAAAACTTGTACAAGTAGGTGAAAGTAAACAAATTATTGAATATTTTCCATTTTCAACATGATGTAGTTTTAACATGTACTTATAAGTTATCAACATTTAAATTTCTAGTAGAATACATCAAAATTTTAATGAAAAAATATGTTTAAACTCAATTTGACCAATCATTTTCAAACATACTTGTTATTTACTTTTATTGTACCAAAGTTTTTCAAATTTTATAATCACCTCACTATAACGTTTCTAAAAAAACACCAAGTTTTTATTAACTTATTTTCAATCTACTTTCTTTTATTTGTGTCAAATACTAAACCATTTTTTTATTGCTTCTTTTAAATTTGTTTTTGTATATTTTACCATGTTTTCACCCCCCGCCTTATTAATTCAAGGAGCTATTTAAATTTCAAATAAGGTGTGGTCCTACAAAAATTAAGTGTTTTTCTTAATTTGATTTTCATCAATTTTAATTTTAATAACTTTATTTTTGAACATTTGTTCCCTAAGCTTGGTTATTGTGGTATGAATGGCAAGACTTTTAAGTTTCATGGTAGCCTTTTATTGTTCCAATTTGTTTTACAACAACCAAAGTTCACTATTTTTAAAAAAAGGGTGTTTTGCAATTAACCTTGCAATTTAATTTTTGAATTGAACATGACACTTACAACTCACTTTATATGTCATGAATGTTAACAAACAAGTTGCATGAATTGTAGAATTGCAGCTCATTGTATATATAATGCAACTCAATTGCAACCTTATCAAAACAATTAATTTTCAACTACTACGCAACTTCATTATAACTACACCCATGATGTCATGTTGATGTCATTAATTATCATCCATCCATTAAAATTTTAACTCATGGCACTATGAAATTTTTTTGACATAGAAATTATTTTTTATTTGAAATATTGATCTTTATCATCCATTATGATTGTTAATGATAGTCCAAGATTGTGACATGTGTCATGATCCAAAATTTTCAATGGCATATTATTTGTATTTTGAGGAAATTTTTAAATAAAAATCTATTTTAGTAGTTAAGTAGGTTGTACATAACCATAGGTAAGTAGGTTCATAGGTCTTAGGACCTACATACTTACTTGGGACCTACCTACCTACCTACCTACCTACATAAGCAAATTAAAAAATATAACCTAAGTAAGTAGGTGCGAAAACACAAAACTAAATGAACTAAATAATAGCCATGAAATTTTATTTTATTTATTTCATGTTTTGTTTTTAGAGTTAAGCTTTTATGAGTTCATCCCAACATGGCACATGTATTTTAACGTCCTATAACATTTACTACAATATTTAAAAATTAGTTATTTATTTAATTATGAAAAATGAATTATTTGAATTAATTGATTTCATAATTATTTAAATTAGATATATTAATTTAAACTGAAGGCTAATTATTAAAAAAATTTAGTCATAATAATTAAATAAAATAAGCCATAAATTAACATTTAATATTTAATAAAATATTTTAAAATATTATACATTAAATATGCCACAATATGCAATCTTTGTGGGTGCCAAGGAACTATCTATAAAATAATCATCCATTATCAATTTTGCATTTGATTGTGTAACCTACAACAATTCTAGGTGTATAAGCTTGAATACCTTGATGTACCTCTAATCTAAATATTTTTTAATATAGTTTTTATATCATTGGGATTCAATTTGAAGTTTACAAATTCACATTTTATACGGATAGAATTGATAGTACTATATTAGTGGCTAAGTAGTGGCACTGTAATGATTATCGAATTATAAAACAATGTCAATGTTAAAGGAGAATTACGATAATTACTTATGGTATGGTAATAGTTAGTAAGTATATTTCTACTTACCTAAGTTATTGTTTTAGGAAATACTAGCTAGATTACATAATTTTTATCACCATTTGAATTTGAGTAGAACATAGGATTGTTTTGTTGATGAATATTTTTGGGGCCAAGAGGAAGATGAAAAAGATTGTATCATTGTAGAGCATTGAATTTTGAATGGAGTATGAGAGAAGAGCACCTTGATTTCTAGAAAAAACTTTACTTCCATAGCCATAATTTTTGTTTTGAATGTTTTTATCATACTTCCATTATTGGATTTTAACTCTGAAATTAGTTATAAGTAAATATGAATAAGTAGACTCTATTAGTATTAGTTTTATTAAATTCTAGTCAGATTTTAAACCAAAATATAAGATTAGAAATTATGTATTTAGCTATCAATATTGTGGCCCTCTAGTGGCACATATATATGTAACAACTAATGGCATTTGAGTGGCCACACAGTGGCAACATAGTGGCCAACCAACTACATGAACATACTTCATAGTTGAAAACTAGTTACAAAGATTGTACTTTATGGATGGTGGGAATGCAAACACATGGCATAATCACACATATGAAACATGTACATTAATTGCAAAAAAATTGTTCAATGTTAGTTTGTTTTTTAATAATCCTAACTTGGTTGCACTTTAAAATTATAATGTAACTCTTCAAAAGGTCAAACATAGTTGATTACATGTGAAAATACGACGCATATAAATTACCATATATAAAACACATGTAAAATTACAATGTAACTACCAAAAAATTAGCTTATTTTTTAACGTGGAAATTTATTTATTAAATTGTTATATTTATAAATTATAATTGCATAGGAACTACACTTTGGAGGATGTAGTTGCAACACAGTTGTACTTGAGTGGTTTTTGAGCTCTAGTTGCAAGATAGTATGATATCCACAGACATAATTTCTCATTATGATTCTAATTCTTCTTTCAACATATCTTTCTCCACCATGGCTATTGTAACTTACCCTTGGTGTCTTCCCACCTCTATTTGAATCCAATAATATTTATAACAACCTTTACCAACTTAGCCTTGGTAGTAGTTAATTGTGGCTAATTATGGTTAACCATTATACTTTTTCCAATTGTTATTGTAAAACTCCAAGCTTTTACTTTTTTCTTTCCAAGGTTTAAGTTTGTTCATTTAGTAGCCCCAACGTTATTGTACATTCTACTTGGAGTTTAATCATGAAGCTAACCTAGTATAGTTTTTTTTTCAATGTATCCTTACTATCAACTTTTTTTTCCACATTAGTCATTTTTTAACTTAAAGACTTGGCCTTTTTTACTTCCAAATGTATTTCCAATAGATCTAGATGATCCTTATAGTATTGTGTCATCTTTTTAACCTATTGTGCCTTTTAAATTTTTTCTTTCTTTTTTTAGTTTTTTAAAATTAAGGTACTATAATTCTAAACATTTGAACTTTTGCTTGTGAATTTGTCCTAGTCCCATCCTAGAACTCTCACCCATGTTTTTTTTTAAATGAAATAAAGAGTTCACATTGGATTCACATTTTCATAAAAAAAAACTTAAGAATCAACATGTTCTTTTACCTTCAATGCCATTTGACAAACCTAAGGGTGGATTGTTCCTCTTGGTATGGCTCCGTGTGGTCTAGTTCTATAAACAATTCACTTCCTAGAGTTTAATAGCAACATAGTGAGTGGCCTACACAAACACTTTTAAGGAATAGACTGCAGTCATTCCTTTTCATGTTGCATCCTCCGTTTATTCATCTAGTTTTGGCATTTGTTTTGGGGTGGTTTTTTCCAACATAGTAACATGTTCAAAGGAGTTATAGACTACACCTTAGGGGAATTATTTTCATTTTTTTAATATCATATTTTAAGGCATTCACCTTCATTTTATTTTTTACATTATATTTCAAGGGGATCACATTGGTAGAAATCATGTTGCCAAATTGGTGTAGCAATATGATGAGTTGGTTTCTTACCCTAATTGAACATTTTTATGGGTTTTTAAAAACTAGGTCAAGTTGCAACCTTAAATTTTCCAACACTTGAACTACCTCCAACTAGGTTTTTAGGTTAATGACTTCATTTTAAGAAGCTACTAAAGGTGTTTTCAAGGTTGAGTTATTTTTGTTTAACAAGTTCCACATGTGTAGAATGTAGATGGGTTTGATCCTCTGAAATGGTGATCTAGCAATGAAGCCATGTTCCCAAATGCGAATTTTTTGGCACAAAATGTTTTAAGCATTCTAGGTTCACAAATCAAAATGAAATTAATGATTTCAATTGCAAGTGTTCAATTGCACTAGCATAATCATTAGTTCATGACAATGTTGTATTGGGGTTGAAAATCTTAACAAGTTTGTCATGGTTACAAGAATTGGCTCAATGATGCATGAGTTGATTACAAGTTCATTGATGAAAACAAATTTGTTGATTTTTTTATGGATGAAGAAACTTTTCTAGAAGAAAATGAAAACTTGCTTGAAAAGGTAAAGTATTTTGAAGAGACTACTAAATCATGAGTTTAAGGATGTCATATGTTAAATGGGTTGTGAATTAATTACTCAAAATTTGCACTTAGATTTTGTACATGCACATTGTTAAATATAACATTTTGGAAATTCTTGTACTTTCAACTTACTCACAATGCTTGTTGGATTGGTTGCTTCTATGTTAAATGCTTGTTTCAATTTTTATTGCTTGTGATTATGCCCATCCTAACACTTTGTTCTCCTAGTTTGACAAAGAAACATACATATTTCACGCCAAAAACCCTAAACCCAATACCAAATGAATGGTTACAAGATAAATTGGATAACTTTTGGTGAATAAAACGTGCCCCATACAAGTCCATTTGGTAGTGTCAAAATGGAAGTATATTGTGATATCATTGCTTGAATGGGGGGATTGCATGGTGATTAATGAATTAATAAAGTCCGTGTGATAAATAACCCAACCAAACAACTCTTGTAACATATTTGTTATGAAAAACTTGAAATCTATCAAAAATTTATTATGATATGGACATTTGAAAATATGGTTCATTTTGAGTTGAAGTTTTTCAAGCAAATTTTTTGATCTATGTTTTTTTTGTTTTAATAAATCACATATTGAGTCCTTATAAGATATCTCAAACAAAAACCACAATAAGAAATGTATTTACATAAATGCACATACTAAAGTCCATTCCATAATTTTCAACTTAAAAAGTCCATTACTTTATATTTGATGTAAATATGTTATTATTTTTTATATGCATGTTTTCTTATCCAAGTTGAAAATTTTAATCCAATGGCAAATTTGACATATTGGTATGTTAATGCATGACAATGCATGATATTTTACAAAAAACTACAATGTTATGCACAAAAGTTATTCATTTTATCTTTTGATCACCCATGATCTAGGTTGTTATTTCGCTAGGTTGAATTATATATTAGTTTTCATGTTGGTACTATTTATTTATAGACATCTTAAATATTGTTAACAAATTGGTGCCAAAAACCTTGATTTTTGAAATTTTTAAACAAAGCCACTTAAAGGGAATTTTTTAAAAACTTACTACCATGCATGAACCTCCTAGTAGCTCCAAAATTTGATATTGTAAAAACATTAGTATTAACCATCCACATGCATCTACCTACCTAATAAAACATACCATGAAAGTGATTACATTGGAATTTCAAAAATAACCAATTAAAGTTGCGAAACAATATAAATGTTGGAAATTTTTGTGTGTGTTATTTTTTGGTTCCCCTTAAATTGGGCCTAAAAGCTAAAGACTTTTGAAATAATAAAATATCTTTAAACAAATGGATGTCCAAACCAGTGTTGGGTTGGTTATCTAATTGGGAGCCAAGTTCAAACTTTAAGGTGTTGCAAACCTAATCAAAACTTGTAACTTCAAGGCATATTTAGAATTAAAATTGAATGCATGATCCACTAGGTTTCAAAAATCAACCTTCAACTTAAATTTAAAAAGATTAAGGTCACTGCTAACCTTGCCCTTTTGTGAAAAATAGGTTTAAGGTATTTTTCAAATTTAGGTTTTGAATTTGAATTTGCAATGTTTTACCCTTTTGAACTTTCTTCCTCACCATCGAGTTTTTCTTTTGTCCCCTTTCAAGTTGATCCCTCCAATTTCACCCTCATTTAGTTTTTCATTTCCCTTTTTTCCCCTCTATATTTCTATTTCCTTTTTTCTACCCAAATTTCATTTCTACTTTCCATTTTCGTTAAACACATATACATTGAAAACTCCATATGTTGTCATGCATTTTTAATGCAAGAATTATTATTTTAATTCTTGTTTAAATAAATAACCCTAAATTAAAACTTGAATCACCCACTTTTACAAATACAAATTTTTATAAATGAAAACCCTCATGTTTATAAAATACAACCATAACCTTTTCTAAACATTCTCACATATTTCAAAACTTGTTCAAACCCTTATTTAGAGGTTCTACAACACCAAAATGGGTTATTAGGGGTATAAAATATGAATACTAATATAATGTCCAACGGTATAAATATATAAATAATAAATAATTATGGGTTAGGCATAATTGAAGATCAATTAAATGGATTTGTCTAAATGTTAAGAAGTAGATTCCAAATAATTTAAGGATGTTAATGTGTTAATAATATGTTAAAATGTTAGTATGTGGCACTATATTATTAACTTGGAGTTAAAGAATGATAATGTTTAATAGTTGTGAATGAATGGGTTGCTAATTCATCCATTCCTCCCTTCAAGTATACAAGGGGTTATAGGTGGAAATTCAAATTTGTTTTCCTGTTCCTGATCTGTAATGTTGTTAATTTATGTCATGGATGACATGTTTAACATAATTGTCAGCATCGTGTCCAACAGTGTGTTTAACATCATTGTCGCCATCATCATTTCCATCATCGTTACCAACATCATCTTTAACATCATTATGGATGGAATTCATCCACGTATGAATGATATTAATGATAGATATCATGTTTGCCTTTGTCATTATATATTCATGTCCTTTGGAAATTCTTGTATTTTAATTGTCTTCATGTCCACGATAGTTTGAATATTCTCCCATCATGTTTTTTTTTATTTGTTGTCATTCTTGTTATCCTTTTTATTTAAAAATCACATGTATGTTTCAAGAGAAAATGTAGTTGTGTCCATGGGAAAAGTCCTTGTTTTCCTTAGGAATTTGTAACAAGAAAATCAAATAATTTGTGAATTTATTGTTCATTTTCAAAATAATGAAATCTTGACATCATCAAGTTGTGTTTTCATAATAATAAAATGAGCAAAATAACCACAAATCAACATGTTTGACAAGTTTGGTGAAACACAATCAAAGTTCCAAGGTTTTATCAACCAAGTGTGCATAACCATCGATTTCATCCTCATTGTTATCATAACGACCCAACCCAAGTTGAATTCATCATCATCTTATTATCAAGCTCAACCCTTTGATTCATTTGCTCCTTGATAGAATGCAGATCACCATTATTCAATGACTTTGAAGCATTTTTTGACGAATTCAATGCCATTTTTGGAAACTTGGATAGGGAATGCACATCCATTAACAAATTGCAATCTTTTCATCAAAGATCACACCTAGTTGTGGTTTATAAATTAAAATTAAAGCAATTGAGGTGTGATATTTTGTGGGACAAAACTACATTTATGCAACAACATGAAGGACTTGGTATTTACCATGCCAAATTTGTAGCCTTAAGTGAAGTTATCGCACAAGTAATCCACTGTGATAAATCAAATTTTTGAGCATCATTAAAAAGAAATGTTTGGAGTTGTCTCCCATATAGAACTATAACTTCACATCCTCCATGTTATCCCAACCAATAATGGTTTCACCAAAAGACCATCCCATGCAAATTGAAGAGACACGATTCAAGCCCTTCATAGAATAAAAATAATAATAATGACATGTAAACAATATTTTTTTATACTATGGAGAACAATGTCACGTTGTTTGTTTTCATGTCCAAATAAATGTGGTCAACATACATCATGTGCCACTTTTATCACCAACCCATAATTTTAAAAATCAAAAAACAAAGATGTCCAAATTTAGTAGGGATCATGAGGTTGAACCTTGATGTGTCGTGTGATGAAAATGGTTTTAGATTATCTTTGGATCCAACACAATGTTTCTTGGTACCAATCATTGTCAAATGCAACAAGCTCGTGGCAATGAAGATTCAAACATTTTTTATTTTAGTGCATTTGCATGTTTCATCGTTAAGGAGTTGATGTGACAACATAAATTGGCCTTGGTGAAAAAAATATACCAATGCCAATTGAAATCATTAATAGTCGGAGTGTCTATCTAAAACATGTAACACAATATGAAACTAAGGCATTGGAAGTTATTATTGGGTCATACAACAATAAGGTTGTCTTCAACGTCATTTCATTTTTTAAAAACTTTATCATCATTGGGTTATCTTTGTTCACTTTGCATAATCCATGAATGATTTAACATTAAAAAAAAATTCATTTTAGAAAATTAAACACAAGGCCTCAAAATATGAAGCCTTCGACATGAGCATGTTTGGCAAAAACCATGATGGTGTATGTTATGCACTCAAAGATAAGCATGAAAATGGACACATGCAAATCATCAAACATACAAAGGACCTTAATGGTACACGAGGATCCCAATGTTCCAAGTCGTTGTTTATAGGAACAAAAGTTTTCATGCATGCTACAAAGAAAAAAGATGTGTTCTTAGTCTATATTTTTTCCACACCAATTGTTGGGTCAAATCAACATTAAATCCATTTTCAATAGAAAGAATACAAAGATATGTTTGAAAAAAATAATGACAGCACTTTGTTGGAACACTAACCATATGATTGAACAATTGATCTTGAAGAAGGTGTGCAACCCCATTTGGACCCATCTACAACTTGTCCCAAAATGAATTTTGTGGCACTTCAAAATACATCAATAAAAACCTATAAAAGGGGTTCATTCAATGTATTTTAAATCTCCAATTGGAGCCCCAATCTTGTTTTTTAAGAAGAAAAATGGTTCCTTGCAAAGGTGTCTTGATTATTGTGGCTTGCATTGACTTACTATTAAGAACCAATACTCTTTACCTTTAATTTTGAGGTTGTTGGATCAATTAACTCATGTTAACTTGTACACAAAGATCAATTTATGTGGAACATATAATTTGGTGTATATCCAATAAGGGGATAAATGCAAAACAACATTTCAAATGCATTATGGCCATTTCAAATTTATCATGATGCCTTTCGACCTTACAAATGCACTTGTTGTTTTTCAACACTTGATGAATGATGTCTTTTGCAAGTATCTAGATGATTTCATGGTTTGTTACATCAATGACATCCTCATTTTCTCCAAGAATGTGGAGGACCAAAAACAACATGTATGTCTTATTTTGGACAAGCTCAAAGAAGTTGAATTTTATGCCAAATTGAAAAGGTGTGAATTTATTTAAATCAAAGTGGAATTCTTGGACTACATCATCTTTAAAATGGCATTCACATGTATCCCCATAAGGTTCAAACCATTGTGGATTGGGCTACCCTAATTTCTGTTCATGATGTTTAAAGTTTTCTTAGGCCAACATTCATGCAACTTAGTTTAACTTCTTAGGTGAACAACCTGGTAAACATTCCAATGATTGAACACATCATAACCCAAAGGTTTTTCATATGCTTAAACTCACTCATTTGGGCTTGGAATCCAAATATAAAATGTAATGTTCTTTTGGTTGATTTTGTAGCCTTTTATAACACTTGATTTTGTTAATAAACAAGGAATATATGACCTTTTAAAATAAGGGAAGGTCTTTAATTTGGAAAAAAATTGGACCAAATTAAAAAAAACCTTGACAACACACACTCCAAACTTGACACATGTCCAACATTTATCCCATTACCAAAATGCATGAAATCTAAAAACCAACAATTTTTTGGAGTATGAACATTCACATCCTTTCAACAATTTTATATATTAAAGCAATAGTGGTGTCTGTCTGTCCAGGCAGTGCCTAGAAAATTCTTCCAGTCATAACTTCCCCATATGTAATTGATTCCAGAGAAAAAAGAAATCAGGGGCAGTCTGATTTTTTGAGGAGCTTCCCTAGATGTAACTGACTCCAGATAAAAAAGAAATCAAGGGCAATCTGATTTTTTGAGGCAAAAGATTTGGTAGACCAGAAAAAAAATATTTAGGCCTTGGACAGCCCAAAATCTTTTTTTTTGTTTTTTTGTATTGACCAAGACTACCTTTTTTTTCTTTTAGGTACTGTCCGTCCCAATTAAGGGGACGGATGAAATGTCCGTCCGGTTTGATGACGGGACGGATTTAGGGGAAGACCAGAAAAAAAAATTTAGGCCTTGGACAACCCAGAATCAATTTTTTTTTTTTTTTGTATTGACCAAGTCTACCTTTTTTTTCTTTTAGCTACTGTCCGTCCCAATTAAGGGGATGGATGAAATGTCCATCCGGCTTGATGACGGGACGGATTTTGGGGAAATTTTTTTTCTTTTAGCTACTGTCCGTCCCAATTAAGGGGATGGATGAAATAATAATAAAAATAGAAAACAAATAAATCTTTTAAAAAAAAAGTTAAAAGTTTCTAAAAAAAATTAAAAAGCTAACCAAGTT